>Ga0310124_10000755_pt1 | contig 22744 bp, 12 predicted proteins | sample CB11b_AW_Bot5_MG_FD_203507 | JGI IMG/M metagenome (GOLD analysis project Ga0310124, IMG submission 203507) | Marine microbial communities from Western Arctic Ocean, Canada - CB11b_AW_Bot5 | ecosystem: Environmental > Aquatic > Marine > Oceanic | place: Canada: Western Arctic Ocean | collected... | reverse complement strand
TTGTTGGCCTTGATCACGAAATCAAGCGGCACACTGTCACCGCCGCCGTTGGCCTCCAGCGTAAGAGCCCTGCTGCTGCTCAGTTTTTTGAGGTTGAGTCCGCCGCTGGGCAGCAGTTCCATGTGAGTATCGCCGCCGTTAGCGGAGAAGATCAGGTAATTATCGGCCGATGTGCTGCCGGCTGCCCCGTAAATCCTGGCAGTGGAAGTCGAGTTGTTGTTCGCCTTGGTGAGAAACTCCAACGGCACATTGTCACCGCCGCCTTTCGCGCTGAGCCTGACGGCCTGTGAATTTGTCAGCCCGGCAATTTCAAGCTTGGTTCCCGGAGTCGTTGTACCGATACCGACGTTACCGCCCGCTTCGAGCACTATTGTAGACGCGGTTGCGCCGTTTTTAGTAAAAAGATAAATATTCCCGCTGGCGGATTGACTGCCCATCCAGGTATCACCGCCGTCTCTTTGGATCATAAACCCATCGGAGTTGGCCGTTCCAGTCGTCATTTTGAAAGTGACTTGGCTGCCACCTTTATGGAGATGCAGCTCACGAGTCGGCTCCGATGTGCCGACGCCGACGTTGCCGTTGGGGAGAACGACCACTCTCTGAGCCCCACTCGTCTCAAGAACCACGGAGCCGCTATTCCCGGCATAGGAGTCGGCGGTGACCGTACCGACCACATCCAGTTTCTTATCCGGTTCCGTTGTCCCGATACCGACGTTGCCGTCCGCTTCAAGCACCATTGTAGACGCAGTTGCGCCGTTTTTAGTAAAAAGATAAATATTCCCGCTGGAGGATTGACTGCCAATCCAGGTATCACCATCGCTCTCTCTTTGGAGCATAAACCCATCGCCGCTGGCCGTTCCAGCCGTCATGTTGAAAGTGACTGAGCTGCCACCTTTATGGAGATGCAGCTCACGAGTCGGGTCCGGCGTCCCGATGCCGACGTAGCCGTTGGTGTTAATGCGCATTCTCTCGGACCCAGTCGTCTCAAGAATCACGGGGCCGGTATTCCCGGCGTAGGATACGGCGGTGACCGTACCGGCCACATCCAGCTTCTCAGCCGGTTCCCCTGTCCCGATACCGACGTTACCGCTGTCTTGAAGCACTATTGTAGACCCCTCTGCGAAGTTTTTTGCACCAAGGTAAATATGGCCACTGGGGTGTTCATTGCCCATATAGGTATCGAGGCCGGATCTTTGGATAATAAACCCATTGGGGCTGGTAGCACCGTGCTCAAGTTTGAAAGTGACTTGGCTGTGTCTAAAGAGGTGCAGGGGACGCCCCGGCGACGATGTGCCGATGCCGACGTTGCCGGGGAGCGCCGTATAAATTTCATTACCGTTAACGACCCAGTCGCCATCATCACCGCCGCCGGCGCTGCCGATGGTGCTGGCATCGCGGGCGTGCACTGTGCCACTGGCGTCGACCACCAGGACACTGTCCAGGCTGTCGTCGGCCGGGACATTCCCCAACTGCACGTGCTGGGTGTTGGCAAGGACGCTGATCGCCGGACCACCGACACCGCCGCCCTGGCCGAACATAACCATGCTGCCCGCACCAGAGTTGTTGTAGCCAATGCCGCCGCGGCGGGTGCCGTCTTCCTCGAAGGTGATGATTTTGTTGTTGTCGCCTTCGAGAACCAGGGTGCCGGTGCTGTTGGAGATGCCGTTCTGCGAGACCACCAATCGTCCGGTCGAGCTATTGCTGCCACCGATCAGGGCATCGCCGTTGGCGACGTGGAAATCGGCCGCCGGATCGATTGTACCGATACCGACCTCGCGATCCTTGTTGATCGAAATGTCCGGGCCGCCGATACCGCCGCCCTGGGCGTAGATCACGACCGCATCGGCGGCGGCATTATACCGCCGCGGCGGGTGTCGTCTTCGTGGAAGTTGATCACCCGGTCGCCGTTGCCCTGCAGAATCAGCATCGGCTGCGGGGTACCGCTGAGGCCGTCTTGCGAGAGCACCAGGCGCGGCACGAAGCTGAGGCTGCCCGGATTGTCGCCGATCAGGACGTCACCGCTGCCTTGTCCGTCGGCAAAATGATAATTGAACTGTGAATTGGGGGAGGCCGTACCGAAGCCGATCCGCCGTTCATAGGCGCCGCTGATCGAAATGTCGGCATCATTGATGCCACCTTGATTGGCAAAGAAGTTCAGGCTGCCCGAACCAGTGTTGTTGTGACCAATACCGCCGCGGCGCGTTGTGCCTTCGACAAAATTGATCTGCCGGTTGTTGTTGCCGTCGATGAACAGAGCCGCATCGTTGTTGCCGGTCGCGCCATTCCGCTTGATCGTTACGGGAGCGTCCCCACCGGTGAATGTTGTCTGACCATGGGCGGCAACGCCGATCAGGCTTGCTCCAATGAGTGTGACGAGAAGTTGGGTTGTGCGATTCATGACGATCTTTCCCCTTATTAGTTGTTTAGTTGTGTGGATCACAAACAGACAAAATTTCCCCGAAAACCCGGGGCCTGCTGGCAGTCACCGCGTTGCGGTAGCGCCGACAATCGTGGTTTCACGCCACAATTATCTTTAAAGGTATAAGAAATCCCCCGACGGATTGCAACCCCTTTTCCCAAAAAAATGCCGACCCAGCCGGAGGCGGGCGTCGCCGTCGATCAGGCCGGGTGAGGCCAGTGGCAAATGGCCGGCCTTTACCCGGAGATTGGACATACATAAACTCCATTTCTGCTGGAGGTTATGACACATGGAATGTGACGACTTCTGCAACTGTCCGGCCGCCGAATCCTGACCGGAGAGGTAGATTTTTTTTTGAAAAATAGCCAGGACCTTGGTAGATTCGAGAATCCTATATGGGGTATCTACATGACACAATCAGCGCTGCCGACGTCGGACAAGCTGCCTGTTGTGACTCGATCCGCGTTCACGCTGATCGAGTTGTTGGTTGTGATTGCCATCATCGCCATCCTTACCAGCATGTTGCTTCCCGCACTCAACCACGCCAGGGAGATGGGGAGACGCGCTGCCTGCCAGAATAATCTCAAGCAATTGGCGACGGGCAACGTCATGTATGCGGACGACGATGAGGGGTGGGTGGCGTTGTGGGCGCCGGTCTCGACCAGTTACCGCTGGGCAATCGCACGCCGAAAGCCTTCCGGCGGGGGGCTGTGGGAACGCACCGGGCTTTTATATGGCACCGGCTATATTTCCGACAGCCAAAGTTACTATTGCCCCAGTGACAAGACACCATTCGGGCAACACACCCCGACAGCCTGGAGTAGTTCGACGCCGAGTGATATCGAAACCAGCTACATGACCCGGGAGCCGAACGAGGTTTTCCGGTTGGAAGGTTATCCGGAGAGAAGCTACCTGGCTGATTACATCCAGTTTATACCAACCGATGGCGTTACCCATCTCAACGGCCATAATGTGGTGTGGCTGGATACCCACGTGGAATGGTACTCCGATCCAAGCGGTTTCTTCATTTACAACCTCTGGAGTATTCCGGCAATTGGCCAGGGTGATCCCTTTGGCGTAGTTTGGGATCAACCGTAGTTGGCGCCTGTTCAATCAAAGAGTCCGCGGATTTTCGTGAAGCGGGAGATCTCGCCGGGGTCAACGTTTTGAGGTGGAACCGGTCGTCAGAATATCGTGACCGTCCAACCGCCGGCGATGTCGCCGTTGCGAATGTCGGTGCCCACACGACCGGCCAGGTTGATCACTCTCTATCGCTTCGACCCAGGCCAGCGGTCTCCAGGACCTCGGATATACAGGTGTTGATGGCCTCGGCGGGACAGTCGCTCAACAAGGTCTCAACAGTTGTCTTGATTTCATCCCGCATTTCGGGCACGCTTGTCGGCGGGACCAAGGCGAATCCGTTGCACGCCTCAGCGTAAATCTCGGCCGCCGGGCAAGGTTCGCACTGAACCCGCAGGCGCAACACCAAATGCAAAGTCGACTCCTTCTGAATATTGTAATCGGATAGTGTGCGGCCATCCTCGAGCTGTTTGCCGGCGAAGATCAAGCGCTGCTGGTCCGGCGGGATGCCCTCCTTGTCCTGGATCTTTGCCTTGACGTTCTCGATGGTGTCGCTCGGTTCGACGTCCATGGTGATCGTCTTTCCGGTCAACGTCTTAACGAAAATCTGCATACCTGCTGCCGAATCGGCATACAGCCCTAGAAACAATCCCATCGTTACAACCATTGCCCAGTTTCTCATCTCAAACCCTTCTTTTTTTTATTGTCGGCAGAAAAAAAATCCTGCTGATTTTTTTGAATTCAGAGGCGTAGTCTTACCCCATTTTCCAGTATCCACCTTATTGTAGAAAACTCCCAAAATTATTGCAAGCTTTTTGGGGTAGGGTGCGCTTTCCTTGCCGACACCCCATCTGCAGAAGCTGATGCCGGGCAGCATCGTTATCATGTAGGCATCGGATACGGCTGGCGAGGCCGGTTGCGGCTGCGGACGCTCCATCCAATATGTCCATCGCAAAAAAGACGAGATCACTGGTGCCCTGGTCAGGCCGGTCACCTGTGCGCTGTTATTCGCGACGCTCGTCGGTTACTTTTCCCAGGCTCATGGAGACCTGACTGATGAACCTGATTGAAACTTTTCAGCCCAGTCTGCGCGGCAGGGCCGACAAGCCGGCGCTTTGGTTCGGTGACCGGTGGTATACGTTCGGCGAGCTTGATCGCCAGTCCGATGCCGTGGCTCACGCGCTACTCAACGACTATGGTGTCCGCCGGGGCGATCGGTTGTCGATGTTTCTCGGGAACTGCCCGGAGTTGATCGTCTTTTATCTGGCCGGCCTCAAGACCGGCGCCATTGTGGTGCCGATAAATATTCTCTATCGCGACCGGGAGCTGACGCATCTGCTCACCGATGCCGAACCGCGGGTGCTTTTGTGCGATCCCCAGCGGTTTGAGGTGCTGGCGCCATTGCGCCACCAATTCGATGCTCTCGAGCAGATCTTTGTCACCGGGGCCGATGCGCCGGCGGCGACGCGGGGGTTCAGCGAGTTGACTGAATCCGCTCCCGATACGCCATTGTCCGTTTCGGGGATTACCGCCGATGATCCGGCGCTGATGATCTACACCTCCGGCACCACCGGACGTTCCAAAGGCGCTCTGCTGACGCACCACAACCTGGTCTCGAACATTGTTACCCTGCTGCAGTGTTGGCAGTGGACTGCCGCCGATCGTTTCCTGCTGGCGCTGCCGATGTTCCATATTCACGGCCTCGGCAACGGGCTGCACGGTGCGCTGGCATCCGGCTGCACGACCTTTTTGCTGCCGCGGTTTCACGCGGATACAGCGTTTGAGCTGCTGAGGCGCGAGAAGTGCACGCTTTTCTTCGGCGTGCCGACGATGTACGAACGCCTGCTGGAGCATGCCGACGCCGATGGCGCAGTGCCGGCGGACATGCGGTTGTACGTGTCCGGCTCGGCGCCGCTGTCTCCCGACACCTTTACCCGTTTCAAGACGGTGTTCGGCCACGAGATCCTGGAGCGGTACGGCATGTCGGAGACCGCGATGATCACTTCCAACCTCTATGCCGGGCCGCGGGTCCAGGGCTCAGTCGGCAAGCCGCTGCCGGGCGTGTCCGTGCGCATCGTCGACGAAGCGGGCGTGTCGGTTGCCGATGACGAAACAGGTGAAATCCAGTTGCGCGGGCCGAACGTGCTCAAGGAATACTGGCGCCAGCCCGAGAAGACGGTCGAGGCGTTCCAGGACGGTTGGTTTCGAACCGGCGACCTGGGCCGCTACGATGCGCGGGGGAACATCATCATTTGCGGCCGAGCCAAAGAGCTCATCATCTCCGGCGGCTTCAACATCTACCCGCAGGAGATCATCAACTGCCTAGTCGACCACGCCGGTGTCGTCGAGGCCGCCGTCATCGGTGTGCCGGATCAGCGGCGCGGCGAGCTGCCGAAAGCCTATGTAGTAGCCGCCGAGCCGGTGCCGACCGAGGCGGAGCTGACAGCCTACTGCACGGCGCAGCTGGCCAGCTTCAAGGTGCCGAAGCGGATCGTTTTTCTAGACGCCCTGCCGCGTAATGCGATGGGAAAACTGCAGCTGCAAAACCTGCCGGAGCGCGATTGCATCTGAGCGGGCTTATACAGTCCGAGCAGCGGGACGCCGCGCCATCATCCTACCCGGCGGCTTTGACAACGTCCCGCGTCTGGTGCGATCGTCGGCTCTACGCACGCTGCTGAATTGCCGTTGACCGGTCGCCTGATCGATGCCGGACAGGGCGTGGAAGGGCTCCAGGCCTTTGTCGACAAGCGTCCGCCGGGGTAGGGCAGGCCAAGCCTCTGAGGCCGCCTGCAGCAGAAGAAAAGAGGCTAATAAATAATAAAAAATACGCAACTCATCGAAAATAAATGGATTACAATATAGGCGAATAGTTTGTCCCCATTTTTATTTTTTCTCCCATTTTATGGGCCCACTCTTTTCGTTGTGTGCAGTGCTTCACAGGTACTGTTGATCCGAACCAAAACACAAATGTCACTTTCTCATTGACTATGCAGAATCGGAGATATATTAACCACTAAACTCTGCCCGTTCCGCAGGTTGTTTAGTGGACTGATTATATCATCCTACGTTCCGTGAAAGTGAAGCACTTTACACTTTCGAGGACTATACCATCATCTCCCGCCGACAAGTTACGCTAATCGGATTGCCTGCAGTGAAGAAGTGTTTCACTCTTATCGAGCTGCTGGTGGTAATTGCCATTATCGCGATCCTCGCAGCAATGCTTTTACCGGCGCTTCAACACGCCAGGGCCACAGCGGAAGGTGCGGTCTGCGTCGCCAATCTGAAACAGGATCACCTGCTCGTGATCTTCTACGCCGATGATTATGACGGCTGGAGCCCGGCACCGCAGGACAGCGAGACGTTTTGGGACTGGAGTTGGAGCATGATCCAGCTTGGTTACGTCGAGACGCCCAGCGAAGGTTCAGCGACGACGCTGGTTTGTCCCAGTTGGGTGCCTGAGACCTGGGGCGCTAGCTCGTGGTGGACCTACGGCATTCAGAACACCCCCAGTACCGGCACGTTCGACAATCCGTGGAAGATCACAAGGGAACCTGTCAAGGACAGTCTGGGAAGTGTTTTTACAGAAGTTTCCACGCTGTCCGAGTTTATCTTGCTCGCCGACACCGTCCGCCATGACCCCGGCGGCGATATCAACAATCGTAAGCAACGATTTTACTTCGAGAATCTTTTTAGCAGCAGCAACAGAATCCATACTCGCCACAACGGCCGCCGAGCGAACATCGCTTTCGGCGATGGCCACGTGCGGGGCATGACCGCGCACCAGCTCAACCTTATCGGTTGGGTCGGTGTCGATGAGTATACGGACTTCTGACGCCAGCGGCGCGAACGGGATGTTTTGCGCATTTGTTCATGAACTTCGGAGATGTTATGGGGACCGGGAAGTTACATGCTTCCAGACTGCTGGTGCTTGCCCTCATTGTCCTTTCCTGTGGATCCATTTTTGGGGGCAATGTGTCAGTTGCCGATGTCGCAACCAGCCCGACGATGGGGATTCAGGAAGCGATCGACGCAGTTGCGGACGGCGGCGGCGGCGAAGTGTTTGTGCCGGCCGGACGATACGTGCTGTCGCAATCGGTCTTTCTCACCGGCAACTTGACGCTGCGGGGCGCAGGTAATCAGACCATCCTGGAAGTGGTAACCGAAGTTGCGTCGGCATTGACAGAAGATGGGATCGTGGGGCAGACTTCGGTCAAAGTGGCGGAGCCGTCGCGGTTTCGGCCGGGTGACCCGGTGATCATCTCCGGCTCTGGCCGTAAAGCGCCGCGGTCGAACGTCAAAGCGATCGAAGCAGGCGCGTTGATCCTCACCGATGCACTCACCGCGGCGTGCGAAGTCGAGCGTGGCGCGCAGGCGATTCGAACGTTTTCCGCGTTACGAACGCGCGGCCGCGTCGCCAATCTGACGATCCGCGACATGCGCATTGTCGGCAGCCTGCGGAACAGCTATCAGGGGTTCTCCACCTGGCGCGACAATTCGCTTATTTCTCTCGAGGGCGCAAATATCCAGCTGATTAACATCGAGGCCGTCGATGCGGCCGGCGACGCGATATGTGTCAACGGCAGTGGGATGTACACGATCAGGGACTGTCGTATTGAAAACTCCCGGTTGCGCGGCATCCACATCGGCAACAATCCTGCCGATGTGATCATTTCCGGCAACATCATCCGGCAATCCGGACTCTACGGCATCTATCTCTGCAATGGCTGCCGGCGCACGAATATTTCTGACAACTCGATTTCAAAGGTCGGCTATTTCACGACCGACCACGGCGACGTCGAGACGCCGTTCGAGAACCCGCGGGACCTGTATATAATTAATACGCGGATCAGCGGTATCGGCGGGCTCGGCGGCGGTGGACTTCAGGACCGTTTCGACAACATCAGTAATAACGTGATCCAGAACAGTCGCGGCAGCGGCATTTCCTTTCTGCGTTGGTCCGGCGAGGTCCGGCCCGGCAAGCACATCAATCTTACCGGAAACAATATCCAGGACGTCGACTACTCGGCGATATATCTGTACGCGGCAGAGGGTATCAATGTCCAGGGGAATCTGGTTGCGGGCGGCGGCGTCGGGATAACCGTTGCGAAGAGCCAATACTGCAACATCCGTAACAACCTGGTTCAGAACTGCGCCATCGGGGTCGATGTGTTTTCGGACGAAGACGCACTGCAGTCGCGGTACAATATCGTCGCCGGCAATTCACTTGTCGAATGCGGTGAAGCACTGCGGCTGGGCAAGCGGGCAAGCCGCAATCGCCTCGAGCACAATTATATCATGGGGGCCGCGAACTGATGCCAGCAGACTGCTCCGGCGTTGCGTCGGCCCTATATTTCGTCTCGCTGCTTCTGGCCAGCACCGCGGCAGTTGCCGATCCGCACGAACAACTGGTTGAGCGGCATCCCCATTTGACCGTGCCGAAACTCAGTGTCGCACCGACCATTGACGGGGACATCGACAGCACGGAATGGCTGGGTGCCGCCGAATCCTGCCGCCTTGTCGAGTTCACCAGCGGTACTGTCTCGCCGCAGTCGAGCCGGCTGTTTATCGGATATACGGACACGGCATTATTCGTTGCCTTTGTTTTCGACCTGGAGGACGGGGAATCGCCGGTGGCGACGGCGACGATTGCGGATCAGAATATCTGGCGCCAGGACGATATCTTTGAGCTGGATCTTGACATCAACCATGATCACAAACAATATTTCAATTTTGTCGGCAACGCCGCCGGCGTGACCGGCGACGGAAAAGGCACTCAAAGCATCGACAAATCATGGGATACTGCCTGGCAGTATGCGGCGACACCGACCGCGACCGGCTGGCAGGGGGAGTTGGCGATACCGTTTGCCGAGCTCGGTGCCGACACGCCGGAACCAGGCGACATCTGGGGTTTCGAATTCGTGCGGAACGAGGCCCACACCCGGAACAAACTCGAGGCCTGGAGCTTCCGAAATACGTGGCATGCGGTACACAACTTCGGGCACATCAGATTCAGTCCCGATGCCCCCGCGATAAAGATGCTCGCGGTCGGCAAGCTCAGCGATGACATCGGCGGTATCACTTTCCGGATTTGCTCAGCTGACCCGGCGCGGCTGGAAAACATCACGGCCGCTTTTTCGCTGCGTGGCGCCCCGGGAAAGCGCCTGGAAATCAAGGAAAAATACTTCCATCTCGTCGACGATGCGCTGACCGCCTCGACGGACAGCGTGAACTCATTGTCGATGATTAATGCACGCATCACAGAAGTTTATCCTGATTTGATTACAGCGCCTGAATCACAGATGCTGCAACTGAATGACAATGGTGAGGTCAATGTCCAATTGAGATGCCCTCTGGCTGAAGGCGACTATGTTCTTGAGTACAGGCTCCGATCAGCGGATGCCATGCTCTGCGCGGGGGCTGCGCCGTTTGTCATGGTCCGGGACTCGGTGCTGGAAGTCGACGAATACCGGATTGGATCGCAAGTCGTCGCTTTGAACGTTAACCTGCAACCGACGCCAACGGCCAGCCGCTTAGTGCTTTCGGCGATCCGCAAGGATTCAGGCAAAGAGGTCAGGAAGATCGTGCACGATTGTAACGGCGAAGCCGAAGCTTCAATCGAGTTTTCGGTCAAGGATCTGGATGCCGGCGTTCATGCAATTCGCGCAGTCATTTACGATGGTGACAAAGTGGTTGCCGAAGTAAGTGTCGACCTCGAGATTTTTTCGAACTTTTATTAATGAAACCAACGGAAAATTCAATGCAAACCAAACTCCTTTGTACGCTGTTACTCTTCCTGATCCCCCTCACCCTCGCCGTTCACGGCGAAGACGCCCTGCATAATCCCGAAGTCACAGCGCCCAAAACGACTTCGCCGCCGACTATCGACGGCACCATTGACGATGCGGAATGGCGTCACGCCACCCGCCTGACCGGTTTCATCTCGATGAACAAGGCAATGGCCGAGCCGCCCAGCGAAGGGTTTGTCGCCTACGATAAGGAGAATCTCTATTTGGCAGCCAGGATACGCCGGGACTTCAGAGTACCGTTTAAGACCGAGGCGACCACTCGCGACGGCCTCGTGATGAGAGACGATGCTGTGGAGCTGTGGCTGCGGCCGCATGAAGATCACGGTAATTTCGCTTTCGTGATGAACACCAAGGGCGTGGTAGCGGACTTTAACGATGTGAAGGACCGGTTCGCCTGGAACGCCGAGTGGGATTACAAGGTCAAGGTCTACGAGGACAGGTGGGAAGCCGAGTACAAGATACCCTTTTCCGAGCTGGGCTTTGCGCCCGCACCGGGAGATAGATGGGGGTTCAACCTTTGTTACTACAAATTCGACCCGAACCTGGATTGGTGCGGTTGGTCGTACACCGAGAAATTCACCAACTGCCACCCGTTTCAGGGCAAGCTCATCTTCGGTGAGAGTCTGGCCTGTCGGCTGGACAGCATCGGCCAATTTACGATGGACCGGGCCGGACTGACGGGACGGGTGATCAACACATCCGAAGCACCTGCCCGGGTGAAGACGTCGTTCACATTGTATCGCAAGACGGACGGGGACGGCGAGCTGTTCTGGAAGTACGCCCATGCCAACTACGAAAAGCTGGACACGGCGGAAGCGGAAATATCGGTGGCGCCCGGTGCAGAAACACCACTGTCATACTCACAGCCGATCGAACCCGGGGAATACCTGCTGTCCTGTCGCGTCGCCGGGCTGGCGGATGATTCCGCACTGCTTGCGCAGGATGTGCCGTTCGTTGTCTATTCGAAAATTCGGATGACTGTCATGCCGTATTTCCTGACCCGGGGTGAAGTGAAGGTCAGCGTGGATCTGCGCTCGGTCCTGGACGAGATCGCGCCGGAGTCCAGCGTCCGCTTCAGCATTGGCGACCGCGTGATGCAAACCGTGCCGGCGACTGAGCGGTTCGAAGCCTGGCTGGATGTCAGCGAGCTGCCGACGGGCACCCACGCGGTAACCGCAGCGATCGTGGACAAAGACGGGCGCACCGCGAATACTTCCGTCGTCTCGTTCGAAAAGCCGCCGCCGCCGGTGTGGCACGAGAGCGGCGCCGGGAAGACCGAGGAGGTGCTTCCCCCCTGGCCTGATCTCGAGGTCGACGGCAGCACGGTAAAGGTCTGGGGACGCGACTATGTCCTGGGCGAATCCGCCTTACCCCAGCAGATCGTGAATTATGCCGAAACCTATTATCCGCGACGCGTGCCGAAAGAAGGCGTCAACATGCTCACCGGCCCGGCCACCTATCAGATGGCGGCCGGCGGAAAAAAACTCGCCTGGGACGGCGCGCCTCGGCTCGTCTCTCAGACCCCGGCACGTGCGGTCTTTGAAGGACGCGGCAGCGCCGGTCCGATCAAGGTTACCAACACCGTGACCGTTGATTATGATGGTGTGATGCGCGTGGATGTTCAGCTCACACCGCCGGCCGGCGGCGCCGAGCTGTCCGAGTTCACCCTGGCGATACCACTGACGCGGGAATATGTGAAGCTGTTCACCCGTGAGCGGCTGATCGACATCAAAGGCGCCGGCATCCCCACCGCCACCGCGGATCGCGGTACGATCCCCGCGGACGGTCTGTCCATCCCCTTCACCCCGTTCATCTGGGTCGGCGATTACGAGCGCGGCCTGTTCTGGTTTGCGGAGTCCGCAAACGGCTGGCGCGTGGCCGACGGCAGCCGGGTGATCGAGCTGACGCCCGACGGCCGGCAGTCGGTTCTGCACCTGCGTTTCCGGGACATTCCCACGAAGCTGACCGAACCACTGATCTTAACCTACGGGATCGAAGCGACACCGGTCAAGCCCTGGCCGAGCGAGAAGGTGTTTCAGGTCGATTTTCGCACCATTCAGGCACCGACGTTTGACCGTGAGTTCGCCAAGCACACCGAGCTTGCCTACCCGGCCCGCGGCAATCTGAACCTGACGGAAGGGACAATCGAGGCGTTTTTCATTCCCGGATTCGACACGTCGCGAAAGGCTGGCCTGATCCGGCTCCAGCAGGGTCGCCACACTATGCTGTCACTGGTCTGGGACAACGGCCTCAGCTTTGGCGCCAAGAAAAAAATCACTGCCGACATGAAGTGGCGCGAGGGCGTCTCGCAACACATCGCCGTCACCTGGAAGCGGCAGGCGAACGCAGTCGATGTCGCGATATGGGTCAACGGCAAAGCAGCCGGCCGCGGTGAGCTGCCGCTCGACCACTTCGAAATTGAGCTCGGCGCGGACGACCAACTCATCATCGGCGGCGAGCAGACGCTGGTGGTTGACGAATTGCGGATCTCATCAGTGGTTCGAGAGCCGCGGGGACGGCCGTCGGCGATCGTCGCCGATACCCAGACCCTGCTGCTCGATCGCCTCGACAGCGTGCGCTTCTATCGTGGCAAGGTGATGACCCATGCCGAGGTCATCACGTCGGACGTTGCGCATCCGTTGGGCTTCAAGGGCGGCATTGCCGGCAGTGCATACGCCGGCAGACAGGCGAAGCCGGTAGCAGCGACTGTGGGTGACGGTCTCGTGCTGCCGGTGCCCGACGAATATTCTTATCTCGACATCGCGAAGGATTACGGCGTCAAACACGCGTACATCTACGAGGTTTATGCCTGGGCAATCCTCCAGGACCAAGACGCGAAAAACGTTCACACGCCGCCCTTCTACCTGAGCGACGATCTGCCGAAGCACGTGAAGCGTTTCAAGGACAAGGGCTTTACCACCGAGTTCTACTTCGGTGCCAGTTTCTCGACACGCAACCCGGAGTTCAAGCACTTCGGCGACGAAATGGTGTGGTTGCCACGTTACCCATCGAGTTATGATTCATTCGTGGTCTGCAACAACAGCCCGTCGCAGGACATGAAGGTCGACGGAATCAAGCGTTCGATCGAGCGGTACGGAATGGACGGGTTGCTGATGGACCATGTCATTCACACCTGGCCCTGCAAGCATATCGAACACGGCTGTGGCTATTACGATGCCAACGGCGAGCTGCAGCCGGTCTTCAACATCTTTGCGGCGCGGGAAACGGCGAAACGCATCTACGCATTGTTCCATGGCTCGCAGAAACCGGTCACCACACCGGGGCGCGTGGTCAACCACGTCAGCGTCTTTGCGCCAATCTTTGCGTTTTCGGACATCTGGAAATCCGGCGAAGCGCAACAAGGGGCCAAAGAGCGCGGATTGAAAGGCCTCTTTCCGCTGGATCACTACGCCACGTTCTACGGCAGTCAGCAATACGGCGTACCGCGTGAACACCTCAGCAAGGACAGGAGTTTCAAGTTCGGCCCCAACTGGATTTACACGCTCAGCCTGCTGCACAACCAGATGCTGCGCACCTTTCGGGCACAGTTCAATCCGCGGCGGTTTCATCTCGACCAAGGATACTCCCCATACTATGCGGAGCCGGGCCTGTCGTCACTCGCCGACCCCACGGTGCTGATCTGGCATGTGCGCGACGAGTTCGGGATCGGCGAGCCCGGCGTCCATTTTTATCCGTACTGGAAGAACGAGGAATATGCCCAACTGACGCCGACACATCTGAAGACGAGCTTTCACTTGAAACACGGCGAGCGGATTCACATCGTGGTCTCGAATTTCGAGCGTGAAGAGATCGACGCCAAGATCACGCTCGATCTGGAGAAAATGGGGCTCGCGGGCAAGACGCTCGTCGCCTATGATGCACTGTTGAGCGAGCCGTTTGCCATCGATGGTAACGTGGTCACTGCGAAGCTGCTGCCCGAACGTTACCGGCTGATCAATGTCGAAGTCGTGGACGACTGACGGACAGCCGTGATGAATCGAGCCGCCGAAAAAGAAAGAGGAACCACGGATAGACACAGATGAACACGGATAGGCGCAACAGGCATGGTGTCAGCACACCCCATAAATCTGTGTTTCGACCCCAATCCGTGTCCATTCGTGTTCATCCGTGGTTCCTTTCCTATTCTATTGCGGCAGCCTGCGCCGCCTTGCTGCTGTGGTGCGCTGTCACTGCCGCCGATATCGTGCTCTACGATCAGGCGCCGGCGGCGGACGCGGCTTACTTCCCGGGAACGAAAGTCACGGCGCAGCAACCCACCCCTGCCGGCAACAGGCAGCTCCTGGAATTGCAGGGGTATGTCTGCTCGACGCATCCGCTGTTGCAGGACCTCTATGATGTTGAGGTGACAGCCCTCGTCCGCGCGCGATCGATCGATAAGCAGCGCGATTACAACTTTCGCGGCGTCGGCGTCGCGGCACGCTACCAGCCCTACCGGCAAATGGTGGAGAGCTGGCTCTACTTCCAGACCGTTGACCGCGCCGTCGCGGAGAAAGCGTGGGACATCGGAAACGGCTGCGTCACCACCGCGCATTTCGGAACTGACTTCAAGCTCGCATTTGTCGACTCGCGAATGTATCGGGGGGGGGCGACGGAGCTGAAGGCACTGACCTCGCAGGCGCCCGGGCTCGAAACCGGCAAATGGTATTACTACAAGCTGCGACTCGACGGCGACGACCAACTCGCCAAAGTCTGGGCAGCCGGGTCACCGGAACCGGATTATCAGGTCGTTTTTAAAGGCATCGAAAGCGGCTCGGGCGGCGTCGGCTTCAGGACCGTGGGCGCGACGAAGATCGAAATCGCGAACCTGCGGGTCACCTGGCTGGGAGCGACAGCTGACGATCGCAATTCAGCGGCCGCGCGGATCGCGACGCTGCAGGATCGTCTGCAATCCCTCGATCGTTATCTGTCAAAGACCGAGTCGACAATCTCGCTGGCGAGCACGGCGGATCGGTTCACGGCTCACTACCGGATGGTGCAATTGGCTGCGGAGTCCGCACGACGTCTCACCCGGGCGAAGGTCACCCCCATTGCAGGCGACCTCACCCGGGTGAAAGCCGCGCTCGACACGGCCAACACCATGCGCCACCGACTGGCGGCCGAAAAGGATCCATACACAGGCATTACCGGTTTTATGGAGCGTGCCTACCGATCCGAAGTCGATGGTACACTCCAGCCCTATGCGCTCTATGTGCCGCCGGGCTACAGCCCGGGCAAGGCGTGGCCAATGATCGTGATGCTGCACGGCACCTCGGGCAACACGCGGATCCAGTTGGTGCATGCCGGCCTGCAGGCGCCGGGACGGAAATTCCCGTATGTCGTAATCGGGCCCGGCGGCCGGGGGCCAAGCGCCGGGTACAATCGATTCGGCGAAGTCGATGTCTGGGACGCCATGGCTGACGTCCAGTCTCGCTACACTATCGACGAGAATCGGGTTTATCTGACCGGGCTCTCGCTCGGCGGCGATGGTACTGTGATGCTGAGTTATGTCCGTCCCGACAAGTTCGCCGCGGTCGCGCCGTTCGGCATCGGTGTCAGCAAATGGCGGACGCCGAATTTCTGGAACCTGCCGATCCGTTTTGGTATGACCGATCAGGAAGGCGCCAAAGACGATGCGGAATACCGGCAGCTGCTGGCGAATGACGGATTGCCAAACGCCTTCGGGGTCGTGTATCCGCGTAAGGATTACCCGGAGACTGCCACGTTTGGACAAAAGCCTGCCCACTTCCATGCCAGTACCGTTCCGGATTACCGGCTGGGCCGGGTCTTCGATTTCTTCGCGCAACACCGCCGTGATCCTTTCCCGAAGAAGGTGGCGTACGAGAACCAGGCGAACCGGCTCGGCAGGTACTACTGGTTCGAGGTGGAGCTGGTGACGTTGCTTCACGGCAAATGGCGTGTCGAAATCGAAGTCGGAGACGACAATCTGATTCAACTTCGCACTTGGCATGTTGCCCGTATGAAGCTTTTTCTGAACGACCAGCTCGTCGACATGCAGCGCCCCGTTAAAGTGACCAACAACGGCACCCCTGTTTACGACGGTCCGGCGAAGGACACCCTGAAATTAGCGCTGGCCAAACCGCCGACGAGCAAGCTGTGGAAAGGTCGGCCGGGGACTTATGGCAGTTTTCTGGATTTCTTCAATTACCCAGTCGTCTATGTTTACGGAACTGTCGGCACCGCCGGCGAAACCGAACAGCTCTTGCACGAGGCACAGCTCGCCGCCGGTTGGGAGGGCCAGGTGCATGTCGATTTTCCCGTGATTCCGGAGGAACGTGTGACAGGAAAAATGATGCAGAATCACAACCTGGTCCTGTTCGGCACCCCATCGACCAGCATGCTGCTGAAGCGGCTGCTGCCGGACTTGCCGCTCGAGCTGACCGCGACAGGCCTGACGCTTGCCGGTAAGCGCCACGAGGGCGAGAACATCGGTGTCAAAATGCTGTACCCGAATCCCCTGGCCCCTGGCCGCATGGTGCAGGTAGTGACCGGCAGCGGCATGCCGGCGCTGAAAGATTCCGCGTTTGTTGCCGAGCACGCAGCGAAAACCTACTATAAGCAGGCCTGGCTGGGCGAGGACTTTATCGTGTTCGACGATGCCGTAAAGGCATTTCAGCGCGCGGTACGTGCGGATCGGAAACACCCCTTCGCACACCATGTGAAATTCAGGAAGGAAGTCAGGCGGGTGCTTCGCGATTACGGCATCTTCGCCATGGACTGGGTGGAGATCGATTCACGAAAGGGAATGGACGGCGGCGAATGAAGATGTTTGTCTGGGTACTTGGCGCACGGTGGTGGCGACTTCGTACGCCAACGGCATACTCGGACTTGTACACCGAAGGTGTACCGTAATACAGCCCGGGGTTGCCGCAACCCCGGGCTGTATTACGACGTATCGTGCCAACCCCAGCGGGGTTGTGTCGAATCTTCGCTGCGGAAATTGACGCAACCCCGTCGGGGTTGAATTCGTTATCTGATCATTGACCCAGGGTTGCGACAACCCTGGGCTATAGGACGCAACGCCGTTGGCGTTGTCGAGCCGAAACCGCACTCTCGAACAGAAACTGTACACTCATCATTCAAAGGGGACCGCACCGCATGAAAAGAGAAGCGAAATGGTGGGAGAAAGAGCCGCTGCTGATCATGGAGCCGGCAACGACCTGGACGGACATCGACCAACGAGATCCGGTCGCCGAGGCCGAGAAAATCGCCGCACTCGGCGGCAATATGACCCATGTTCACGTCAAGTGGCCGCACCTGGATCCGGCCCGCTTTTATTTTTCGGCACGGACAGCGACCCGAAAAAACCGGGACTATCTAGCCGAATTCCTGGCCGAAGCCCACAAGCGGGATATCCGGACCGTGATCTACTTCGACGTTCACACCGCTGATGTGGCGTTCGGCCGGCGGCATCCCGACTGGCGACAATTGACGGAAGACGGCAAGCCCAAGCAGGATGTCTACACGGTTCATACGACCTTCTGCGTCAACAGTCCGTGGCGGGACTGGGTCTTCGAGACCGTCGAGGACCTGTGCAAATACGACATCGACGGAATCTTTTTCGACGGCCCTGTTGTCTTCGAGGGCTGCTGTTACTGCGAGAGCTGCAGGAAGCTCTTCAGAAAAACTTATGGCAAAAAACTGCCGCTCAGAACTGTTGCCGCCAAACGCAAGGACTCGGCTCAGTGGGCGAATCTTGTCGAGTTCCAGTCCAAGAGCGTCGCCCGCTTCCTGCGTGACACGCAAAAGCGAATCAAGCGCGCGCATCCCGGCATCCTCTTTTACATGAACGGTAATGTCCTGGCACCCTACTCGGCCAGGGGTGCGGACAACCGAAAGTTGATTCGGGAAACCGATATGCTCGGCGCCGAAGGCGGATTCCTGCACGGTGACTTGAGGAACCATCCCATCTTCAAGCCGGCATTGACCGCCAAGCTACTCGAAAGCCAGGCCGCGGGAAAGCCCACAGTGGTGTTCGACTGCGGCGGGCACAAGCCATGGACGTTTTCCGCGCTGCCGGTCGGTGAGACCGAGCTGCTCTTTGCACAGACCATCGCCCATTCCGCCAACGTCTGGTTCGCGCTGTGTGGTGAGCCCGCCGAGTTCCCGGAACAGGTCGAGGTGATGCAGCGATACAACGCTTTCATCAAGAAGAACCGCGAAGTCTATATCGGTACGCGATCCGACGCGCGGATTGCCCTGGCTTATTCGCAGGACGCGGCAAATTTCTACGCCGCCTCGGGTGTCGCCGTGAGTGATTTCACGAAGGCGGCAACGACGGAGAAAGCGGGCGATGTCATGACCGAATTCAATGGCTTCTATGACGCCCTGCTGAGAGGGCAGTGGCCGTTCGACGTGATCGACGACGTGAACCTCGACAGTGGTGTGGACAGCAGATATGACCTCCTGGTCATGCCGAACATCGCCTGCCTGAGCGCGAAAGCGGCCCGCAACGTCAAGAAATTCGTGGCCGCCGGCGGCAATCTCATAGTCAGTTTCGAGACCTCATTGTACAATGCACGCGGGAAGAAATTGAAGAACTTCCAGCTGGCCGACGTTATGGGAGTCGACTGCGCCGGGGGTGTCTTCGGCCCGCTGCAATGGGATTACCTGTTTCCTCAGGGCCGTAGATCGCCATTGCTGAAGGGTATCGAGTCGCAGTACGTCCCGTCCCCCAATTTCGGCCTGAAGACCAAGTCGCGCGAGGACGCCAGAACTTGCCTGACCTTTGCCGAACCGTTGCCCGGCCGATATGCGGGCGATCCTAGCAAGTCAGATATGCCGTTCCTGGTGCAGCACAAATTCGGCAAGGGCACGTGCATCTACCTGGCCGCGGACTTCGGAAACTTCCTGTGGAAGTTCCGTCTCGAGGAATGCTACCGCATCCTGTGGAATGCGGTGTCACGACTCCATCGGTCACCGGTGCGGCTCGAAGGGTTGCCGCGTTCGGTGGACATCAGCATACGCAAGAAAGACACGCGCACCTTCATCCATCTGGTGAACTGCACCTCGGAGGTGAAACGGCCCGTGGCGAACATCGTGCCGGTGGCCCGCGGGGTATTAGTACTGAAGCGTCAAAAGCCGCTGAAACAGGTCAGAGCTCTGATGGCAGGAAAGGATTTGAAATGGAAGTCGAGCGGTCAGGAAATACGGATATCGCTGCCCACCATCGGCGCTTATGAAGTGGTGGCGCTACTTTGACCGTTCCTCGAACAATAACCGTGTTTACCTTCAGGACTTAGTCCTCAGTAAGGCAACTTAGCCGCGTTCACGCCGCGGTGCGGCCGTCAGCCCCCAACGCCCGTCGTCGGCCGTTTCCGTGTCATCGGACAGAAGGTCCGCATAGCTTTCAGCGACTTTGCGATATGCGGCGGCGTGCTCTTCGATGAGTTTCGGCCGGTAGCGTCGGAACCAGGGCAGGCGAAACACCCGTGCCTGAATGCCCTCCGAGACCGGCAGGCTGCCGGCAGGCTGCCGGATGTCAACCCCGTCCGGCAGATTCGCGATCCGTGTCGGCCGCCCTTGACGATAAATGTCGGTATCGTTGAAAACCGGGTGCAGATGCAAGGCGCGATTGCAGCCGGGAAAACATTTACTGCCTTCATCAACGACTGCGGCCGCAAATCGGGCAACCGAGAGCCCGCCGAGCTGCTCTGAACGGTAATGCCCGGTGGCAGCGTACCAGCCGCCCATGGTGGTGCCGGAATCCGGCGGCGGCTGATGGGGCGCAATGCCGGGCACATCGTCAAGCAATTCCCAGAAATATCGCATCGCCTGATCGATCTCAGCCATCTGGTCCGGGTACAGCTTCAGTTGCTCGAGCCCGACCGCCGCGCTCAATTGATGCATGCGATACTTGTGGCCGCCCCAGGGCAACCCGGCACCCGATTCAAGATCCGCGAAGGTGAGCTCGCCATGACGCGCGTAGTGCCCGAAGGCAATCGCGCGCTCATGAATCTCGCGGTCGTTGGTCAGCAGCATGCCGGCTTCGCCGCATGCGAACGACTTGCCGCTCATCAGGGAAAAGGCGGCGGCATGGCCAATAGTCCCCGTCATCCTGCCTTTGTACAACGCCCCGTGTGCGTGGGAGACGTCTTCGATCACCTTGATATTGTGCCGATTCGCGATTGCCATAATCGCATCCATGTCGGCCGGCATGGCCACGTAGTGGACGACCACGATGGCTTTGGTGCGTTCCGTGATGCGGTGCTCGATGTCGTTGGGGTCGATGCACAGAGAATCGGGATCGATGTCGGCGAAGACAACCGTGCCACCGAGGGCGTACACCGGCATACACGATGCCCAGTAGGTGATGCTGGGGCAGATGATCTCATCCCCGCGACCGACGCCGACGCCGTACATCGCGCCCTGCAGCGCCGCTGTCCCGGTATTGTGGCCGAGCGCGTACGTCATCTGGTGCCAGGCCGCAAAGCCCGCTTCGAATTCCCGCGTCACGTCCAGTCCCGACATCGTTCCGTCGCGCAGGACCCGGAGTACTGCGGCTTCGATTTCGTCAGTGATGATTGGCCAGGTAAAAATGTCGCCGGGATCTGACAGGACGCTCTTCGGCCCGCCCAGGATGGCCAGTTTTTCTGTCATTGTCGGAACCTGCTCACTTGGTAAACACGTGTGTGTACTACACGTACGATAAGACAACTCTCCGGCAAATCCAGACAGCTAATCCCGATCTATCCCGGTCCGCATGAACTGCGGCACAGAGGGGAACTGTCGCGGACGTGTTCAGCATCTGCTCGTGCGTTGACAGGCGTATTGATGCCAACTATACTTTTCGACTGCGCATTCGTTCGCGTGGATCGCCGTATCTTGCTGTTCAACCTGAGGCTGGAGAAATGGCAGAGCTAATTCGTTGTCGTTTCATGACACACATATATCTGCCGTCAGCTGCTTTGGTCTTGCTGGCCGCGGTTTTTACCGTGACCGGCGAGACGACAACCGAACAGCAGGACGAGGCGGTTGCCGGATTCAATGACGTGAGGGTGGCTGCCGGACTTGAGGGGTTCCCGCCGCACGGCTGGTACGGCATCGCCTGGGGCGACTTCAACAGCGACGGGTGGGAGGATCTTTTCGCCGGCGGGCTGCTCTGGGTCAACCGAAAGGGGCGCTTCGAGCAGCTGAGCACTGATGTCGGTGAGCGGGCGTACGGAGTCTGGGGCGACTACGACAACGATGGCGATCTCGACCTGTTCACCTACTCTCCGGCACAGGTTTTTCGTAACGAGGGGAACGTCACGTTCGTGGCGCAAAGCTTCCCTCCGGTACCGATGTCCACATCGCAGAGCGCTTGCTGCGGAGATTTCGATGGTGATGGCGACCTCGATATCTACATCGGCGGCTACGAGGACGGGGGCTATCAACCTGATGCGATTTTCACGAACGCGGGTGATTGTGCGTTCTCTCTTTCATGGCAGACGCCGGGCCGGCGCCAGCCCGCACGAGGAGCCAGCCCGGCGGACTTCGACGAGGACGGGGACCTCGACATCTACGTCTCGAATTACCGTCTCGAGGCCAATTCGCTGCTGCAAAACGACGGGCATGGCAACTTCGAGAACGTCGGCGCCGCGTACGGGGTGTCATCACCCGGCCTGCATGGCCATACCGTTGGTTCGGCCTGGGGTGACCTGGACAACGACGGTCACCTCGACCTGGTCGTTGGAAATTTCAGCCATCCCGGCCAGCCGCCGCCTCAGCTCTTGAGGAATCTCGGGGCCGAAGGAGAATTTCGCTTTGAAAACAAGACCGCGGGCGCCGGTTTGGCCTGGGTCGAGTCCCACACGAACCCAGCGCTGGGCGACTACGACAACGACGGGGACCTGGATCTTTTCATCTGCGCCGCCTACAAGGGCGACACTGCCAAACTGTATCGCAACAACGGGGACTGGACGTTCACCGACGTCACGGACGAGCTCGGAATCACAGGTGAGCGTCTTCACTCGGCGAGTTGGGCCGACTATGACAACGATGGGTGGCTCGACCTCCTGGTCCAGCGTTACCAGACGATCGGGCATCTCTACCGGAATCGTGGCGGTGCGAATCACTGGCTGAAGGTCCGCCTGGCGGGTACGAGTGCTGTGCCAGGCGCCCAGGTCCGCGTTGGTTTGGATAAAGGCGGGGGAATACTCACTCGCCAGGTCGAAGGGGCTACGGGCGAATGCAATCAGAGTCCCGCGACACTTCACTTCGGGCTTGGCCTACACGACGGACCCGTCACACTCGAGATTCGCTGGCCAGGCGGAGAAAGGCAGGCGGTCACCACCGAGGTCGACCGGGTGGTTGTGGTGGAGAAGCCGGTTCGCACTGCCGCTCCCTGATCGGTACCCGGCCGGTGGGCGGGGCCGCGGTTCCGGCAGGTCATTATTCGACGCGGGCCATCTTCCCCAGCTGCGCCGCGCGTTCCGCCTCG
>Ga0310124_10000753_pt1 | contig 22762 bp, 22 predicted proteins | sample CB11b_AW_Bot5_MG_FD_203507 | JGI IMG/M metagenome (GOLD analysis project Ga0310124, IMG submission 203507) | Marine microbial communities from Western Arctic Ocean, Canada - CB11b_AW_Bot5 | ecosystem: Environmental > Aquatic > Marine > Oceanic | place: Canada: Western Arctic Ocean | collected... | reverse complement strand
GCGGGCGGGTGGGCATCTCCATCCCCCATGAAACGGCGCCGGTACCCAAGCCAAATGGCTCGCCGTCGCGTGGAACGATGACCCATGCGTTTTCCTCGGCAGGCATGAGCGTCATCTGGCCGTGATACCACCAGTGTGTGAGCCAGCAAACGTTCTCCGCACGGATTACAAATAGAGCATCCAGGTCCTGGGCTACCATCGCCTGCCTTAGACGTCTTAGCACACGCGCATCCCACTGATCTTTAGCTGGGTCAGATTCAGCCACTGGTAAACCTGGCCCCGCCATGATCTTTTCGCGATCCTCCAGTGCCACAATGCCTTTAATGTCCATCACTGCAACTCCTGTGCATCAGTAAATATGCGTTTGAAGTCCTCGAATGACACCCGCGCATCTACATTCTGGCAATCGATCGCTAGACGTGATGTAGCGTGATCCGTGAAGCTCCATTGGATGGGAAACTCGCAATGCCATAGTCGTAGTGAGCGATAGTACGGCGCAAGCAGTTCATCGATCCGTATGCTGCGTGAACCGCTGGGATAGGCGAAGTGATCAACAACCAATCCAAGTCGCTTTTCAATGATCGCATTGGATGTTTCAATCTCCCACAGTACCGCTTGATCCCCGCCAGCAGCGTGTTTGTCGGTCATCTTGCAGTGCGTCGCGGTGTGAGCACCGATCTCCCAGTTGGCATCAAGGAGTTGGCGGGCGTGATCCCAATCCATAAACGGCCTTTCCACAACGCCCTCCGTCTGCGTTCGCACGGATTGGCTTCGACCTGCTGAAGCAGCTTCCAACCCGTCCGTGATAACATAACAAGTTGCCTTCATGCCAAATTCTTGCATGATCGGCATGGTGACTGTTCGTGTATCCAGCCAGCCATTGTCAAAATTCATTGCCACAGCACGATCGGGCACCACTCGTTTCCTGGTAAGCCAATCGAGCACTGCGGTCATCGATATAACTTGCCAACCCTCTTGGGCGATGTACTCCATTTGCCGCTGAAATTCACTTTGACCGATGATGCCGGACAAAGATTCGCACGTAGCCAGCATATCATCTGGATAGACGTGGTGATAAACCAGAATCGGCACCCGCTGTTCGCTCATGGACAAATTCTATTTACCGGTTTGAGGGGCTACCAACTTCACATGAGGCCTACACCATGGTCCAACGGGCAAAGTGGAGGCGATATCACAAGAGCTTCTTACGTGATGATATCCGTTTGGCCTAAAAGCACACTAACTGCGCCGGATATGGCGCCCTGCTTGGCAAGTCGCTTCACTATCAAGGCCGACGGCCAAGGCACGCCAAGCCAAGGATGAATATCGCGGTGGTTGTTGGTTCAGGCACCACCATCGTGGCACCAACAGCGTGCAGGTTCTGCGTAAAGGATAGTCCTTGCGCCGCAGTCCAGTTGGCACCCAAGATGCCAAGATCCGCCACATCCGTGATATCATCATCGTTGAAGTTGCCTTGGTTGAAAGTGGTGTCTATCTGATTGAAGTTGGCGCCAACGACTCCCAAGTCGGCCACATCCACCACGCCGTCACCGTTGGCGTCGCCAGGGATAAGCGGCGGCATGATCTCCAACCGCCAGCCACGCTCGTTCCCATCCAAATTACCCGTCCCCACGATGAAACGCCCATTAGGACTGATATCCTTGGCGTCGTAAAAGCTCCAGCCTGAATCCTCCGGCAGAAGGGTGTCCAAGTCGCTGGCGATCATGAGGCCGCTGTTGGCGTCGTACAGGAAGGCGACACTGTGGGTTCCGGCCGCCGGGTCTCGGTCACTCTCGTCGGTACCAACAACCATTCGGTTGTTGCTGATGGCCCGACCCTTGGAGTCAAAGGTATCGGGCAGGATGCTGACCATGCTACCGCCGAAGGGAACAAAAAATGCCTCCCAATTTCCGTCGGCGGTTCCTGACTGGCCAACCACATCCTTACCGATGTTGACTCCCATTCCAGAACTGAAGTCAAAAGCACCACTGCCACCGAGTGTACCCAGGTCCACCGGCGAAGCGGCGCCGGCGAGCCACAAAAACGCATGGTGGGCTGGACCCGATTCGGACTGACCACCGCGTCCGGTGGCATCGTTAGCGTTGTTCATGTCAAAAAGTGCAGAATCCGGTGGGAACAAGACCGTTGCGTTTTCCGGTGTATCCATCGGTGTGATGATAAAACTGCGATCAGCACCGTCGAGGCTAGCCAGTTCAGCCGCTCCGCCGATCTTGCCGTTATTGGAAATGGCATTGCCTGATACCTTGGAAGCACTGTTGGAGTCGAGTGTCGTCGAACCGCCGATCCCCGAAACCATCCCGCCAGGACCGAAGCTTGGTTCCCAATAGAACAGCCGATCTCTGTCTGGCCCGTCGGCATGAAAGGCGACGCCGGTAATTTGTCCAGAGTCGTTGATGGCCAGGCCACGTGTATTTATCTGCCCACTGAATTCCGGCAGCGCTCCGCCAAGGTCAATCAACCCACTGGTGGCATCCCAAAGAAACGCGTGCGTCGAACCCGATTCAGGATCTGCTTCGCCGGTCACTTGCCCCAGGTTATTGACACCCCAGGCCCCGCTCGAGTTACCGCCTAACGTCGGGATTTCAGTGACACTCACAACCGTAATGTCGGCCATCGAAGTGACCGCCGGGATTACCATTGCCCCCGCAATACACAAAACAAGTAGCGTGGATATATCACGATTTTTCATGCGCGTGCCTATTGGGGTATCCCTCATGGTGTAGATCTCTTCTTTTTAATTATTTCTTGTTACGGTTAAATGCTTTGGCAAAAGGCAAAATCTGAATCGGGAATTGGGGGGCTTGGGATACCGGATGACTACTATTTTATCTTCCACTGAAGTACCGGGGAAAAATCTGACCAATTGCAAAACCCATCAAATTACTGAATGTGCTTAACGAAACGGACTTACAGGGTCTAGTGCAACTTGCCGGTGATCCAAGGCGGATGTCACTAGTCCAAAATGCGGACCCTTACCCAGTATTTGCACTTCCAAAAAAAAACCAAGGCGAGACCGTCGGTCTGGCCCTGGATTATTTTGTTTCCTCCGTGCAGACCACCAACCCTTAAATCTTCTCAGATGGCAAACCGCTTGTGCTTGTATGTATTAGCCCACCTTAGCGTCGTCGCCTCAGCATCAACAAGCCACCCATCGCCATCAAGCCCATCGTGGCCGGCTCAGGAATTGGAATGAACCGAATTTCAGAAAGTGTCGGGTTACTGGACTCGACGGCTAGAATCGACACCACGACGTGACGCGCTGTAAAAGCACCGGTACCTAATAGTTCGCCAGCATATTCGTCCCGACCAGACCCTAGAGCCATATCGAAAATACCAAGATCGGACCAATCGCCACCTTCGCTTGGTGCCTCCACGGCCGAATACTGCACCCGCACTTGCTGTGCACCACGTGACAGGCAGCAGCCGTCGTTGTAGTTCCAAACATGAATGTCACCAACCTGTTCGGTCTGGTTGAACTCAAGGGCGACAAAGGTCAGATCAGAATTGGGAATACCAAGATAATCCGCTGGCGCCTCGTTCCACTTATTCTTATCCGTCAACCAGTGAGCGCCGCCGTTGCTCGTGTCCGTCCATGCCACATTATTATGGGTACCCGTTTCAGCATCGAACCCGTTGCCATTGACCAAGTTAATTGGGTTACAGCAATTATCGCTGCTCGTTGACCGTTCCCAACTGCCCGCAGTTACATTCGCAAATGCGTCGCTTGAATTCTGGTCATCACCGATGTACAGATCCGCAGCTTGCACAGAAACCGGCATAGCGATCGCCCCGACCACCAAGCTTAAAATACAAAAGAACTTCTTCATTACGCTGCCTCCTTAAACCAAATTTCCCCCGCAGACGAATGTAAGCAGGTTGAATTGCTAATTAAATAATAACGTGGCGATGAAGAAAGGTGAACCCCATTCAGAGGGTTTTGCCATTAATTTTGCATTTTCCCAATCAATCAAGGCTTACTCACTTGAATGCATGCCCACCAAGCCCGCGTGACTTCTAAGAGTGTATTTTAAAGGAACTTATGAATATGGCGCACTCCCCTCAAAAATCACAACGCCTCAAGCGCCGAACGCTGTTCACCGAAAACCCTCTACCACGCGTATTGATCGTTGTTCATATTGCCTATCCAGGATCCCCGGTAACTAATCAATCTGATGACCTTGGCCGTTAACCAAAAACCTGACCCGGTTAATCCCAGATCACTTCCTGGTTCGGTACCCAAAAAGTGAACCCCATTGCAGTGCCAGCTCTTGGACTACCAAACTCTTGTCAAACCAACCCAGGACCCTGGCATGGTAGCTGCCATATTGTCATGGTTTATCTTTCAACATCAATATATAACACAGTTAACATCAATATAAAATATCGGATCGTCTGACTAATTAACTGACCACCCCTGCAGGGATGATGACATTTTAGGCATATATTGTCGGTTTGTTAACCTATATGCCTAAGTTACAAGCAGGCACGGTCTTGATGGAAGGTGTCGTACCCACCAAATCAGGCTTTATCCCACGTTATATACAGAAAATAGACCCGTCAGCGAAATAATTGAATGTTGGCATGATGATTGCATGTTGTATTAGCAGATGTTCTTGTGCCCATTTTTTGGGCTTGTGTAAGCCACCCTTGTACTGAAGGAGTTTTGTATGTTACTGTTTAGTTACATGAATCGATGTTTGGCAATTAGCTGCACGTTAGCGGCAGCACTCGTGATCGCGCCATCGGCAGCGTTGGCTGGAGATGGGCCAAACCAGGGAAGCGTCTCAGTGAACACCAGTGTTGACGTGACCACAGCCTATTTCTTCCGTGGCATCGTCCAGGAAGATCAGGGTTCAATCATTCAGCCTGCCATTGAAGTCGGCTTTAGCCTCTCCGACAACCTGTCCCTGTCCGTTGGCATCTGGAACAGTTTCCATGATGGACCATCCGGAACCGCAGGTGGCGCCGTCGACCCCGAGTCGTGGTACGAATCAGACCTTTACATTAGTGCAGGCACAAGCCTGTCAGACGACCTTGACGGAAGCCTGACTTTAACGTGGTACACAAGCCCCAATGACGCGTTTGCAACCGTTACCGAAGTTGCCATCGGTCTAAGTATCGATGACAGCGATGGTCTTGCACTTTCCCCATCATTGACCCTTGCAATGGAAACCTCGAATTCAGCATTTGGTGCTGAAGAAGGCACGTACCTCGAACTGGGTATCGAGCCATCATTGGCCCCCTTTGCAAATGGTAATCTGCAAAACGTTGCCCTTTCTATGCCTATCACATTGGGTTTGGGAATCAACGATTACTACGAAACTGCAACGGACGATGATGACTTCGGATTCCTGGACATTGGAATCGTCGGTAGCATGCCGCTATCAGTACCAGACAGCTACGGCAGTTGGACTTTGTCTGCTGGCGTGCACTTCCTGATGCTGGGCGACAACACAGAAGCAGCTAACGGCGGTGACGAGGACGAGGTTATTGCGACCATCGGGATTTCCATGGGCTACTAGCGTACGCAGCTAGGGAACAATCATTGACATTTTGATTGCACACCATGCGCGATGTGATTTGAGGTCTTGATAGGATCGATTTGATAATCTCAGTTGCGCTGCGTATATAACTCGTTCTTAACCCGGCACTTGGGTCAGGCTGCAGCTTGACCTTGGTTTCACCGAAAAAGGTTGGAACGATCTCTCCGAGCGATCCAGCCACACACTGGATCGCTCTTTTTTTGTTCAATTGGCACCAGTCATTTGCCTCGGTACTGACCCAGCTCGTAAGGTACCTGGGCTGATCCGATGAATGTCCTGATCATCATGCAATCCACCCGGCAACCCAAGGTTAAGAGTGCTCGGCATTATCCAAGGGATCTGGCGTCGGACTTAATGCCGGGTCCATTAGAATTGACTCCCTGCGCAACTTGATCACTTGAAAGCCCCCATGATTGAGCACTTAATTTTCGACATGCACCTGGACCTGGCCTGGGACGCGATCTTCTGGAATCGTAATTTGACCCTGCCGGTAAAAACGGTTCGTAGCCAGGAGCAGAGTGAACCTCCGCAGGTAGCTCCTGATTACAACGTTGGTCATTGCACAGTAACCTTTCCGGAGATGAGGCGCGGACATGTTGGACTTATGCTCAGTACCATCATGTCGCGTGTTGACGCACGCCGAAACTGGATGCGAGATGGGATGCGAACCCAAGAACAGGCCGCGGCAATGGGGCGCGGGCATCTTGCCTATTACCAATTGATGGCACGGCGTGGAGAAATCAAGCCGGTCAAATCCGTTGATGACATTGATGAAGCCGTTCTCGCCTGGCAGAACCCAACACCCAAGACGCCTATCTATCACATTCTGTCAATGGAAAGTGCTGACCCAATTCTTGATCCTGATGACGTTGCCTTTTGGTGGAATGCGGGGCTACGGGCCGTCGGGCCAGCGCATTTTGGTGATAACACCTATATCCACGGGACTGGCACCGAAGGTGGTCTAAAGCCGCCCGCCAAGGCCCTGTATCAAGCGATGCAGCAAGCCGGAATGATCCTGGATATCACCCATATGGCCGACCAAGCTGTCTGGGAGTCACTTGAAATCTGGGATGGAGCGGTATTCGCCTCACACTGCACCTGCCGATCAATTGTCAATGGGCAGCGGCATCTGACAGATGACATGATCAAGGAGATTATTCGCCGCAATGGCGTCATTGGGCTGGTCTTCTGCCAATGGTTTATTGATCCGGAAATAACGTGGGAAAGCCGACCGTCGACCTATATCCCGAAGAAAAAAATGGAGGATCTGGTGCCGCACATCGAACATATCGCAGATCTGGCAGGTGGATCATTTGATAACATCGCGATTGGCACCGACATGGATGGTGGTTTCGGCGCCGAACTCACCCCAATAGATGTCGATACAATCGCAGACCTGCAACTTCTCCCAGGCGTTTTAACAGATCATGGTTACGATAATGAAGTGATCACTGGCATCATGCATGCCAATGCCCTGGAATTCTTCAAAAACGTCCTGTAAAACTAGACCTAAAATTAAACCCCCGTTCACCAAAGCCTAATGCCACCCCTCTACCGTCCCATTGGATGGGAGAACAATACCGGGAGAAGGAGGAAGGGTCTGTGGAAGAAAGCGCTCTTTACCCTAGCTACAATCCAAAGATAGTTCTAGCGGGCTTACCCCTATCAGCCCTGCCCGCACGAATTGACAGCTGCGAGCAGGGGGTTTCGGGTCGCCTAGTCCCCGATCCCCAGATCTGTCTTCGTGAAAAGACTTTCGAAGACATATCCAGCTGACGTGATTTTCTCACGGGCCCCTTCTTGACGATCTATCACCGCCACAATCTTGTTCACGGTCGCGCCAGCCTCACAGATCACTGCAGCTGCCTCGAGAACCTGGCCACCTGATGTTGCGATGTCTTCGACGATCATGACTTGATCACCCGCGTTTAACATACCCTCCAATCGTTTTTCTGTACCGTAATCTTTCTTTTGATTACGAATGAGAACCATTGGCAGATTAGCGGCCATCGCTGCAGCGGCAACAAGGGGAATACCGCCCAATTCGGCACCAGCAAGGCGGGTTACCGAATCGTCAGCATACTGAGAAAAAAGCACACCGAGAGCTGCCAGGATATCCGGCTGGGTTTCAAATAAATATTTGTCCAGGTAGTAGCTACTCTTGCGGCCACTACGCAATGTAAAATCGCCGCGAAGCAAGGCGGTGCTCGAGATTCTCTGAATCAGTTGCTGCCTATCCATGTCAGAAGCGAGTATAGCCACAATCAACATCGTGGACAGCCGCATGAATTACCGCCATGGGTTACACTCCCATGGTGATGGGTATTGATCTGGCCGGAAAAGTAATTGCAATCACTGGCGCAAGTAGTGGCATTGGTGCGGCCACTGCAGTTGCCTGCGCACGGGCCGGCATGAATGTTGCGATTGGCGCGCGACGAATGGACCGACTTGAAGACGTTGCCGCCCAGATCATCCAGGCAGGGCGTAATGCCGTTGCCATGCCTTGTGATGTGGATCGTGATGATGATGTCCAAAATTTTATCGAACGGTCTAGAACTCAATGGGGTCGATTGGACGCGGTCTTTGCCAATGCTGGCGTGGGTCTGTGCAAACCCATCATCGATACAAGCGACACCCAAATGCGATCGATCTTTGAAACCAACTATTTCGGCACACTGCGTGTAATTCGCTCAGCCGCACCCTTGATGAAAAAACAAGGACATGGACATATCCTGATCTGTTCAAGCGCAGCCAGTGAGATCGGAATGCCCATGTATGGAGCATACTGCGCCACAAAGGCTGCACAGGATTCCATTGCTGGTGCCCTTCGCGCCGAACTGGCCGATGAAGGGATCCATGTCAGCAGTATCCATCCCATTGGAACCCGAACCGAATTCTCCGATGTCACTGCCGTACGTTCAGGACATGCTCATCAATCATTCAACACACCGTCGGCCATGGTTCAGGACGCTGCAGTTGTTGCTCGATCTATTGTCCGCTGCCTTCGACGCCCAAGACCGGAAGTGTGGCCCCACTGGCCCTCGCGGCTTGGGCTAGCCATCGTGACGGCATTCCCGCCACTCGGTGCCAATACAATGCGACGGATAATGCGGCGACGATTTGCCAAACATGTTAACGGGATCCACACAGCATGAATCTACAGAATGCTCAATCACTGCTTCGTGCCAATATCGACAAGTCACGCGCGGTGCTTAGTGAACTCGATCAACTCACCGAACCGCTTGAACAAGCAGCCACTTTGCTCCTCACAGCCCTAGTCAATGGACGAAAGGTTTTGTGTTGCGGCAATGGAGGAAGCGCAGCAGATTGTGCCCACCTGACGGCTGAGATTGTCGGACGGTATGTACTGGATAGACCGGGCTTCGCGGCCGTTGACCTAACGGCAAACCATAGCCTGATGACCGCACTGTTGAATGATTTTCCGCACCAAGAGATCTTTGCTCGACAGGTTGAAGCGCTTGGCGGTGAGGGTGACGTGCTGCTGGCAATTTCAACCAGTGGCCGCAGTCAGAATGTGAAGCTGGCATTGGAAAAAGCGCCGGCTCATGGACTGGGAACGATCGCGATGCTGGGCAAGGGTGGCGGCGACTGCGCGGGACTGGCCACAGTTGAGTTGATGGTGCCGTCGGACAATACACAGCGTATCCAAGAAGCACATTTACTGCTCTACCACACCCTTTGCGACTTGATGGACCCGGTATTGGCCGATTCACGGCTAGACATGCACTTGGGTTGAGATGATAAGAGCAAACTTCCCCACTCACAATCAATGATATTACACCTGCTCAAAGCAGACCTTATCATCCACTTGAACGGTACCGGAATCGATAATTTGGCCGTAGACACCACCCCGGCACCCGGTGGCCAGGGCGGCGCGGAGGCCCGGTTGCCATTGGTCAATTCCCCGACAAGGTTTTGTTTCCGCTTTGACATCGACACGAAGATGGCCAATGCGAATGGTCTTGCCAATTAAATGCTCAAGCGTATTAGCCTCAATCAAAAGATTGGCGCGTCGGGTATGCCAGGGAAGATCAACACCGAGTTGTTGAATCACCTCCTTCCACTGCCATGATGCCAAAAGGGTGATGCCACGTTCGACACTTGAACCGTAGTCACCCGCCAGGCAGCCATTTGCATAAGCTTCCGCCTGGTTTACTTCAATCATTGGCCCGCGATGATCGCTACGTACGGCAATAGCCAGCACCCCCCCTATCTGCTGTTTGGTCTGATCTGTTGGACTAGCGGTGAACATTACCTGACCTTCAAGGTTATCTAGGCCAACACTCCTGTGTTTTCACCCTCGATGGAAGAGCATTCCAATACACGATGGATAGCATCACGCACATGACGAGGCTGACTGAACATGCCGAGCAACGCAATGCCGTCGAGCATGCGTAATGACTTTGGACCGCCGTGAATATGAGCTTGGAGCAGTTGGTCAATATCAAATGGATCCCAGCAGGTATTGATGGGTTGGTCAGAAGCCATCACCAAACCCCAAGGTGAAAGAAAACTCGGAACAAATGATGAATAGATCACCGTGTGATTAAACACCATGCTGACTGCATTCACAATCTAGATATGCAGTAAAATTTCATCTGGCGAAACTGAACCTGCCTGCACCACAAAGGTGCCATCCGGACTGAGCACACTTTCCATCAGTTCAAAGGCTTCCCTGAAGAACAGCTTGGATGCGGGTCCATATGGGTACCGGATCAGACAGATCGCAAACGATCACATCAAAAACTTCGTCACAGCAGGCGAGGTAATCAAATGCATTGGCAATGATGGTTTGGGCTCGATGGTCATCAATTGCCTCCATTGCCGGTTCATTGTCTACGCGGTATCGGCAAGCACCCGGCAATCAAGCAGACGAGCATCAACGATAGCACAAAGGCTATCGAAAAATGGGAAAGCAATTGCGGCTGACCGAGTGTGACGGCAATCCAAACCGCAAGCAAAACATAACGGACAATCCTAAACAAATTCAGTATCTGAAAATGAGAGGTGAGCGTCTCAGCCATCATGATGACCACGACCGTGATAATCAATGCACTTAGGCAACCCTGGAGACGAGCCAAATGACCATCTGTTTTCTCCTGCCGATTGTTCTGTTGCCTGGTTAAAGCGTTAACCACCGCCTGCCTGATCGCCCCATCGGACACATCTTCGTCATGCAGGAATATTTCCGGAGGCAGCTCTGAAGAACTGGATTGCTCGACATCTGACAGCCCAATATCACCGGTCAAGAACAACAGGTCATAGAGGTCCGGTGCCCCACGGCCCAAAACATGGGGACCAAGAAGTAAGCCGACAAAAACCCCGACAATGATTAGCCAAAGATCCCGTTGATTAGGCCTTGCCTGGGCAGATCCGATATCGGGTTGCATCACCAGAGCTTACCGAAGTTGCGACATGTAACAAACCTGTACAGGGAGCAATTAACAGTCGTGAATATATTGAAACTGCAGCCATCAACCCCGCTAGCCACTACACCCGTTTTACCACCGGTGTGTTAGGGGATCAGATGCGAGTCGCCAATCTGCGTAGGTGCTTCATCGCCGGCAAAAATCCTCACACCCTTAATCGTCCATATGTTGTCGCCCTCTACGGTCTCCGGCCGGATCGACCAGCGCACCGCTCCATCTACCGAGAGGATGTTCTGCCCCGATCCGTGAACCGCACTGGGGCTCTCAATGCCGATGTTTACACGTAGCCGAAATGGCTGTCCCTTTTGGATTACAAACAAGGGATTCTTATCCGCCAGCAATGCCATAATATTGGGAAGTTGGCCAAATTTTGGGATCTGAATTGCAAACTGGTTCTGGTAGCTGAAGGGCACTGCAGCGTGGCTCGTCCAATCAGTCGCATTCGGATCAACATGCCGCGGCGTGTGTGCATTTGCCGCACATGAAAGTGTCGCTGGCGACAAGTAACGGTTACGGATTAACAGGTACAAGTGCTGGGAGTTCGACCGGACAAAACCATCTTCATCTGGTGACTGGCCTACTTCATACCAAGTTGAGCCCGGGCGCACCTTCCCGCGAGGCAGGGTGCCAAAATCCGCTGCATAAGACCGCAACCCCACACCTGCTGCTTGTAAGTTGGCTGCGCATGCAACACGTTGCGCATCAGCCTGGTTGGCATGTAATATCGGAATCATCAACGTTGCCATGACCAGCAACGACGCCGCTACGGCCATCGCCTCACGCCAACCAAAACTTGATGCGGGTGCTGAAAGTGTCTGAATCTGTTGTGCAAATTGCCGACGCTGCTTGGCCTCGCCCACCCGAGCCAATGTGCTGCGGAAAAGATCTGGTGAAGGCGGCTCGACATCATACGCATCAAGAAGACCCAGAACTTGCTTGGCCTTAAGAATGCGCGGTGACTGGGCGGCCCGAGAGGGATCAGATTCTATATTTTGATGGCCGGAGAGAAGAGCATCGACGGCATTGGCGTCTTCGGGATTAAGTCCTACTGGGTCAGACGGATCCTTCATGACCAAGCTCATGCCTTCCTTTTGATTGGCGGATTAGACATGCCCAGCCTCAATTTGATTGCTCCAACTTCTGTTTCCAACGCTGGGCGAAAGTACCCACTGCCGCATGCAGGCGGCTTTTGACGGTTCCAAGTGGAATGTGCAAGACCTCGGCGACCTGTTTATAGGAAAACTGATGAAAATACGCCAACAGGAGAATCTCCCGCAGATGCTCGGGCAAGCCATCAACAACTGCCCGCACTAAATCTGCCGTTTCTTGCTGTACCGTTTCGTCATCCGGCAGAGGCAGATTGGCCTCTAGCAAATCCAGAAACTGCCGGTCCTCGTCTGATCCTGGCTGAACCGGCGAAGAAAGCTGTGTCGCAGCGCGACGTTTACTTCTACGCAGATAGTCCCTAGCTTTGTTCGCCGCAATTGTAAAAAGCCAAGGTTTAAATCGCCTGGATGTTTGGAATGTATCGATTGAAACGTGTACCTGCAGAAAAGTGTCCTGAAAAACATCCTCTGCAGCCGCTCGATCCCGAACAAATCGGACCAGAAAGCGGTAAAGCTCCTGCTGATATCGCCCCACAAGCTGCGAGAAGGCCTGCTGGTCACCACGACGATACGAACGCACAAGCTGCTCATCTGGCATGTTGATCCGCTTGTGATCTGCGTTCAAGTCCATATATCAGCGTATCTTACTGACTTTATGAGTAATATTTCCCAACCCTCGACCAGACCAAAAGAATATCGCGGCCCCCATGGGATAGATATAACTCGCATGACCACCGGTTACCTAAATAGGGTCGATTTAAACCTCAAATCCACCCTTATTAGACCCCACACGATGCCAATTTCTCCAATGGGTAAACTAACAAACCAGAAGCCAGTTTTGGATAAAAAAATGTACTCTTTTGCGGCATGAGCTCACCCGCCTGGCTTACCGCTTGAACCTCTTCAATGGATACAGGCTGAAGAACCACCCCAAGCTGCTGATCCGGAGCTTGGGCCTGCCCATGGACTTCAGCCAGCGTATGAGGAAACTTCCAAGTGATTTGCGATCCATTGTCTGAAGGAAATGCGGGCTTGCAGATCCTTTCCACAACTAGATGCTGGACAATTGACACATCCAGCTGCCGCCAAGTCAAGCTCCGATCTCCATGCGTGCTAGACAGTGGATCTGATTCCGTGGTGGTCACCAAGTAAAGCCGTGCTTGAGATTCCGACGGGACGTAAAACCCCATTGCGTGCGGACCTGTCGTGGCCAGAGCGGCCGCGAGCGCCTCTAAATTATCACCAGGAAAAGTCTCGATCTTCAGTAAACCGTCAGCCGCCTTGCGAAATGTTGAAAAATCAAAGTCTGGCATTCCGCCAAATACACGGTGTGTTGCTCCGAGCTGCATACCCGGGTCTTCAAACGCGACCAGTACGAACAGGCAGTCATTGGCCGGATGGTCCGATGGTATGTCTGGCGAAGTTCGGATTAGTTCCTGTTGATAGTTCACGGCCGTGTTGTAGCGATGATGGCCATCGGCAATGAACACGTCTTTTGCCTCAAGAAGGCGAACAAGCTGCTTAGATACATGTGCATCTGATACAGCCCAAACTTCATGAAGAACATCATCATGGTCAGTTCTACCGACAAGAAGCAGCTGACTGGTTGTTACTTGATCCAGCAACTGACGTATCTGCTGATCTGCATCGCTGTAGAGACCAAAGATTGGTGACAGCTGCGAACGCGTCGCCCTCATCAGTTTCAGCCGGTCTTCCTTCGGTGCCGAAAAAGTTTCCTCGTGGGGATAGATTCCACCATATCCGGGCTTAAATTCACCGAGCCGCTGGACCGCCACGCCAGCAAAAAGACCCATCCGTTGGTACCGAGCGCCATGGCCCAGCAATTGAAAGGTCTGGCGATACACGAAAAACTGCCGCTTGGGATACAGACCCATCACGCCATCATCAAGCCATTGGCGAAACCGATTACCAGCCTGTTCATAGGCCTCGTCAGGACCGACGGTCTTGGCGGGCAGATGCGGCAGGTCAACCGCAACAAAATTCCAATTATTCTTACTCAAAAGGGCGGTCTTGGCATCCTCATCCAGTACATCATAAGGCGGCGCAATCAGACCGGAGATGTCATGGTTGTCCTTGGCCTGGTAGATCAATGGGCGGATCGGATGAATCAAAGCCATCAAGAAGTATCCGAGGAACATTCCGAGGAACATTCCGAGGAACATTCCGAGGTGGTCCCTTTAACGCCAATGCCGGATGCATGGGCATGAGCAAGACGCATCACAAGAGTTTACATTACGTAATTATAGCTCATTCGTCATCTGACCACTAAATTGAGTAGGCTACCGGGTAATGACTCACTTGGCCGTCTCCATCATGGTTCATGATCTGGCCCAGGCCTCATCTGCTGCCATCCGTGCAGCTGAACAGGGTGCTGATCTCGTGGAGTTTCGTATTGACCGATTCACCGAAGATGCAGATGCACTTATTGAGTTGATTGAAAACTCCCCATTGCCGTGCATTGTGACTTGTCGCCCACAGTGGGAGGGCGGCGATTATGACGGCGAGGAGCAATCGCGTATCGAGTTGCTTGCACAGGTGCATCAAGGTCTTCACCAGCCGGCGTATATCGATTTTGAGCTGGCTGCATATCAACAATCGGATCAAGTCCGACGCAAGATTAGCCAAGCGGTGGATCATCCCGGGCAAGTTGGAACAACCACAACCGGCTTGATTCTTTCGAGTCATGATATGGAGGGGCGCCCAGTAGACTTGTATCAACGCATCGAGGCGATGGCCGCCACCCGGGCCTGCCGTGTGATCAAGATCGCATGGATGGCCCGATCACTACGAGATAATCTTGAAGCATTCGAGATCATTTCCCAGCGCCACAAACCAACCATCGCCCTGTGTATGGGCGAAGCAGGGTTACCCTCACGCGTCCTAGCCAAGAAGTTTGGCGCCTTGTTAACCTTCGCCGCAATCGACGAAAGCTCGGGCACAGCACTGGGGCAACCAACCGTCCAACAGATCAAAAAACTATACCGGTGGGATGCGGTCGATGCAGAAACACGTGTGTATGGTGTCATTGGTTGGCCGGTGGGACACTCACTAAGCCCTGTGATTCACAATGCAGGATTTGATCAGGCCACATTTAATGGGGTCTATCTGCCAATGCCGATTCCATCGGCTTACGAGCATTTCAAGGCAACCATCAGTTCGTGGATCGATGCACCGGCACTACATTTTCGTGGTGCTTCGGTCACACTGCCGCACAAAGAGAACCTCATCCGCTTTGTAGAGGAATCTGGCGGGCAAGTCGACCCCTTGGCTGCACAGATTGGGGCGGCCAATACACTGACCATCACCGAAGATGGAACACTTACCGCATCGAATACCGATTCGGATGCTGCGTTAACTGCGGTATGCCATGCGATGAATATCACCGCAAGCCAACTTAAAGGCCGTCGAGTCGCCTTGATTGGTGCTGGAGGCGTTGCGAGGGCCGTGGCCGCGGCCTTTGCGCGTCAAAAAGCAAACGTGGTTGTATATAACCGTACTTATGATAGAGCAATTGCTTTAGCCAACTCACTTGCAGGGATCGGCGGTAAGATCGTGCCGGAAAAACTGGAAAAGCTTTGTGATTCCTGTTGCCAGATCTACATAAACTGCACACCCATCGGCATGCATCCAAACACCAATGCCACGCCAATCGGAGCAACCAAACCAACCAAGGGGTGGGGGACGGGGACTATCGTATTCGACACCATCTACAACCCACTTTCGACGCGGTTATTACAAGAAGCGCAAGCCGATGGTTGTATTGTGATAAACGGTGTTGAGATGTTTGTCCGACAAGCGGCTGCCCAGTTTTCCCTATGGACAGGCTGTGAGGCTCCACTAGATCTATTTCGCCGAACGATCACAGGTCATTTGACTGATGCCCAGATCAACGGGACCTCGTAATCTTGCGGATGATGTTAGTGGTACTGCGCCCCTTAAGCAGGTCCACCAGTACAACGCGCCCACCACACTGCTTGACGTCATCTGCTTCAAGAATACCACTCTTCTTGTAGTCAGCCCCTTTGATCATCACATCCGGCTTGATCGCTCGAATTAGTTTTTTCGCAGTGTCTTCGTGGAAAATCGTGAGGTAATCAACGGACTGAAGTTCACTGAGCACCATTAAACGATCGACTTCGCGATTAACCGGCCGATCGGAGCCCTTGATGCGGCGTATCGATGCATCACTGTTGACCGCAACAACCAAAAGGTCACCGTAGTGGCTGGCTTCACGCAGGAATCCAATATGGCCCGCGTGCAAAATATCAAAGCAACCATTGGTGAACGCGATGGTCTTACCCATCCTGCGGTGAGCCTGCAGTTCTGGCAAGAGCTCTTCAAGTGATCTGACTTTACCGACTGTTTCGTGGCTAGCCTGCAGAAGCGTCAACAAGATCTCATCCAGATCAATGGGGACGATTCCGAAACGCTCGACTTCCAATCCAGCGGCGATATTGGCCAGCAGCAGAGCCTCGTGCCAATTTGCGTCGTTAGCAACCGCAGCAGCGAGTACAGCTAAAATCATATCACCCGCACCGGTCACGTCATACACACTACGCGTCCGGGTTGGAATCGGCTGTGGACGCTTGCCCTTTTCTAGGAGCAAAGCGCCGTGTTTATCAAGTGTAAGAACAAGCGCTTTCAGCTTGAGGTCCACCAGCAGCTTTCTCGCCATTTTCTGCTGTTCTTGCGCATTGCCGTTCCCCTCAAGCCCCGTCGCGATCGCGGCTTCAAACCTATTCGGTGTTACACAGGTCGCCGCGCGGTACTTGTCGTAACTTTTAATGTTGGCCGGATCAACGATCACCGGGATTTTCATTGCTCTAGCCAGTTTGATCATGCTCTGGCAAATACGTGAGGTCAGAACACCTTTGTTGTAATCTTCCAGGCACAATACATCTGCCCCCTTCAACGCCCGCTGGGCACGGGCAATCAATTGCTGCTCTATCTTCCTGGGGACATCCTGAATGCATTCTTCATCGACCCGAAACATTTTGTTGGCGTGGCGATGCTGTGCAAGTCCAATAAAGTTATGCTTGACCGTGGTCGGACGATCACGGCAACGAATCAGACCTCCGGTCAAACAACCTGCCGCCTTGAGTGCGGTCGTCAGGGTGTCCGCATTGGCATCACGACCCACCACGCCCAAACAAACCACGTCGCAACGCAGCGCCCGTAAATCAAGACACACATTCGCCGCGCCACCGGGTCTAAATTCTTCACGATGAGCAGAAAGCACCGGCACCGGTGCGTCTGGACTCAAGCGGTCCGCATGACCAAACACATGGTGATCAAGCAGGAAGTCTCCCACCACAACAATCCGACGTCGGCGCCATTGGTAGATCCGCTGAATCAGGCGCTCAACCCATTGATTCTCAAGCTTATTGGCCATCACAGAAGTTCAATCATAATGAATTGAAGTTGATAAGACTCACATCAGAGCTGGGGACACACCAGTGAACCAAATCTGCTCCAAACCCACATTTTGGCTACCCCCTCCCAGAAAACCAAAATTATTGCATATCCGTTCGTTAATGGCCGTTGGCGTCAAGGGCTCAAATTGAGCTTCAGCACCGACCTTAGATTAACCATCTATCTACAACAACCGTCCACCCAACTGTGCGGTAACCACTTATCGCATGATCGCCAAGTGGTTACCGCACAGGTCTCTTGGCGGCCCATTTATTGATGCAGTTGGGTAACCGCTGCGTTTTCAGATGACTGCCAAGCCGATTGATACCATTCCACTGTGGCTTTTAGCCCCTCTTGGAAATCAATGATCGGCGTATAACCCAACACCTTACGGGCAAGATCAATCTGGGCGACCGAGTGCATCACGTCACCAGCTCGACCCGGACCCTGAATTGGCTTCAAATGAGGACGCTCGACCAATTCAGCCATCGCCAAGGCCAGATCCATGACCGTCACCCCTTGTCCGCAGGCAACATTCACAACCTGTCCACCAAGAGGCTTTGTTGTCTTGGCAGCTAATAAATTGGCGTGAACCGCATTATCGACGAACGTAAAGTCTCGCGAATATGCTATGCCATTCACCGTCACCGGATGATTGGACAAAAGCTGATTTGCAAAAACGGCAATCACTCCACTGTATGGGCTGGAGATATTCTGACGCGGGCCAAAGATGTTGAAATACCTCAATGCAATAGCATCAATATCGTAGGAATCGGCGTAAGCCCGCACGAGATGCTCGCCGGCCAGTTTGTTTGCAGCATAAGGACTTTTGGGTAGCGGCTGCATTGACTCAACCTTGGGCAATGTCGGGGAATCACCATAACTACTTGAACTGGCAGAAAAAATCAGACGGTGCACATGGGCCTCTCGGGCGGCTTCAAGTACCAGCTGTGTGCCGGTGACATTCACTTCATGGAAGGCCATGGGGTTTTTAATACTACGGGGCACGGAAGGCAGAGCCGCAACATGAAAAACCACCTGACAACCGGACATGCAATCCGTTAGAGTCGAACTATCGAGAATTGAGCCGGTTACAAACCGAAATCGGTCACCACCAATCCTACGTGCAAGCAATAAATTATCCTGATGGCCCGCAGTTAGATCGTCCAACCCAATTACATGACAACCTAATGCGACAAGTGCATCACACAGGTGTGACCCAATAAACCCAGCTGCACCAGTCACCAGAACACGCATGCCGGACAATTCATCGCCGTGCAGGTCCACCCAGCTCACAATAGCCATTAAAGGATCCCCTAGGTGTTAGGAGTTTTAGCGAAATACTGACATTGCACAGATCCACTGATCGCTAGACACTTTGCCGACATAACTGTACGCAGTCTAATCCTCTTGTGCAGTTGAAGAATCCCGCCGTAACTTCATCCTGCCTGATCCGCGGGATGGAGAATCTCGATATGACTGTAGCCATCAAGGATACAGACAACGATCTCGCCATCATCTTTCCGGATGGTCAACCGATCAAGCCAAAGCTTTTCGTCTTTGGCGCCGGCAAACCAAGCACCGGTCTTGGCCATCTCGTACCGCTCAACAGTTCCGCAAATCTGCGAGGTCCACACCTCATCACGTTGCGGAATCTGCTGGGTGATCACCACACGTTGGCCGGGCACAAGTTTTTTGGTATGGCTCACAATCACACAACCCTCTGATCTGAGGAACGATACCTGATATCGGAGCTAAACCCAACCACTCAAAAGAAAAAAGCCATGGCCTATGCGGACCACTGGGGATACGGAATTATTTGCAAGTTCACAGTCGTTACGCCGTTCCAGCAGCTTAACCCAGATAATCTGATTCAAGTGATTGGCGGATTTTATCCAACGCCTTGTTCTGGATCTGGCGTACTCGTTCCTTAGTCACACCAATGATGCGACCGACTTGTTCCAGTGTCAGTGCGACCGGATCTATCTGGCCCGGGGCAGCGTGATCAATCGCGAATCGGCGGCGAATGACCTCGTGCTCAATCTGAGTCAGTTCAGCGCGATTCTCCTTGAGAATCTGCTTAACCTCGTCAGCACAATCGCTTTCAACACCAGCACGTTTTATGTCCAAATAGTCCGAACGCTCTAGTTTGGGGTCGAAATCCATTGGGAACATCAAACGGTATCGCATAAATTTAACACCTGAACGACTAAAGGCCTTTAAGATGGCCCGACAGCCATAGGTCGAAAATTTAAACCCGCGCGATGCATCAAACTTGTCAATCGCTCGCAACAACGCCATATTGCCTTCACTAACCAGGTCGGCAAAATCAATGTCCGTCATCCGAGTCCGCTTGGCCATTGCCAGAACCAGGGCAAGGTTCGTCGCGGCAATCTGAACCCGAAGTTCCTCGGCCTTCCGATACCAATCCAGCAACTCAAAGGCATCAGCCGATTTGATCGCCGAACCGGCAGCCTTCTTGATCTTCTCTTTCAATTTGAAAACGCGATAACGGCAGTAGTTGAACTGGAAGAACAACACGCGCTCTTCTTCAGCTGTCAAAAGAACCGACCGTGTGCTTTTTGCATTCCATTGGGCCGCATCAGAAACACTATCCATCACGAGGTGATACCAACTCGTATCCGGCAACGCGATTTCCGGTGCTTGGTCAAATAATCTTCGCTTGGCATTTGCACGGCCAAAGGTTGGGTTCTTGACGTACTCATATTTGCCCGCAAGAACCTGCTGGAGAATAGCTTGATCGTCGGCACTTAACTGTCGTACCGAACCGCCCAAGTCGATCACTTGCCGACGGCGGACCTGCTCCAGCGGCGACATATGTTGACCTATCAGTTGCACTGTTACATCTCCGCTCTTACCCACCTCGATCGACTGGTCTTCAGTCAATCCCACATTGCCCTTTAGGATTTGACGATCGCGAAGCCCCACTGGTTCGGCAAGCCTGTCGAATAATTCCGCCCATGGGTGCGGGCAAACGAACTTCGCCCCAATCACATTATACCGTGCAACGGAAAATCCCTAAAGATAAAACCTTAATTCCAGCAACACCTTCGGCCAGGATTTACAGGTGTAATATCTTTAAGTTTCTTTATGACAGCCTCTTGAAATCTGTAACGGCTGGCGATCAGCCCGGTGGAAATTCACCCCACCACAGGCCTTCCCGGTAACGCCGCAGCAAACCGATTACTAATTCTTTCTCAATTAACTGTATTTCCATCATATGATCGACCAATCCCAACGCGTGGCCGCAAATCTTCCGCCGGAGATAATCAATATTTTGTTAATTACTTATTATAACAATTGATACAATTATATTGGTCTTGAAATATCGATTGTTGCAGTCGATGTTCTTGACAGATAAAAAGCGCAGCTTACTATGGGCAACCAATAAATCTGTTCATGGTGGACCAGCGGTCGCGGGTAGACTTCCTTGACCATAAACAATGACCAGATATTCGTTTACGATATATCCAGATCATGCGGCCCTTAACTGTCGCGGTTGACCCATTCTTGCAAGCAGGAGTATGCCATGGCTTTCACGCTGCCAGATTTGCCCTATGCCTTCAATGCCCTTGAACCAGTCCTTGATGCTAAAACAATGGAGATTCACCACGACAAGCATCACAATGCGTATGTGACCAATCTCAACGGGGCCATTGACGGCCTATCGGTATCCGATGATATCAACGTCCTGATTACCAACCTGAGCGATATACCCGAAGATAAACGCGGTGCGGTACGAAACAACGGTGGTGGCCATGCAAATCATTCATTGTTCTGGCAGATTCTGGCCACTCCAGGAACCGGTGGCGGGAGTCAACCCTCAGGTGAATTAGGTGCCGCAATTGACTCCGACCTTGGAGGCTTTGCCACGTTCCAGAAGGCATTCAGCGCTGCGGGCGCCACCCGTTTCGGGTCCGGCTGGGCTTGGCTGGGGGTTAATAGTGGCAGCAAGCTATGTGTTTGTTCAACACCAAACCAGGACAACCCTCGGATGGGAAGTAGTGTGGTCGATTGCCCCTGCACCCCCATCCTGGGCATGGATGTGTGGGAACACGCATACTACTTGAATTACCAGAACCGCCGCCCTGATTACATTGCCGCTTTTTTCGATGTGATCAATTGGGGCCAGGTTGCTGAAAATTACGCTGCAGCAAAGTAGCTGTTCGCTTGACTAAGGTGCAAGCCTGGTAATCTGCCACGAATCGTCGGCCTGCCGCTCATAATGCAACCGGTCATGTAGACGGTCCGGACGACCTTGCCAGAACTCCATCGCCATAGGCGTCAGAAGAAAACCACCCCAGTTTTCGGGGAGGGGCACTGTGCTGTCTCTATATTGTTCTGCCAACAGCTGCATTTTCTGATCGAGCACCTGGCGATTCTTGATGGCATGGCTCTGAGGTGATGCCAATGCCCCCAGTTGGCTGCCATGTGGTCGCGAGTGAAAATAGCGTTGCGATTGGTCACGCGACACCTTCGTAACCACTCCTTCAATTCGTACCTGTTGCCGCAACTGGTCCCAGTAGAAGACCAATGCTGCATATGGATTGCCCGCTAGTTCGGACCCCTTGCGACTTGAATAGTTGGTGTAGAAGACAAAACCCTGATCGCTGAATTCTTTGAGCAAAACAACCCGGGCAGACGGCTTGCCATCGCCCGACACGGTGGCAAGCGTCATTGCAGTTGGCTCGTATAGATTGGCTGAGTGAGCCAAATCAAACCAACACCGAAAAAGATCGATCGGATTGCAATCGGCCTGAGTCTCGTCAAGCGTACGCGGTTCTGTTGGCTTCGAGCCGTTCTCTAATTCCATTGGTTAATTATTGTTTCGTGGCGGACAGGACGCTTGAATTTCCAACTGGCGATCAATGGGCACTATGATCATGACCTTCGTGACCCGATCCCTCTGCACCAGGTCTTTTCGTAGTTGGTTTGTTGGCTGCCAAGTGATCCAGTTCTGCCAGAAAATGGTCTGGTTTTGACTTGAATTCATCAACACATCCAGCACAACAGAACTTCACTTGCCTCCCTTTGTGAACGTAAGTAATCGGATCTCCCATTGAACCCAGTTTTTCTTTAGAAACAAGACAGATGTCAAGGGGGTAAGCCGTTACTGCAGATTGTCCGCTAGTGGCCACCGGGCCATCGCCACATGCGACCATGAGAGTCGTCGCAAATGCGAACACTG
>Ga0310124_10000752_pt1 | contig 22777 bp, 22 predicted proteins | sample CB11b_AW_Bot5_MG_FD_203507 | JGI IMG/M metagenome (GOLD analysis project Ga0310124, IMG submission 203507) | Marine microbial communities from Western Arctic Ocean, Canada - CB11b_AW_Bot5 | ecosystem: Environmental > Aquatic > Marine > Oceanic | place: Canada: Western Arctic Ocean | collected... | reverse complement strand
GCTTCGGCCTTCTCGTCATAGGTCAGCGGTAGTTTGGCAATCATCGCCAAGGCTTGACTAAAGTCACGCTCATCGTCGTTAGCATGATCTGATTTCGTCTCATCGGTACAAGCATTGGTACAAGCGTTTGATGGTTCATCTTTAACCTCTTGATTCGACGATGCTTCTGTGCCATGCTCGCACGTTGCCAACGTGAATGTCGTGGGTTCGAATCCCATCACCCGCTTTTGCCATTTCCTGATAATTGTTCATACCTATTGACATCTCAACCCGCCACTGTCTGGATTGGCACATTGGATTTGCTATCGACACGCTGACGCCCAACCAATCTTTCAGGACCAACTCTCCATCGCCCTGCGCGATCACACAGAGCCATCAACGTGTAAGCTGTGAACCCAGGAACCATTCATGGCAAAACCAGTCCGAACCCCAACCCGAATTGTTATTAACCCTACCGCCAGCCAATGTGAAGCATTTGCAGCAGCTGAACTGGCAGATTACGTACGCAAAATGCTCGGCAAGGATCTAACCGTCACACGCAGCCGTCATCGAAAACGCGGAGAGATCCAAATCCATGCTCGCCGCCACACAGACCGGCCACCCCTGCCGATCCATCCCAGGGACGACACCTTCACCATTCATGTCACGCACGATCGAATCGTCCTCAGTGGCCAAACCGAGCGTGCCGCCCTGTACGCCACCTATGCCTTCCTTGAAGAACTCGGCTGCCGATGGCTGGCACCAGAATTCACCTTCTACAAGGGGATTGGCCATGAGACCGTCCCACGCCTGCGCCGGTGGGCCCCATCGGTAGGCCGACGAAACCTCAAACCAACTTTCATGTACCGCCGCCGAACGCTTGACGAGGCGCGAAGCAGTACAGTTGCAAACACAATCCAGTTAATCGACTGGATGGCTAAGAACCGCATGAATGTGATGGAGTTTTCCATTGACTATAAAAATGCCGGTCGCTTCACGTGGGATTCAGTCCGCGATCGCCTGACCCCCGAACTTCGCAAGCGCGGCATGCTCATTGCAGTCGGTGGGCATGGCTACCAAAACTTCCTGCACCCCAACGATTTTCTCGACCAACATCCACAATGGTTCGGTCAAATCGATGGCGAAAGAACCCGCAACCCCAACTGCGTATTCAATACAGCCAGTCGTGCCGCGTTGCGGATGTTTACCTCGCGAGTCGCCGATTATCTACGCGCTCATCGGGAAATTGACATCCTGCTGCTTTGGCCACCCGACCACACTCGCTGGAGTGAGGATCCCGAATCCATAGGACAAGGCTCGCCATCACGCCGACAGGCCATCGTCACCAAGGCGGTTCGCGATCATTTGAAACGCCAGCATATCGCCCGTCATGCTGGAGACAATGGCCTATTCAAACCATGCTGAGTACCCCTCGGACTTTGATTATCCCAAAGATGTGATCGTAGATGTTTGTCCATTCTACCATGAGCACCACGAACCCATCTTCGATATTTCGGTGCCATCGGCACCCCAAAGCATTGAGCCGGTCCAGACGTGGGCAGCACGGCATCCGGGAATCCTTGGCGTCTTTTGCTACTACCGTAAATACAAAGTTCTTTCCAAGCCGGTGGTTTTCCCAACACTGATGTGGTCGGAACTTTCCTACTTCCGGGACCGTGGCTACCAGAGCATCACGATGCAAAGCGAACCGGGTGACTGGCTCACCTTCGAACTGCAGCACTACATGCAATCGCGATTGGTCTGGGACACAGCGCAGGACATCAATGCTCTTGTCAAGGATTATTGCAATACCCGCTTTGGACCGGCCGCCAGTGAGATGGAGCGATACATCTGGACCCTTGCCAAGGCAACCACCCGGTCTGTCCGCCTGTCCGCTGCGGACCCAACCAGGCACGAGGTCTCCCAAGGTCGCCTTTGGGTAAACGAATGTACAAAGCTCCTGAACCGTGCTCGTCGTAAAACGAGCCGCCAGCCACGTACAAAAGAATTACTCGCCCGCCTGGCCGTGACATTGCGTCACATGGAGATTGCATTCGACCTTCTGGACCTTGCCCGTGAAGGTCGATCCCGGAAACTTAAAGAAAGGAAACAGCATCTCCTGCGTCTGGCACGTAGGCATCGCTCCAAGGGCCTTTTCTTTGATATTGACGGCTACTGGCTCGGCGACATCGGAATGCGCAAGGTCTACGGCGAATAGCATGCAAATGGCCTCCGGGGCTGGAGTGGAAAGCGTGATAACGAAATATCTTTGCCTTGGCTCAGGCGCGCTAACCGCGTATTTATTTATCTTGAGGTTGGTGAAGGCAATAATCAGCTTGACCCACCTTGACCACCGCTGATCCAACTAAACATCGGATTGCAAAGGGTCGCCTCGCAGGAAATCAACGTGGAAAGCCACTCACCCATATTCATTGCCCAACCGCTAGCCACTGAACGATCACGATTGTAATTTATGCTAGAATGAAATTTCTCTTGAACACTAAATGAGGAATAATCAATGCCGAAATATCTCACTGAAGTCATCGGAACTTTTTTCCTGGTTCTTACGATCGGCCTGACCACCTTGTCCGGATTAGCCGTAGCACCGCTGGCAATCGGAGCAACGCTCATGGTGATGGTCTATATGGGCGGTCATATCTCTGGCGGGCATTACAATCCTGCTGTCTCAATCGCGGTGATGCTGCGAGGCAAGCTTGATTCCAAGGAGTTGATACCGTACATCGTCTCCCAACTCGTGGGCGCCACCCTTGCTGCTCTCGCGGTCTACGTCATTATGGGAAAGACGTTTGGCCCAGCACCTAGCGAGGGGGTGAAGGTGTTGCCCGCGTTGCTGACTGAATTTTTCTACACATTCGCACTAGCCCTGGTCGTGCTAAACGTCGCAACCGCAAAGTCAACGGAAGGCAACTCCTTCTATGGCCTCGCAATCGGCTTTACAATTGCCGCAGCTGCATTTGCCGGTGGTGGCATATCCGGAGGCGCCTACAACCCAGCGGTTGGTATCGGTCCGAATCTGATCCACGCAATCCTCGGCAACGGATCTCTAGGCCATGTTTGGCTCTACATCGTCGGCCCCGTGGCGGGTGGCGCTCTCGCGGCAACTGTTTTCAAGATGCAAAACCAGGGCGATTAAGGCCTGCAAGCGGGCCTTAGAGTTTTCTCCTTTTCTGGGTGCAACAATGCTCGCTTGGTTATCAGACACGCTGTACTGTATGTTTTCCTCACGACTTGAAACATGAAAGATGGACTTCCCTACTGTGAATTAAAACCGTCTGACACCACGGAGCCTATCAAGCAATGCCGCCATGCCCCAATTTGAGACCCTAATGTCGTGAAGAAGCACCACAAGCAGTACCGGTCAGGTTTGCTTAACAAACGAGCTCAACAGGCAGCCTTGCCTTTAAAACTTTTGGAACAACAGCAGATCCCTTGTGGATATGAACGTTCATTTAAAATGAGCCCCGGCAAGCTGCTGTCAAATCGCTATCTGCTCGGCATTTCCCTGGCAGATATAAACATGGATGATCTACATGAAATTTGTTGCAAGTTACAAATGCCCAAGTTCCTTTTGGTCCAACTCCAAAAACACATTTCTGGGGCGAACTTGGTCTTCCTCGGATTCGAAGATGACGAGGAAGGTGCCAGCTACCGAGTGTACTTAGAATATTGGGACAAGATCTGTGCTGAAATAAAGCAAGCCCCTCATAAAACACACCCCAGACTGATGTTTCTGGGATACAAGTGGAATATCCAACACCCTAACAAGCAGGCAATTTCCGAATACACCTGCTACCCGATGCTTAACACGTCTGAAATCCTCGAGCGCATCACGAAAATATACCAATCGGCCAATAATAATTGCGCCGCAGAACAGGTTCGCAAAATCATCCAACGAGCTGCACGGCGGTGTGCCGACCGCGTGTTTATTTATCTCGAGGTTGGCGAAGGAAACAATCTCCGGTCTTCGTTTGACCTGAATATCTACAAGTCAGGGCTTCAACTCCAGGACATTGATGACGTCCTTATCGACCTGAAGGAGCGTTATAAGATCCGTGAAGTAGACCTTTCCAGAATCTGCCAACTTGCTGGCCCCAAGTTAATGGGACATATCTCTGGCGGCACCAGTCACAACGGCGAAGACTTTCTCACCCTGTACTACGAGAATTAACCTCAGTGTTATGTGCCTATGCGCATTTGGACATGGCGATTAAACACTATCCCCGAGTACCCAACGCATACTCTGCCCTTTTGAATTTCTTGGATTAAAAACATATTCTTGCGCTGACTATCATTCCCGATGGGGATATCGGGTGCCGCCACAAAGCATCCGCCCAACGACACACGGGAGGTCCGACGGTACAATTACATTCGAACAATTCTCACTCAACCGCCCACGGCCCGTAGGTTTTGAGAGTGACTGGCATTTCATCCTTGGCCGCAGCCGATGAAATGCTGGTCAAATACCAAGGCACGATTGGCAAACGATGACAAATTGGGTGTGCGGATCTCAGTTGAACCATAGGGCGCAAGATAATGCCGATTCAAACTGTCGATCAGTACACATAAAACGTTCATCGCACCCTCATGACCAGACCGCCCTGATGACCTTACAGCTAGCCCAACAGTGAGTCCCATTGGGCGTCACAATCCGACTGGGGCTCGACCTTGGTTTCCCATTTCGTCTTTGTCCCATCGAGGTAGATTCTCAAATAGGAAAACTCCAAGTCAGCTGCCTCATGTAGAACCAGCCCGTCAACTTCATTCTGATCCGTACTGGCCACAATCGCCCGCAATTCATCGGGTGACGGCGTTCGCTTCATACGACCTTCTTTATTGTTCCAGAATTGAGCAATCATATTCAGCCATGTGTAAAGCTTCTTGCCGTGGGCTTGAGTTGCGTCACGATAGAGTTCGGCGATTGACAGATCACCACAGTTCGTTCTGCTGGCAACCACGATCACTGTGTCTACAAGCCCTTCGCGACACCAACCACGAACGTCCAATCGAGCACGGTGAAAAGCTCGGTCCGTGTTTTCCTTGGCACTGTTACCGGCAACCAGAATATCCGGCTCCTGCGCCACACCGACCCATACAGGCAAGCCCCCGACTGTTTCGCGAACCTCGCGCAACAGTTGCGTAAACGATGCACCTCGAATTTTCTGCATTCTGTATGCCAGCCAACCATTATCACGAATCTCCGCTGTAGGTGGATCGATTCCCGTTTCATCGCGCAACTGTTTGCGCCATGGTTCGTTATATCCGAATTCATCGTCCTGTTCGGGCTCCAATGCATGACTACGGAAACAGACATAAAACCCATCGACCCCGTATCCCATCACCTCTTTGATGTGATTCAAATAATAATTACGTGCTTCTTGGTAACCATAACACGGGATACCCGCATGAAATCGCTTGCCATCTACACTCAACCAGTACAGATACGGATTCTTGTCAAAAAAAGGGGTCGTGTTCTTGATTACCGTTGGTTCACCGGTTTCGCCACGAATCCCAAAACGCACGTAATGAAAGTCCTGCAGTGTGGACCAGGCCATGATCTTCATGCCATGCTTGTGCGCACTGGATACGGCCGCTTCAAGCGGATCATAGGCATCCAGAAGCGCCTTCCATTTGGGATTGTGATCCGCAGGTGTGGGTACGGACCGACTACGGTAAAGCCCGCTCGGACCACCAAGCGTACGCCACAGGATCGTCCTGATACCCCGTTTCGCCGCTTTTACAATAATCTCACCAAGGTAAGCCGCGTCGCAGAAACGCTGCTCGTTCATCACGAGTACCCCGAAATCAATCGTAAGGACGACATCACTTTTCATCTTATGACCTCTAATTGGCACTGATGGTTGCCGGATGACATGCGCATGTGCCATGAACAAATTATCAGTTGCTCGCGATCACAGCCTAACCGGCGTCGCCCAACACGCCGTACAGAATTATCCCATCAACGCATCCCATTGGGCATCACGGTCATGGTGCGGCCCTCTCAACACGTCTCCTGGCGCACGCTTCAAATACGAAAACTCCAGGCCCAATACTTCATGCAGAACCAGACCGTCAACGCATGCATCCTCAGCGCTTCTCACAATTGCCCGCAGTTCATCCGGTGTCGGTGTGCGTTTCTGCGCACTGCCGTCCGGACCACGAAAAAACGCAATCATATTGAGCCATGCATACAGGGATTTCCCAAACCGTGCCGTCGCGTCACGATAGAGTTCCGCCGGGGACGGGTCGCACGGGTTGCTGCGACCGGTGACAACCAGAACCGCATCAACCAAACCGTTGCGGCACCATCCACTCACGTCCAGACGAACGCGATGGTGTGCCGGTCTATCTTTTTCGGTATTACCCGCAATGAGCAGGTCCGGTTCCTCCGCAACACCCACCCATAGGGGCTTTGATCCCACGAGTTCACGCACTCCTTGCAAAAGGATCGTATATGACCTTCCGCGAAGCATCTGCATCCGCCGTGACAACCAGGAACTGGCACGGATTGTCCCAGGCGATGGGCTGATCCCCAGTTCCCCTCTTATCTGCTGCATCCAAGGTTCGTTGTAACCATACGAGTCGTCCTCATCTGCCGCATGGTCGTCCGCCACAGCCGGTTCACCCGCATGGCTTCTAAAACAAACATAGACACCATCCACACCATAGTTCAGGACTTCCTCAATATGGTCCAGATAGTAGCGGCGTGCCTCATCGTAGGCATAACACGGAATGCCCATATAAGTCTGTGTGCCGTCGAACTTGAGCCAATTGAGATAAGGTCGCTGGTCGTAAAATGGTGATGTGTTTTTCTGGTCGGTGCGGACAATGTGGTAATCCTGCAGTGGTGCAAATGCCAGGATCTTGAGGCCATGGGCGTGCGCACTGGTGACCGCGGCCTGGAGAGGGTCGACGACGTCCAGCAACCCTTTCCAATTCGGGTGAAGATTCATCTCTTGATCTTCGAAGGTGGGAACAGATCGACTGCGGTAAAGGCCACGCGGACCGGCCATCGTTCGCCAGAGCACTGTCGTTACATTCCTTTGCGCCGCCTTCGTAATGATCTGGTCAATATACTCGGCGTCACAGACGCGATCCTCCGACACCACATGGTCGTTGAAGTCCAGTGTCAGGATGATGTCCTTGCTCACCTCATCCTCCATGCCATCAAAACTATCCGTTCCATCTTCACCATGCCTTGTTGCGTCTTCAGCTAACCTACCCGACAGTACCGTATGGGCAACCTGCGAGGGCTTACTTACTACAAACACGACCGGGTCAGACTACTGCTACCCGACCCATACTTCAAACTACAGAACAAACTTATCGACGAAGCGCTTCATGGCGACCATTGGACGAGGTTGCCCGTCACCAAGGTGAGCTTCAAGCCGATCCTGACCCGAGCCAACTTCAAACACTGCACAGCCATCCATACGCCGCCATGAGGAATATGCAGCGACAGATTCGAATTTACCCTACCTGAATCCCACAGGTCACCTTCGCCAACATCCAGCTTCGCTTCATTAGATGAAAATACAATGCGACAACCACTTTGGCGCCAATCACACCTCGATGGGCTGGGCACCCAACTCAAGCGTGGCTTGGTAACATCGATACCAACAGGATTAACCGGATTCTCACAGGCCAATTGCCGTTGCGCAAGAATGTTATTGACCGACCTCAGCGTTGCAGACCACGAAACGCATCCATTCTGTCAGTTCTCTCTGCGTCTCGTTGAATCGCCCCCGAATGTGGGGCGCAAACCAGGCATGCCGGAGGATACGGGGATGTTGCTGTAACCGGCAATGGTCGGCATCGGCAAAAACATAATAGAGATTTCGCCGCACACCCGAGCTGATTTTTTCATCACCCGTATGAAGCGTGCACTCACTGAACAGGACGACGTCCCCGGCTTTACCCGTCACTCGTATTGATCCCGGCAATTGCAAACCCGTGTGAGCAGAAAAATCCAACTTTTTATTTCTCTTGTGTGAGCCGGGGACAACCAAAAGGCAACCGTCTTCAGGCCCGTTATCTGTCAGAAACCAGGCCGTGTTGACCATCCGGGAACGGATCAAGCCATCACGGTAGCGGTAATAAATGGGATCAATGCTATGCCAACGACTAAATCGCGGCCCGAGACCCTTGGCAATGTACCAGGAGAATGAAAGCTGCGGCTGGGCAATGAACTCTTGCAGATACGGCAAAACCCGGGGATGATCAATCATGCGATCAAAAATGGGATCCAAATTAGGCAGGCCGTTCATCCGTAGATAGTGATCGTCGACACGGGATTTGGTGGTGCTCTCCATCGAGAACCCCGGTGTCGGCTGGGGCCTGGCCTCGGTGGGATTGTCCATTGAAAAATGCGTCACATGGCCCTTGTCAAATTCACGTGTCTCAAGCTCATCCAACCTGGCCAATATGACCGCACGCATATCAGCACCAAGAACGTTGCGAAGAACAAGAAAACCCTGTGTTTCAAACTGGAAACGATCTTCATCACTGACAATGCCAAGGTTTTGATCAGCCATGATTGCTAAATCTTTTGATCTTTTTACGATACTACCATAATCGATGTGGTTTATTAACATGAAACTTTCTCCCGAAAACCATAAAGAATTTCGAACGCACGGCTGGACGGTCATAGAAAAAGTGTTTCCATTTCATGAGGTCGACAGCGTTGGCCAATTAGCCCTCAAGTTGTGCGAAGCGGAGTTGAAACCTGACGAGTCTAATTACGCCGTTGATCGATCTGAAGATGGCCGGATTGCACCCCGCAAACTAGACCAGGGCTTTCTCAAAAATGCCAAGTTGCGTAGATTTGTGATGGCCCACCAACTTCGCTCCCTGATCGAACAACTCATCGGCAATTCGCCTATGCTTTTCTTTGACCAAATCCACATGAAGCCCCCGCAGTTTGGGTCCGCCAAGCCCTATCACCAGGACAACGCTTACTTCCTGTGCCACCCGGACGACCAGGTGATCACGGCCTGGATTGCGCTAGACGACGTGGACGAAGCCAATGGTTGCCTGCGTTACATTGACGGCTCACACCTGGGCCCCATCCTGAATCACCAACTGGCCCAGGGCTCAACCCATCACCTACAACCGATGGCAGAACAGATCGATCTGAACCGGGAGAGGCTGGCACTGGTCAGAAAAGGTGGCGTAGTCTTCCACCACAGCAAAGCCCTGCACACCTCCCACAGAAACAACTCGGAGCGATGGCGGCGGGGTTACGCCACGCACTGGGCCACGGCCAATGTGACAAGCAAGAGCCACTGGATCACCAATGCATATTACAATCGCCACCCCGACCTCTACCAAGCGACTATCGATACCATTCAATAGCATGACCGGCGGATAATTTCTTGACCCTGCTCATGAGCCATCGGTAAAGACTCTCATCCGTTGGCTGGAAGCTTCGCAACAAATTGATATTCCGGATCGACTTCCTGTCTCTTTTGTATGGCGATGATCTGCCGCCAGGCCTCGATAAGTCCCCTCGGGCAGGATGGCAAATCATTTCCGATCAGCTTGTGAAGCCTACCCAGGTTATAACATGGCACCGCGGCATACATGTGGTGCTCAATATGGTAGTTCATGTGCCAGTAAAGGAACCGTACAAACGGGTTGAGAATGACTGTGCGCGTATTTAACCGAAAGTCTGAAACCTTGTCCTGAAGACCAGCGTGCTGTGTATTGTTACAGAGAAAGAACAGCCAACCACCATAGAACGGAGCAAACGTAACCACCAGTGGTAGCAGCCACCACCCAAATGCCACCGAAATGACAACTATGGCAAAGTGCCCTGCCAGTACCAACCGCGACCACCAGCACATCTTCCAACGTTGCTCGGGAACAACTTCTTCAAACAAGTATCTGTCCCATGGCTTTGTAAATTTGGGTACGGCAAGACAAATGGTCGTCCGTAGCACTTCAACAAAACCTATTGGATTAATAATGTGTCGCAATACAAAGTTTTTGAGCGTGAATTGCGATGGCAGTACAACCTCCAAATCTTGTGGCGGATAAAGTGTATATTTGTGATGTTCCATGTGACTGGCCCAAAAGTGAATGTGGTTGTACCAGCCCAGAAAACTCAATATGCCAAGAAATGTCCGATTGAGGAACCTGATCTTGAAAACAGAATCATGAACCAGTTCATGAAACCCGTTGATCATGAAGTTGTAGCACATGCCGTGAAAAAAAACGAGTGGGGCAACCAGCCACCAGGGTAACAGCCCGGCGGTGAAGCAAACCGCTGAACCGGTCAACGCCAACAACCCCAAATACCCGCCGGTCTGCAGGAACCCGAGAATATCACTGCGGCTATTCAACAGCGCCAACTCTTCACGACCGACCGGTGACCGGTACCATGTAATCCGTTGCGTAGCTGATGAATTATTCATGGCCACCGAGAAATAGTGTTAAAACAAACATCTTACCATAACCGATAGGACTGGCGGGATACTGTCGTATAATTAGCTAACGTCCAATCGTATCTTTTCCTCAACCGTAGAAATGTGCTGTTTTCTGGCTGTAAAACCTTATGGCATTTTCACTGCATACAAGTCAGCCAAGACTCGTGATGTGACAATTAATGGAACCCACTTTAACTAAGCAATGGTTATGAGTATAATTTAACTGGGAACCCCCTTAGCCAAGCACCCAGATCCAGATTACAACAAGCAAGGCATTGATTAGCGCCATTTTCCCCGCACACAGTAATACGAGAAAACCACACGAAAGGCCCCGACATGCAAACAACCATCACCCCGAAACAGTGGTCTGCATTTGAACAAAACGGCTATGTCAAGCTTGGGAATGTTGCCGGTGATGAGATGATTCGAAATCTACAACAGCGCATTGACGATATTATGCTGGGCCGCGCCAACGTTAATTATGCAAAAATGAGTATGCAGCTAGATACGCCCAACGATGATTACGAAAAGGATGAAAACGTAAGGTTGTCTTCCGTAACGCTTGGCGGCCCGGGACATAAAGGCGCGACATTGAACTACCGGAAAATCCTGGAGTTGGAGTTCGATCCTTTTTTTCTGCGTTTTATTCAATTACCTATCTTTGCCGAGGCATGTCAGCATTTATATGGGGAGGACACACCCATTGCTGTCATGCGTGCCATGTTCATGAACAAGCCTGCAGGCCGTGGGATGTCGCTGCGGTGGCATCAAGACGCATGGAACTTTCTGGATCAGGCACCCATTTTAACCACTTGGACAGCACTGGATCCGGCTACCCAAGCCAATGGCTGTCTAAAAATCGTTCCCGGAAGTCACCGGGCCCGTATCAATCCGAGTTCAGCAAACGGCTTTCTCACTCCAGAGCAGACCGAAAAGCACTGCCAGGACAAACATGTCGTATACATGGAATTGGAAGCAGGCGAAACCGTCCTTCTCCACAACTGGCTGCTTCATAGTTCGGAACGCAACAACACAAATACTTCGCGAAGAGCCTTCAGCAACACATACATGAATGCTGACACTCAACGCACCGATGCCAAGCCATACAACTACACGCCCATTTTCGGCCCCGGCGCACTGCAAGTTGAGAAGCTTGAAGTGAACTTAGATTCAAATGCCAAATAATGGCGACACCTAAACACTTACCTCTTCTTGACCAACCGGCCCCTCACATCATCACTAAAGAAAAAGAAGACTGGCACCCCTGTGCATTCCCAGCCGGGAATTTCATTTTGACCTCACAAAGTTCAGGGACGAGGGTAGTAAAAGACATGCAAGTGACTTAAACCAGGCCCAACTCCCGCACACGAGATTCTGGCCCCATTTCAGACCCGGTCTCATAAAGAGCCTTCTGCAGCGTCCTTGTATCCAGATCGCGCGGCGCAACATCATGTTGCGCCGAAAGCGCTGCTGCAACACCTGCTGCCTGGCCCATGAGCTGAGCACAATATCGTTGCCGAAACTGCGGCCCACGCTTCATCGCACTACGTCCCGCTGCGATAAGACCGTCAACTCCCTTGGGAATAATCATCCTATAAGGCACATCACAACCACCTTCCACAAATATTTTGTCGTCATAATAGGTGAACATCAGGTCATCGAACCGTGCGCCCTTTTTCACATCATCATGAGTCAACATATATTCGCTATCAATACTCTTGCCACCGCGTGCCTGAAAATAAGGGGAGACCACGGAAAGACCGGCATCTTCAAATCCGGGAACCCGATTATTCAGGAAACACACAAACTCATAAAGGAACGGCCACATCCGTTGTTGAATCTTTGATAGTGCCAGACCATCTCCCGGATGAAAATTACCATTTACACGCGTACGGCAACTGAAAACGGTAGTTTCAACTTTCACTGGCATTGGCGAAAGATCCAAGACGGCAAAGTCCCCCACCACCTGCGAAATCTCAAATTCGCCGGACTCCCAAGCTTCTCGAGCCCAGGGCATGAAATGCGGACTTTCAACACCATGCTGCGCCATCCACAACTTGTCATCATTCCCCAGTTCACCCAGGGCCTCTTTGGCTTCCACATATTTCTTGCCATCGACACCATCCACGGCAAAGAAAGAACCCATCGAGGGATTTTGAGCCAATTCTGCAACCGGCGCACCGGCACGGTCCGCGATATCAGCCGTACCAGTGCAATCGACCACCACCTTGGATTTAATGGCCAAAGTACCGGATTTATTTTCAACAAAAATACCGCAAACTTTGTTGCCTTCTGTGATCACATCGACCACAAGACTTGAAAGCAGAATTTCAACACCCGCTTCCTCCAACATTACCGTTGCCACGTAAGGCACCTTCTTGCTGTCACGAAATTTATTTGTCCCGACATTGCGTTTCTCACCGTCGGTCACCCGCTCATTGAATTCCTGCGGCAGACCACCTAGGCCATTCTTAAATGCCTCTGGATTCTGCAGCGCCAGATGGAGGGATCCACCGGCGAACATACCGGGGCCCATATTGCCACCGAGACAACCAAACGGTTCGACCACCAATGTCTTTGCGCCGAGGCGGCCGGCAGCAATTGCGGCCAACATACCTGATATCCCGCCACCAGCGACAGCGACATCCACGTCGTAAACAACCGGAATCTTACTCGCCGGACGTTCAACATGTTCCCTTACATTCCAAAGATCTGCACCGCTGCCGGTAAGCTTTGACCCAGCCGCGGAAGTTTCATCTGCTACCACTTGTTGTTTGGCCATTAAAATTCAACTCCTGGTTCAATCGTTCTTATCCTGTTATAGACAATATCCGAACCAAATCATCCGATTGATTGACATTATCAACAACGAACAAAGCAAACATTCCGGTTGCCCGCATGGGTTAACCAGAGCCAACCATTCAAATCTTAATTTTCACAACTGCGATCCGCAATTCATTACCCCATACATAGCCACCTCGTTATTGATGCACTACATGCCACGAAGACCACGGCAAACCCAGGATCGCGCCTCATGCCGACGCAAAGCCACAACCCGGAATCGACACCCGGCTGGCAACAAAGGCGCATAGGGCCGCAATCGTGACAAATACCGCAGCAACCTGAAAAACCGACGATAGGCCCGGGCCATCGACGAGCAACCCACTTAACCAACTCTCCGCCCCACCAACACCGAATACAAATACAAACTTGGCGCCAAAAAAAACCCCCAACCATGAACGCGGCGCATATGTTGCAATGAGCGTGTTCTCAATCGGCTGAATGGAAAACATAAAGAATGCCCCGACACATACAATCACCAACAGTACATAACCGGTGGTCATCGAGATCAAATACACAAAGAGGATAATCAGCACCAGACTGACTACGTATAACCAACGACCCTCGTAGCGGTCAGCAAGATAACCCGCTACATATTGCCCCACTGCACCCGAAAATCAGAACCACGCCAGCCAAATCCCACCCAGCATGCTATTCTCGTCCGCATTGGGCCAACCACCGACAACCAACTGCCTTGGCAACATTGTTAGGATCATGTGATAGAACATCCCACCACAGGTCATGGCCGCCAATAAAAACACGAACAACCAGAGGCAAGCCTTCCCCGCAATCGATTGACCGGCCGCAGGCACGTCGGCATCACGATCCTCAATAGGCTGATCAAACACAGACGAACGGTACAACCATACCGCACATAAAAATGAAGGAATTGCTAGACTGATAAATGCCCAGCGCCAGGAACCGGTCCAGGCAGCAACCAGGGATGCAAATGCAGGACCTGCGCTGTCCCAACACTTCCAAAGATACCGTTGATTCCAAGCGCCCGACCACGCGTCGCCACGGATTTATAAATCATGGCGATACCCACAGGATGATAGATGCTGGCCGCCAATCCCAGAATGACTACTCCAATCGCAAGCAGCCAAACAGATTGGCTTACTCCAACCATCAATGCCCCCCAGCCCACAGCCGGCAAAAAACGTCACGAGCAGCCGCTTGTCACCCAGTCGATCGCCCAACCATCCCACAGGTATTGCGCCCACGCCATAACAGAAATTAGCAACCGTAACGTAAACATCCATGCCGCTAATTGAAAGTCCCAAGTCATCCGCCATAACGCCGAGCAGGGGAGAAAATAAGATCATGAACATGTGGGTGAGACTGTGCCCGGCACCAGAAAAAACAGGATATGACGCTCCCGACGCCTTGGCTTCACCTCATGCTGTGACTTCAACTGGTTACTCATTGTGCTTTTCACATTGCATATTCACATCCAGGATCTTACCATCGCAATCTACACAACCCAGTTCCCCGAATCTACCATGCCTCTATAGCAACACCGTCATGACTGGCTGCTGCGTACATTGTCATCTTCTACAAAGCAACGTACGATTGGCCGGACACCACCAAAACCCTCCTCCTGTCAGGTCGATACTGTGCGTGAGAATCATGCAAAGCAAAAGCTGAAAGTCGGCAAACCTGTGCTTGGATGCTTCGTGCGGTATGCCGATGCTGACATCGCTGAATTCCTGAGCCTCCAGGGCTTTGATCTGCTTGTCTATGACGGCGAACACGGTGTGCTGGAGCCCAGGGACTGCCAACAAATGGTGCGGGCAGCAGAATTACATTCCGTTACACCGATTGTGCGACCGGCAACCAACGATCAATCCCTGATCCTGCGATATATGGATACCGGCGCACAAGGGGTACTGATGCCGATGGTGGAATCGCCGCGACAAGCCGAAGAGGTTGTCCGATCAGCCAAATACCCACCCATCGGCAAACGAGGTGTGGCCGCAGTGCGAGCAGCAGATTACGGCCAACGAGAACCCATTGACCAATACACCCAGATAGCCAATGACAACACGCTTGTTTGCGTGCAAATAGAATCAACTGCAGGAATCGACGCGTTACCGGAAATCGTTTCTATTGATGGCATTGATGTTGTCTTCATTGGACCGTCAGATCTTTCCAGTTCCCTCGGGGTTCTAGGCCAACTGGATCATCCGAAGATGCAACAGGCCATGGACAAGATCAGCCGGATTGTCAACAATTCACCGAAAAAGTTGGGCTTGATGGTCCCTAATGCAGATGCAGCAAAACAATGGATTCAAAGAGGCGCCAGTTTCATCACGGTCACCTGCGAAATGATGCTCAAGGCCGGATGCCATAATTACCTTGCCCCCATACACAAAGCAACAACTCAATGAAGACATGGTGTTGATGTTCGTGGAACACGCCAGCGTTGGTTCTGGCAACACGCCCAAGAGGCGGTTTGACCTGAACGACTCGGCAGCATTGGTTAGATTATTGAAATTTTGGAGCATTGTCCCATGGCCACGATTGTATGCACAGGACCAGTCGAACCTTTACTCTATGACATGATGCAACCATTCGGTGAAGTCGTGGTGGCGCCGGATTATACAGTCGAGTCCCTGATCCCCATGATGAACGAAGCAGTGGGCCTGGTGGTGCGAGGTGAGGGGCTGGCCAACAAGAAGGTAATTGAATCGAGCCCAAACCTGAAGGTCATTGGCCGACCAGGCGTTGGCTACAACAACGTGGACATTGCGGCTGCAACAGCGAGAAAAATCCCCGTTGTTTTTGCTCCCGGCGCTGGTGCACGCGCAGTGGCTGAAGCCACAATGGCCTTCATGCTCGCACTATGCAAGAACCTGCCATTCTGGGACACCCAGCTTAAAACTGGCAACTGGCATAGCCGCTACGAATCAAAACCGGGCGATTTCGATGGTGCCACACTCGGCATCGTGGGACTGGGACGTATTGGACAGATCGTTGCCCAGTTGGCCATGCCATTTCAAATGAAAATCATCGCCCATGACCCTTATGCCGACCCGGACACAGCAAAAACGCTTGGGGTCAAGCTGGTTTCACTGGAACAACTTATTGCAAAGTCAGACTTCATCACAATGCATGCACCAGCAACTGATCAAACACGTGGCATCATTAATGTAGACATCCTCAAACACGTTAAACCCGGCGCCATCCTGGTAAATCTTGCGCGTGGCGACCTGATCACGAGCTTGGATATCCTTTACGACGCACTGCAGGATGGACGGCTTGCGGCTGTTGGCCTGGATGTTTTCACACCCGAACCACCCGATATCAACCACCCGATCTTCAAATTGCCTAATTGTCTAACCGCGCCACATTCCCTTGGTGGCACACACCGCGCCCTGGGAAAACTATTCAACTCCATGGGCAGCGACATGGTTTCAGTGCTAGAGGGGCGACGCCCCAAACACCTTGTCAACCCCGAGGTCTATGCATGAATCTCTGTATGGTTGGTTACGGTGCAATTGCTGAAGAGCACATGAAGGCTTTCGCCAGAATCGATGGCGTCCAACCCCATGTTCTGGTTGGCCGCCGCCAAGATCCTTCGAGAAATTTTGCAGAAAAGTGGGGATTCAAACACCACACGTTGGATCTCAATGCAGCCATGGCGGACGATCAGGTTGATGCTGTGGCCATCACATCACCCAACGACCAACACGTTCCCCAAGCACGGGCAGCACTTGAAGCCGGCAAACACGTGCTACTGGAAATACCCATTGCACTATGCCTTAATGAATCACTGACAGTAACCGAGCTTTCCCGTACCGTTGATAGGCGCTTGATGATCTGTCACACCATGCGGTATATGCCTGGCTTGATCGAAGTTCAACGCCGAGTGGCCGAGGGACGCTTTCACCTTTATCAATTTATTGCATGTTTCGGAATCCTACGCCGTGATAACACCACCATGCACGGCACCCCGCGATCCTGGACCGACAACATCCTCTGGCACCATGGCGCGCATCTGGTTGATTTGGCTCTATGGAGCAGTGGCACGAAAAAACCAACAAACATCGACTGCCGATTTGGTACCCCACACCCCAAGCAGGGCGTCATGGATCTGTCATTGACGATGACCCTTGATCGCGGCGTGTTGGCAACGATTACTGAATCCTACAACATCTCACAGTGGCGGTGGCGAGCTTTGTTTATCGGCCACGAGGATACGCTTGAATTTGATGCTGGCACCCTGTATGACGGCGCCGGCAACGCGATCTTGCCCCATCAGTCCACGCTTGACCTAACTGACCAGGATGCTGAGTTTGTCAATGCGATCCGGGAACAGCGTGATCCGGCCATTAGCGGCGAAGAGGTTCTACCGACAATGCGTACCCTGCAAGTGGCACAGCAACGCGCCGAACGGCAAGATGTGACTGACAATTAAAGAGAATCTTCAGCCCGATTGCCAACCATCTACTGTACGCCCTGCCCTAACCATTTTCTCTCATCTACGAAAACCAAAGATGATTGGCATTTTCACCTGCCACAAGACGAATTGCATCGCCTTGAATCGGCAACTTGCCATGAAGCAATAACTCTAGATCCATTTGGTATTCCCGCATTCCACCCACTACTGGATAGTTGGAACCCCAACATAGGCGGGATGGACCAAATGCTTCAAACGCTCTATCCAGCAAACCGTAAAATAATTCATGTGGATATTGGCAAAGCATATTCATACCCGACACTTGGAAATACACCCCTTCAAACTGCGCCAGGCGTAGAACATCCGCATAGTTTTCGAATGCGGGGCCATCAATTCCGTCCGGATTTCCCAGGTGAGTTAGAACCAACCGGCAACCAGGGTGCCTGGTCAGGAATGATTCAAGGGCCGGCACACAATTCACGACACCATCAGGTGTATAGAGCAGAACAATCAGCTTCAAATTCGCCGCCGCATCAAAAAGGTGAGGCGCGAAGGTAAACGCATCGGCCATGATGCGAACACCCTTGATTTGCCCTGAACACTCCCACTTCTCCAAGTCGCCAACACATGATGGTGATTCGTGGTCAACCATCCCAACGGCCGCGAATTGTTGCGGCTTGCTGGCTGCAATGCCGCCAATATAGGAATTGTCGTATTCACCAATATGCTGTGCCAACACTGCACGCTGTACACCAACTTGGTCCATGACCGACTGGACCTGCTCAATTGGTTCATACTTACTTAAACCACAATGGGTATAAGAATCGACGATTAGCATTGAATCTGACAATGGCGATTCACCGGTCATATCACTGAGAACAATCTAATCCTGAAACTACCAGGGATTCGCAGGCAATGCTCCTGGAAAACGGTAACCCCAGCGCAACCCGCCATCGCACCCGCCGATAGAATGTCAAACCCCCTCGCGCTCGCCCGCATGACCCCATGAAACACTGATATTCTGGTCCCAAAGCGGCCACTATTTTATTCGCAGCAGATCCAGCCAATGCACCCAGCCCCCCCCATGCGGCTGGGCCAAATATAACCCAAGAGCCTAATCAACAACCGCGCTAAGCGCTGAAGCTGCTTCCACATCCACATGAACTCGTTGCATTGGGGTTGTTAAAGACGAAACCACGCCCCATCACTTCAGCCTTGAAATCGATGCGAGTGCCGTTGAGATAAAGGTAGCTCTTGGCATCACAGACGATTTGGACGCCGTGCTGATCAAAGGATTCGTCGGCATCATTGTGCTGCTCGGTCAAATCCAACATATAACTAAATCCAGAGCAACCGCCACCCTTCACGCCAACCCGTAGACGCACATTCTGCTCGTCAAGTTCCTGCTTCTGGATAATCGTCTTGATCTCACGAGCCGCTGTCTCAGATAGTTCAATACCCATTATTGGTCTCCATTAGACTGACTGGCCGGAATTGACGAGGACTTAACCGCCATTCCGCCGCCGGGCACCTCGCGCAGCATTGCCGAGAGCCAACCGACATCTACCACATCGCACAATTATACATTCAAGCTGGTTATATTTCCATTTGCAATGCCTTGGTCGACCCGGAAATATTCCTGTTCTTTGCCTTGGCAGACGCCTTGCAACCGATTATCATCCTTGAGGTTATCCTCGGTAGGATCCGGATCGCCCTCGCGGGCAGTAATCCACAAATAGATTTATCATGAGGCATAACGCAGTCGGCAGAACCTGAATGGAACAACTACTATCCATTGCAATCTTTCTTGGTTTTGGCCTCGCATTTGTCCTGGTCAACCTCCTGGTTGGTAAAGTTGTACGCCCGACAATGCCCAATGCCGAAAAGGAAGCCATTTACGAATGTGGCGAACCGACGATCGGCAACAGCTGGGTTCAGTTCGACTTGCGTTTTTATATTGTCGCATTGTTTTACCTGATCTTTGATGTCGAGGTGGCAATGATCTACCCGTGGGCCGTGGTCTATCGTGAAATGCCGCTGGTGGCCTTGGTACTGGGCGCCCCATTCATCGGGATCGTCATTATCGGTTATGCCTACGAATGGTATAGCGGTAGTTTGGATTGGGTACGATCAAGCATTAATACTTCAGTTAAAGGCACGTCCGGCATCAATATGCAGCAACTGGCCCGGCGAGATCCTGAAGTCATCGAAGACGAGGTCACGACGTAAATCGCCTTCTTAAACCATATCATGCCCGACCGCTATAAAACCGTATTACTTTTTGGAGCACCTGGCGCCGGCAAAGGCACCCAAGGCAAAGTACTGGGCATGATCCCGGGTTTTCATCATTGCGCATGTGGCGATGTATTCCGATCCATTGACATCAAGAGTGAACTGGGAAAAGTATTTTATGAATACAGTTCCCGCGGCGAGTTGGTTCCGGATGATTTTACAGTCAAGCTCTGGGAGAATGCCATTCATGCAAAAACGGTGGCCAACGACTTGAAACCTAAATATGACTTGCTTATCCTCGACGGCATCCCGCGCACAATTCGGCAGGCAAAAATCATGGAGGACCTAATTGATGTGCTCAAGATCATCCACCTAGTCTGCGACAACCAGAAATCTATGTTTGAGCGCCTGCGCCGCCGAGCCCTAAAAGAAAACCGCTATGATGATGCAGACGAGAAAGTGATTCGCCACCGCTGGGAAGTCTACGAACAGGAATCCGCACCGGTCATGTCACATTATGACTCCAGCCTCATTGCAGAAATCAACTCAATCGTCTCGCCCGCCGAAGTGCTTTACCAGACCCTCAAGATCGTCGTCCCAATTCAAAACCGACATTTTTCTGCTTTCCGAGGGTAACAACCCTTACGGCAATCCGCCGATCAGTTTGCCAACCTACGGACCTTCAGCCAACCCACCCACCGTGTGGTAGCGATCGATCGCCGGGTATTCAAGTCGATGCACCTTACCGCCAGGCCACCGAATTTCTATTTTTTCAACCTTGCTACTGTCCCCCAATCCAAAATGAACCATATTGGCGTGCTCGGCGCTATAGGAATCACCCGCAACGAGTTTGGCAACTTGGCGCCGACCATTGGATTCTAACATCACCGTTGCCCCGAGTGGGGAATAGCCGAGACCAGACTCCCGCAGCCGCAAACCGATCCAATGATTCGATGTCTCCATGCGGTTCATATATACATGCAGACGATGACCCCGCTGATCATTTTCAAAATACCGTTCGCTCACAACCAGATCGACCCGGCCATCACCATTGAGATCATCGCTCACAACAGACCGGCCATCGTATTCACCTGCAATACCCATTAAAAATGCCACATTCTCAAAACCCAGGCCATTAAGATTCATGAACAGAACATTGTGTTCAAAACCATTCCAGGAAAGCTCTCCAGACCTCAAGGGCACCAGTGTCTTTCGAAACAGGTTGTTTACATGGCGGTTCTCTCGCGAGCTACCCGTGTAAATGTCATGGCGCCAAAATGTCGAACAGTAATCCTTTGCCGTCGAACCGCTGCTATGCCCATTAGCAATATAAACATCACGATCACCGTCATTATCAAAATCAAATGACGTTGTACCCCACGACCAACCGGTTCGCGCCACACGATCAGCATAAGTTGGCGGCACAAGCCTGTGACCACGTGTTAGGAACATCCGGTTACCGTAACTCATCTCCTGCCGCTTGTGATGAATATCCGGCATATCCGATCGCCCAAGACCCAGCTGATCCAAGCGATTGGCTGTTGTCGAGCTCATGCCGACCAGGTACATGTCTACGCTTCCATCACCGTCAAAATCATCGAATGTGTGCGCCATGCCAAACAGGTGGCGCTTGGGAAAAACAGTTTCGGTAATGTCCCGAAATACTCCGGTGCCATCGTTTTCATAAAGATCAGCACCAGAAAAATCGCTCACAACCAACAGGTCTGAATCACCATCGTCGTCATAATCAATAAAGGAAGTGCTATAGGTCCGCCGCCGACGCTTGGCTTCCAATCCGGAAGCATTCGTCTCATCCGTAAAAATGCCATCGCCATTATTCTTCAGAAGATAGCCCTGATAACCATCGTTGGCATCGTAGTAAGGCGTAGGCATTTGACCGCCCATGAAGGGCCTTTTGTACTGCGCCAACCATATGTCCAGGTCGCCATCAGCATCAATATCCGCAACAGCCAGAACAGGCTTTGCACTGACCTTGACGGCAGCGGCAAATACAGATGAATTTTGGTCAAATCGCCCCGACTGATCACCCTGATAAAGAATCAGCCTGCCGTACCCCCCCACGACAAGCAAATCAACCCACCGGTCACCATTGAAGTCAGCTAAAACACCTCGTGCAAATGGCTGGTTATCCATGTTCTCGATCAGCAATTCATCACGAAACCGCCAGGACGACAGGGCATCATCAGACCGAACCAACCCGTCACCATATTTTGACCGTTGGGGATCATCGGAAACCATAGATTTACCCGCCATTTCGGATGGCACGGGACGGTCGGATACGTTCCAGTAGACACGATTCCAACCGGGGATAATAACCTCAGAAAGACCATCGCCGTCGAGGTCATAGAATAACGGCCGGGCTGATGCGGGGGGTCCATCGGCATGCAAGGTATGCGTATGCTCAAAATTAGCCGTACCGTACCGGCGGAGGATGCGTGCATCGACAACCTCGATGCGATCTGCCATGGGCAATCCATTAGGTCCCAGTTCCCTTGCCCATTGAACTAGGAGCTTGGCCCGAATAATGGTGCGCTGACGCTGTAGGTCTGGGCCAACAACATGCAACACCACGTTAACCGTGGACCGGGGACCACCTGGCGTATTGGGCTCAAATCGCCAGTGGTGCCATTCCGTCTGAACAAGTTTGTAACCATCACGCCGAAATGTTTCCAGATACCCCAACCAAGTGTCATGATCCATCGTTTCAGATGGTGGACCATGTTCGGTAATGCTAATACCCCAATCCAACGTTTGTGCCTGCCTTGGCCGGCCAAGAATCATCTCGCGGAACAGGAATCTCCCAAGCACATCAAATTTGTCGGTCGCACCACGTAACTGATCCCAGAGATCAATAAAC
>Ga0310124_10000751_pt1 | contig 22788 bp, 17 predicted proteins | sample CB11b_AW_Bot5_MG_FD_203507 | JGI IMG/M metagenome (GOLD analysis project Ga0310124, IMG submission 203507) | Marine microbial communities from Western Arctic Ocean, Canada - CB11b_AW_Bot5 | ecosystem: Environmental > Aquatic > Marine > Oceanic | place: Canada: Western Arctic Ocean | collected... | reverse complement strand
ATTCTCGAGCGAGGAGACCGCCGGGGCGATCCCGCAGACGACGAAGACCACCAGGATCCCCAGCGTACCGGCCACCAAGATCGTGTTGACCCGGTTGGATCGACGCAGGCCCAGCAACACCAGCAACGAGACCGCCGCGACCACGCCCACGGCGAACAGATTGTCCCGGGCCGCATCGGTCGCCACACCCAGCCGCCTCGTGTAGGCGATCACGCCCAAAGCCGCTGTGGCCGCCGAAGCACTCTTGGCACACAGGAACATCCAGCCGGCCACAAACCCGACCCACGGCACCAGCCAACGGTGCCCGTACTCGTAGGTGCCTCCGCTGCAGGGGTGATTGGCCGCCAGTTGAGCACTACTGAGCGCGTTGCAGGTCGCGACAAGAGCCGCGACGGCGATGGCGGCGATCACAGCCGGGCCGATCACCCCCACGGCGATCCCGATGCTGACAAACACGCCGGTGCCGACGATCGAGCCCAGCCCGAGCACGATCGCGCCGCCGACACCCACCTGCCGCCTCAGCCGTGATTCGTCCCGGCCAGCGCTCGCCTCGTCGCTCACCTCGTCGCTCACCTCGGTCCCTCGTTCCCGCCTGCTACTCCACCACAACCGGTACACAACGACCGTGCAGCCGACTCAGTAACGACTCGAGTTCGGCCGCCATCACCGTCCACTCGTCGCCGAATCCTGCCACCCTCTGCAGCCGCTCACGCAGGCAGTCGATCGCCGTCTCCACCCGCCATCGATCGTCCTCTTCGACCGAATGGCACAGCGTATCGAAGAATCGGCCCAACGACTCGCCGATCGCCTTGCCACGACAATTCAATTCGAAAAGGTGATCCAGGCAGGTCAAGCGGATGCCGATGTCGGCGATCAGGAACGCCGTCGCCAGGGATCTCGAGAGGCCGAGCATCGTCTCGCTCGTATCACCGGGCCCCCCGGTCAACGTGTCCGCGGCGTGGGTCTCCGCGTCAGTCTCCTCGCCAGTCTCCTCGCCAGTCTCCTCGTCGTCATCAAACACCCAGGCGCTCTCAGCACTCCCAGGGTCAAACGACTCCCACTCGGTCTCCACCAGCCCCTGCCACTGGTTCCGCTCTTCTTCAACCCAGGCATCTCGTCTCGCGTCCATTCTGCAGCTCCCCGTACCGAAGCGACGTCCGTCCCGCCCAGGGGATCGCACTCGGTGATTTCAGTCTCGTGCTGCGGTCAGCGGACGGCCAACCGTGGCCCGTCTCGTCCCTCCTTTCCCTCCTGATACGTTCAGCCGCCGTGTCTGCGACCATTGAACCCGCTGGCGGGGGACCGCTGTCAATGTGAGTCCCGCCGGTTTCTCATTTTTTCTCCGACCGCGGTGACACCGGCTTTCCCTTCAGCACACCATCGATCGTGCGGTAGGCCTCCTCGCGCATCTCATCCGGGAAGTCGTGATTGGTGTCGGGGTGCCGGACCACCAATCGGCCCTCGCCACCGAGCAACTTGTAGATCGGCAGGGCGGCCTTCGCACAGCGGTCGACGCTGCGGGCACGGAAGTTGCCATCCCGCAACGGCGCGTTGACGAAAAACGGACGCGGTGCCAGGGCCCCGACCAGTTCCTGGAAGTCGTAGGGGATCTCCCCGAGCCGACCGCGGTAGTTCGACAGCCGCGGCATGTAACGGATCTGGCACCAGCCGGCCCCGAAGAACCAGACCCGCTTTGCACCATCGTAGTAGTCCGGGTAGGCATCAAAACCGCAGCTGCTGGCCACCACGGTGATCCGCTTGTCGAACACCGCCGTGTAAATGGCGTTGTGACCGCCCAGCGAGTGGCCGATGGCGGCAAAACCGCGTGAGCTGTCGACGAACTCCAGCGAGGTGAGCAGGTCCAGGCCTCGCGAATTGTCCCAGATCGCCTTCATCGTCCCGCTGACATATCCCTGCCCGCCCAGGTTGGGCCAGTAGTTGGCCAGGTGCGGATAGGCCGGCGAGAGGGTCACATAACCTCGCTCGGCCAGTTCCTTGCCGTAGGCACGCCCGGCTCGGCCGCCCAGGCCCATCACCACCTTGTGACCCACGCTGTTGTCGGTCGGGTGCAGGCACAGCACCGCCGCCGCCTTCCGCTTGCCCGCCAGGACATCCTTGGGAATGCAGAGGTAGGCCGGAGTCAGCATGTCCGCATCGACCCGGTACCCGATCAGGCGACGACGGAAACTGCCCGCGTCCACGTCCTGCAGCACCTTCACCTCGACCGGGCCACGACGGTCGTCGCCGGGAAATCGGCCCATCACCGCCTGCATCCCCGAGACGATCTCGGCCCGACGCCTGGCCCAGTCCGCGGCTGTCTTGACCGGCTGAACCGCCCCGCCCTCACCGTGGAACTGCATCAGGTTGTCGGTGCTCAGCCGCTTGCCGTCAGCCGCCTCGGACGCCGATACGCACACACACACCGCCATGACCGACGCCAAAACTCCGATCATCTTGCCCGTCATCACTACCGCCTCGTCTGGGGTTGTCCAGGTTGTTCACCAAGAGAAAACCAGCAACCCGCACGGTTTGCAAACAAGCAACCACCATCGTCTCGTTGTTGAGGGCTGCCGAGGTGCCATAGAATCAGAGTTTGGGGGTCAAAGGCGTCAAAGGGGTCAAAGGGGTCCCGCTCGTAGCCTCCCCGTCGCAGAGTCCTCCCGATCACCCCGATGCCACGTCTTTCTCAACACCTGTGCCTGGCCCTGGTCCTGGCTCTGCTCGTCGCGGTGCTCGGCGGTTGTGACGATCAGCCGCAGGACGAGACCCCGGTCAAAGTCCCCGGCAAGCTCTTCAAGGGAGACGACGGGCGGCTTGAAGGCGTGACACTCAGAGAGCGGCAGGTGACGCGGGAGGACCTGCAGGCGATCGTGCGAGGTGGAGGCCGGGACCTGAAGTCGTTGAGCCTGATCCGCTGCCGCATCCCGGCCGGTTCACTCGAAGTGCTCAGCGGACTCGAACAACTCGATTACCTCGACTGCCGAGCCTCCTCGATCACCGACTCCGATCTGCTGGACATCGGCCGACTCAAAACACTCACCGTCCTGGATCTCTACGACACGCGAATCACCGACGCCGGTGTCGCCCACCTCAAGGGACTCACCAACCTCAAGTCACTGGGCCTCTACAAGACCGACATCACCGGCGACGCCCTGGCCCATGTCACCGACATGAAACACCTCGACCTGATCACCCTCACCGAGACCCGGCTCGATGACAACAGCCTGAAGCACCTCGAGGACCTGCCACAGATCCGCTACCTCGATATCGCCCAGACCTCGATCACCGGACGTGGCCTGAAGCACGTCACCGGCATGATAGGGTCTCATCGACCTGAACCTGACCTACTGCCGCAACTTCAACGACACCGGCCTGGCACATGTCTCGGCCTTCCCCAAGCTCGAAGAACTGGTCCTGTTCCGCACATCGATCACCGACGCGGGCCTGGCCCACATCGCCGGACTCCACAACCTGACCTGGCTCGTGCTGCGGTGCACCCGCACCAGCGACGCGGGCCTGGTGCACCTGGCCGGGATGCAGAAACTCGAGGTGCTGTTGGTCGAGTTGACCCGGATCACCGATGACGGGCTCCCGCACATCGTGAAACTCAAGTCACTGAAGAACCTCGGGCTCAACCACAACGCGATCACCGACCGGGGCCTGCCGCACCTGGCATCGCTGGAACACCTCGAAGAGCTCTGGCTCGAAAACACCCTGATCACCGACGCGGGTCTCCCCGATCTCGAAAAACTCAAGTCGCTCGAACGGCTGGCGATCGATCGAACCCGGATCACCGACGAGGGACTCCAACGGCTCCGCAAGGCGTTGCCCCATTGCGAGATCACTCGAGACCGGGGACTGTTGACCGAGGCCCACATCGAGGCCGGTGGCAAGCTGTTCCCGGCGCTTCGGGCCATCAACGCCAAGACAACGCCGCCTGGAGGCCGTCGGCCCAGCGGACTCGACTTCAGCGACCTCGCCATCACAGACCGCTGCCTCGAAGTGCTCGCCACCGACGAGAAGGCCTTCCGCGGCCTCACGGGACTCAACCTCCACCGTACCTACGTTTCCGATCGAGGACTCGAGACCGTCGTCAGCTTCACGGGACTCCGTCAACTCGACCTGGCCAGCACCCAGGTCACCGAACGGGGCGTCGCACGCCTGGCCGTACTCCAAGACCTCACCGATCTCTCGCTGTGGGACACCCCGATCAACGACGACGCGCTGCCCCACCTGGCCGGGCTCAAGAAGCTCGAACGACTCAACCTGCAGGTGACCCCGATCACCGACCGGGGAGTTCGCACGCTGGCCACGTTTGCCGCTCTGAAACAGCTTCACCTCGGAGACACACTGGTGACCGACAGCGGACTCGAATCGCTGCGGACACTCAGAAACCTCGAACTGCTCGACCTCCGCCGAACTGCAATCACCGACACCGGTCTGAAGTCACTCGAGGGGCTCAAGAAGCTGAGGATTCTGCGGCTGGCCGATACATCGACCACCGTCGTCGGCCGCTTCAGACTCGGCAACCAATTGCCGCGATGCCGGATCATCGACTCCCGGACCCCCCGGACCCCTCCTCGGACTCCCGGGTATCCACCGAATCGCCCCTGACCACCGCCCAGAAGGTGTGGTCCTGGTCCGATCCGGGAACCAGCTCCAGCTTGGGAATGAAGCTGAACCCGAGTGAGAAGACGACGGAGCTGACAAAGCCGACGACGAAGACCCACATCGAGAACCAGTCGGAAAACGTGTCGGAGAAGGTGAACCACAGCGTGACGACGGCTCCGGCAAACGTACCCAGCAGCACCCCGGTCGCGGTGGCCCGCCTGACGAACAGCCCGAGCACGAAGACCGACAGCAGTGGTGCGGCGAAGGCGCCGACCGTCTTCTTGGCCACGGCAAACACGTCGCCCAATTCGCCGACGAAACACGCCAGCGTGATCACCAGCACGCCGATGACCACCACCATCACCCGAGCCACCAGCATCTCACCCGCCTCGGTTTTCGGTCGCAACCCCGGAGCCAGCCGGTCGCGGAAGTCGATCAGCAGGGCGGTGGTGATCGAGTGGATCCCCGAATCGACACTCGACATCGTCGCCGCCATCAACGCGGCCACCAGCAGGCCCACCACCCCGGCGGGGAACTTCAGGCGGACAAACCGCGGCAGGACCTGGTCGTTGAGACCCAGCTCGACGACATCGGCGTGGAGTTCCCGCGGGTGCGTGGAATAGTACTCGGCGATCGCAGCGTCACCGCTCCCGGCTCCCGCCTCGGCCAGCCGCGCACGCACCACCGCGACCTTGCCGTTCTCAGGATTGCGGAACTCGTCGATGGCCACGTCCGAGAGCATATCGGGGTTGTGATGGAAGTAGCTGAACAGGCCCATGCCGATCGCCAACAGCCCCGGCATCACGATCAGCATGGCCAACTGCGAGATGACGAATCCGGTCTGAGACGTGCGGGTGTCCTTGGCGGAGAGGTACCGCTGCACGGCGACCTGGTCGGCACCGAACGCCGAAAGACCCTCGAGGAAACTGCCGATCAGGATCGCGAAGGTGCCGAAGCGGATCGTGGGGTCGAGCCGGAAGTCGAACACTAGCCGATCACGGTCGCTGAAGTAGGTGTCGAAGATCTTCGACGCACCTCCCTCGGTCCCCGAGACCAAGAGCGCGGCGGCGAACAGGATCGTCCCGAAGAAGACGAAGAACTGGAGCACGTCGGTCCACATCACCGCCTTCAGGCCGCCGAACATCGTGTAGATGATCGCCACCACGCCCAGGCCGACAATCACCAGGTACTGGTCCAGGCCCGAGATGCCCGAGATGGCGACCGAGGCGGCAAACGTCGCCGCGGCCATCCAGGCGATCCGCAAAATCACGAACAGGCTGCTGGCCAGGCAACGGACCGAGACGTGGAACCGATGCTCGAGATACTCGTACGCGGTGGCACAGTTGAGCTTCGAATAGACCGGGATGAAGACCCAGATCACCAGGGGTGTCGTCGCCAGGAAGGCCGCTCCGGCCAGCATGATCCTCAGGCTGTCGCCGTAGGCCGTCGACGGGTACATCACGAAGCTGTTGGCCGAGAACAGCGTCGCCATCACGCTCAGGCCCACCGTGATCCGGCCCATCGAACGCCCGGCCGTCAGGAACTCGTCCCGGTTCGACTGCCCCCTGAGTGCCAGGCCCAGGCCCAGCGACACCACCAGGTAGCCGCCGATGACCACCAGGTCCAGCCCCCGCAACGACCCGACCAGGGCACCCAGTCCCTCAGACAACATTCGGTGTCCCGCAGTCGATCAGCATCTGTCGAGTCTTCTCGCGGAACTCGTCGCGGACGTCTCGGGTCGGAGGCCGACAGCGGCTCGAGGCCAACCCGACCAGTTCCATGCACAGCTTGTCGAGGTACCCGTCGCCGCTGGTGTAGGTCTCCATCTCGGCCCACAGACGGTGGTACGGCTCGACCACGTCCAGCAGGTCGCGCTGCACCTGCGCGTAGTCACCCGCCTCGAGCAACCCCCACATCTTCACGCCCCATTCGGGCCAGTGGTTGCAGATGTGCAGTTCGATCGACCGGGCACCCAGCATGTGGCTGACGACGAATCGCAATTGGTTGTCGATCACCGCCACGCGGTCGCTGAATTCGTCGATGACCCGCTCGAAATCGAAGACGACGTTCCCCGGGCTGCTCCACTTCAGGCCCACCATGTTGGGCAGCTCGGTCAGCCGCTGGACCATTCCGTGCGAGACTCCCATCGAGGTCCAGTGGGTGTTGTAGACGATCAGTCCCACCTCCGGAGCCGCTTGCGAGGCCGCCTGGATGTACTCGAAGAAGTCGTCCTCGGTGTGAGAAAAGTAGAACGGTGGCGAGACCTGAATGTAGTCGGCTCCGAGTGTCTGGGCCGCGGTGGCCAGTTCGATCAGCTCGGCCGTACTGGTGGTCTGGGCCCCCACCGTCACCGGGATCCGACCGCCGGAGGCCTCGATCACCGTCCCGGCCACCTCGATCCGCTCGGCAATCGACATCGTCGAGAAGTCACCGGCACCGCCGCCGGAGAGAATCAACCCGGTCCCCTCGCACAATCCGCCCGCGATCAGGAACTCGACGTGCTCGGCGATCCCCGGCAGGTTGACCGCCAGGGTGTCGTCGTCAAACAGCGTGGGAATCGTGACGTAACAGCCCTGGAGCCGTTGCCTGAGTTGTTGCTGGTCCATCGAGGTGTCCTATTGCGATTCTGGCCGATTGGTGCTGAAACCGGCATGGTACCAGTTCGGCTCTGCAGTTGCCCTGTGGCGGAATTCGCGAGGATTCCGACGCCGGGCGCCGACATCGCGGAGCCTCACGAATCGGTCTTCGCGTCGACGTGATAGAATCACTGGCCGAATACCGATACTATTATTATGCTGCCGCGGCGAGGACTCCCGAGCACGAGGCTCGGGACGAGACAATTCAATAAGACACTTCCAGGACCCGAACCTCATGTTCAGCATCCTCGGACGATCCCGCGATCACGCCACCGGTTTTTGTGACGGCCTGTCGCGTCGCGACTTTCTGACCGTCGGAGGCATGGCGTGTGGGGGTCTGTCGCTGGCCCAGGTGCTGGCCGCCGACAAGCAGGCCGGCAACGGGTCGAACCATCGTGCGATCATCAACGTCTACATGCCCGGTGGCCCTTCGCACATCGATCTCTGGGATCTGAAGCCCAACGCGCCCAAGGAGATCCGTGGCGAGTTCCGCCCGATCGCCACCAATGTGCCGGGGATCGAGATCTGTGAGCTGTTCCCGCGGATGGCCGCGATGATGGACAAGTTCATCCCCATTCGCTCGATCTGCGACGCCGACGGACGCCACGACGCGTTCCAGTGCATGACCGGTTGGAAGAAGAGCGACCAGATGCCTCGCGCGGGGCGCCCCAACTTCGGGGCCTGGGTCGCTCACGCCCAGGGCCGCGTCAACAACTCGGTCCCACCCAACGTTTCGCTGTGCTACCCGACCGGACACCGCGAGTGGGGTGAAACTCAATTCGGTGGGTTCCTGGGTGCGGCCAATGCGCCGTTCGGACTGGTCGAAAAGGACCCGAACAAGAGATCCAGCAACATGGTGCTCAAGGGCATCTCGCTCGATCGACTCGGCGACCGCGAACTGCTGCGAGCCGCCTTCGATCGGTTCCGTCGCGAATCCGACGCGCGAGGCCTGATCGAGAGCATGGATGTCTATCACCAGCAGGCGCTGGGCATCCTGACCACCCCCGCACTCTCGGATGCACTCGACGTCTCCCAGGAATCTCCCGAGGTGCTCTCGCGCTACGGCATCAACAACCCGGCCTACCAGAGGGACGGGGCGCCCAAGATGGTTCGCAACTTCTGCGTCGCCCGTCGACTGGTCGAAGCCGGTGCCCGGGTCGTCTCGATGAACTACAGCCGCTGGGACTGGCACGGTAGCGACGGGCTGAACTTCCCCCGCAGCCGGCAGGAATTCCCGCTGCTGGACCAGGGCCTCTCGGCACTCGTCACCGACCTCCACGAACGAGGCCTCGACAAGGATGTCTCGGTCGTGGTCTGGGGCGAGTTCGGACGGACGCCGAAGATCAACAAGCGGAACAGCCGCGATCACTGGCCGAGGGTCTCATGTGCGATGCTCGCCGGAGGCCACATGCCCGGTGGGCAGGTCATCGGTTCGACCAACAGCAAGGGCGAACACGCGGTCGAGCGACCGGTGAGGTTCCAGGAAGTCTTCGCCACGCTCTACAAGAACATCGGCATCGACTCGACCAGCACCCGCTTCTTCGATGCCACCGGCACACCCCAGTACATGGTGGCCCAGGGCATCGAACCGATGGCCGAACTGGCCTAGCAGCCCGAGGCCCGCATGACCGGCTTTGGTCTCCAGGCCGAACAGATCGACCTGCCACGCGGTGCGTACCACAAGCCCCCGCGGACCTACGTCACCTTCGACGGCCGGCCCGTGCTGGGCCTCAGCCAGAACGACCACCGCGCCTACCTCTTTCCGGTCTGCACCCCCGCCGGCGTGGCACTCACCAGCGAATCGCCCACCGACCACCCGCACCACAACTCGGTCTGGATCGGCGCCGATCACGTCACCGCGCTGTTGCCATTCGCTGCCGACCAAAGCGAAGAGGCAACCTACAGCTTCTACATCAACCAGACCTTCCAGGGACGTGCCGCCGGGCGAATCGTCGCCGATTCACTCGAACACCACGCCACCGACGACGACGCTCTGCAACTGGTCCAGTCACTCGACTGGATCGGACCGTCCGAATGGGGAGCACCCTCAGGGCGAAAGGTCGCACGAGAACTTCGCACCACCAGCATCCGATTCGTCGACGGCGACTCAGAGAACCAGGCCGCGTTCCTGGTCGATGTCACCTCGGAACTCTCACCCACCGAGTGGACTCTGCGGATCGGACCCACACGACACGCCTTCTTCGGAATCCGGCTGGCCGAGCCACTGCGGCCGGCACTGGGAGGCCGACTGGCTGATCCGAGTGGGCCTGTGAGCGTGGCCGACATCGTCGGGCAACCGGGACCGTGGCTGCAGGCGTCGGCGGAAGTCGTGGCCGGGCACACTGCCGGGATCGTGGTGGTCCGCGACTCGGAAACGGCCGAGATGCCCTGGAGCCTGCACGAGTGGGGCACGATCGACGTCAATCCACTCGGGTCGCTGGCCCGGGAACTCACCGAGGGCGATACTCTGACCTGCTGCCTGAGACTGCTGGTGCACGACGGGCTCTACACTCCCGAACAGATCGACCAGTTGGTGAGGCTCTGACGATGACACGCATCCTGCTCGCCGTGCTGCTGACCCTGGTGCTGGCTCCAACCGCCTCGGCCGCCCCACCCCCCAAACCGACCGCCGTGCTCAAGTTGTGGCCCGACGGGCCGCCCGATTCCAATGGACTCTCCGGACCCGAAAAAGGCACCCGCTGCGTCGGCAACATCAGCAAGCCCACGCTGCTGGTCTACCTGCCCAAGGCCACGAACAAGCCGACCGCCGCGGTCGTGATCACTCCCGGAGGCGGCTACGGCGTGGTTTGTGTTGAGCCCGAGGGCTACCCGATCGCCGAATTGCTGGTCGAACGAGGAATCGCAGCGATCATCTGCAAGTACCGACTGCCCAACGGGCACCACCTGGTTCCGGCCAACGACGCACGGCGAGCCATCCGCACCGTTCGTCACAACGCCACGACGTGGAACATTGATCCGGAGCGAGTCGGAGTCTGGGGGTTTTCGGCCGGAGGTCACCTGGCCAGTACCGTCTCGACGGTATTCGATTCGGGCCAGGCCAATGCGTCCGACGCGGTCGAGCGGCAATCCAGCCGGCCGGACTTCTCGGTGCTGTTCTACCCGGTGATCACGATGATGGACACGGCGGTTCACAAGGGGTCACGGCGGAACCTGATGGGTGCCGACCCGAAGCTGTCGCTGAAGGAGCGGTATTCGAACGAGGCCCGAGTCAGCCGGCAGACGCCTCCGACCTTCATGCTGCACTGCACGGACGATCGAGCGGTGCCGGTGGAGAACAGCCTGAGGTACTACCGTCAGTTGGTGAAGAACGGCGTCCCGGCCGAGTTGTTGATCTTCGAAAAAGGCAGCCACGGCCCGACTGCGTTCAACAACAACCCATCGTGGTTGACCGCGTTCGACCGCTGGCTGACAGCCCGAGGCGCCAGGTAGCGCCGGGGTCAGACGCGGCGACTACGAATCTGCAAACAACTCGCGAATCGGCTGCCCGTCGGCCAACCGCCATGGGCGACCCGAGCGGTCGTGGACCTCCCGCTTCGGATCGATCCCGAATCGCCAGTAGATCGTCGCCGCCAGGTCAGCCGGAGTCGTCGGCAGGTCGGCGGGGTAGGCCCCCGAAGCATCACTGGCTCCGTAATAGGTCCCGCCACGCACTCCACCACCGGCGAGCAGAACCGAGTAGCAATCGGGCCAATGGTCTCGGCCGGCGGTCCCGTTGATCTTGGGAGTCCTGCCGAACTCGCCCAGCGCCACCACCAGTGTCGTCTCCAACAGGCCCCGATCCTCGAGATCCTCGATCAGTGCCGAGAGGGCCTGGTCGGCCTGGGGCAGCAGGAACTTCTTGTGCTGGTTGAAGTTGTCGCGGTGCGAGTCCCAGTTCTGACCCTGCTGCAGGAAGTCGTAGATGTTCACAAAGGGCACGCCCGCCTCGACCAGCCGCCGGGCCAGCAACAGGTTCTGGCCCCGCATGTTCCGCCCGTATCCCTTCTCCGCCCCGTTGCCGCCTCCGCGAGGAATCTCCTTCATCATCCCGTATCGCTCACGCAACGCGGTCGGCTCGCTGTCGATGTCGAGTGCCCGGGACACCATCGGTGACTGGATCAACTCGTAGGCCCGTTCGTAGAACGACTTGAGGTCCGTCATGGCCAAAGTCGTGGCGGCCGCGGGCAGTCCGGCATCGATCTGGTTGAGCAGGCTGCGCCGCCCGGCCAGTCGTAACGCGGGCAGCGTCTCGGGCGACTTCAATGCTTCGTTGGCATACGTCAGCGTCTTGGGATCGCCGGTGATCTGGAACGGGTCGAACGCCTTGCCCAGGAACCCACCCCCCTGGCACGGCGTGGGGACGACGTTGTGAAAGACCCACGGCAAGGCGGCATGAGGAATGTCGATGTCCCGCTGCCGGTTGAAGTAGTTGATCACCGCGCCGTAGCAGGGGAAGAACTGGTCCATCGCCGCGAATTCCTCGCGGTCGCCCATCGGCCCCTGACGCCCGGTCAATGACTCGGTCGACGCCGAATCGTGCAGACGGTTGGTGTGGTGCATGCTGCGGATCACCGCACAGCGGTCCATCACCCTGGCCATCCGCGGCAGGTGCTCACAGACCGGCATCCCGGGGGCACTCGAGGCGACCGGGCGGAATTCGCCCCGGATCGCCGTCGGACCCTCGGGCTTCATGTCGTAGGTCTCGAGATGGCTTGGGCCACCGTAGTAGAAGACGATGATGCACGAACGGATTGCCGGCTTGCCGAGGGGACCTGCTGCCAAAGAGATCTCACGTGCCCGCAGCAGTCCGCTCAGCGAGAGCCCCAATCCGCCGGCACATAGCGACGACATCGCCTGGCGTCGGCCGATTTGCGGAATCGAGGGTCTGATCAACACGACTTGGGTCTCGAAGCAGCGGCCGGGGCCGTGGGTGACAAGCTCGAGGCCTCAGTCTATCACGACACGCACTCGGTTGGACCCCCGGGGTGGCGTTGCGCAGCAGTCGGCCTGGCAGCACGTGCTGGGGTCAGACGCCGCCCACAGAAAGTCCCGCTCCACCCGGAACGGCACGCAGGCGGGGCCTGACCCCTTCCTGCGTTCACCGGTGGCTGGAACAAAGGGGTCAGGCCCCGCCATTGGTCCGCGTTGGGTGGAGCAGGACTGTTGGTGGGTCCGCCGCAGGCGGATCAGACCCCGGGCTTCGTCCGATTCAACCTGCCGCAGTCGGCCTAACCCAGCAATTCCGGTCGCAGGCTGCCGGAGCCGGCGATCGGGTGCGGCTGGCCGTTGCGATCGGGCATTGTCGTGTGCGGGTCGTGGCCCAGCAGGTGATACAGCGTGGCCTGCATGTCCTTGGGCGAGATCGGTGTCTGGGCGACATCGCCGCCGTCGGGGGTCGTCCGACCGACGACCCGACCGGCCGCCGTGCCGCCACCGGCCACCACCGACGTGTAGGCCCGCGACCAGTGGTCACGTCCGCCGCCGGGCTTGGAGTTGAGCTTGGGAGTCCGACCGTGTTCGCTCATCCACATCACCAGCGTCTCATCCAGCAGACCGCGGTCCGACATGTCCTCGATCAACGCCGAATAGGCCAGGTCGAATCCCGGCAGCAGCAGTTCCTTCAGGCGAGGGTAGTGGTACTGGTGAGTGTCCCAGCCGCCGTTGGCGAACTGGCCGAAGCAGTCCCACAGCACGGTCACAAAGCGGGCTCCCGATTCGATCAACCGCCTGGCCGCCAGGCAGGTCTGGCCGAACAGCGTCATGCCATACCGCTCACGCACCGAGGCCGGCTCGCGACCGATGTCCAACGCCTCGCGGACGCGGCTGGAAGTGAGCAGCGACATCGCCATCTGCCGCTGCCGGCCCAGCGACTGCACCGCGGAGCTTTCGTCGAGGTGACGTCGGCCCTGTTCGAACTGTTCGAGCAATGACCGCCGCAGACCCAGTCGCCTGATCGACACGTCCCGGGACAACCGGGCCGAGGGTGCCATGTGGAAACGACCCTCGGGGTTCGTCCCGCCATAGGGATTGAGGAACCGCTTGGTCTGAGGCACGGTGTTCTTGGGAGCAATCTGCAGTCCCTTGCCATCGAAGTCGGTCCAGACCGGGTCGTAGCGGTTGCTGAGAAACCCCGAGAAGACTCCAGCATTGACCAGCGGGTTGTCGGTCTGAGAATTGAGCAACCAGGGCAGACCCAGGTTGCCCGGCAGGCCTCCCGGCGGCCGGATCCCACGCTGGCCGTCGAGGTACTCGACCACCGAACCGACAAAGGGCCAGTGCTTCAGGTCCCGGGCCTTGGTTTCCAGGGCCGGCGTGTAGGTCGGGATCCCCGTCAACGCGTAGGCCACGCCGTGCAGAGGGTATTGATGAGTCAGCGAGCGGGCGACGGTGACCTTGTCCATCACCTGGGACACCCGCGGCAGCAACTCGCAGACACGCAGACCAGGCAGGCTCGACTCGATCGACCCCAACTCGCCGCGGACCTCAACCGGTGCCTCCGGCTTCGGATCAAACGTCTCGTGCGTCGGAGGCGACCCATAGGGAAACAGCAGGATGCACGACTTGGCCGCACCCCGACCCACCGATCCCGATGATCTGGATGATCCCGATGAACTCGAAGCCGCCGCCTGAACCGACTCCGCCGCCAGGACATCCTCGAGCCCGACACCCAGCGGACCCAATGCCCCGACCTGCAGCAGGTCGCGGCGGGTCAGGCCGTCGCAGAGAGTCCGTGGAGTGCCCAGGATCCGCAACATCAACTCGCCCTTGTTCCCCGTGCCAGCATCCGACCCGTATTCTCCACCCGTGGCCCCCCTGCCGCAAGCGGTCTATTACCAACGTTGGTGCTCAACAGGGCGGTGGCCGGAGGTGTAACCCCCGGGTCTGCCCGACGGCACCCCACCCCTCTCCCCCGACCCGCTCTCCAACAACCGAGCCCCCGCCCTTGGCGGGGCCGGCATGTCTTAGCCCGGCTGCTCGTCGAAGCCAAGGACGCCACCTTCAACAAGATCACACCCGTTGGCGTCTCGACCGAGACCGACGCGAAGACGTCCTTCGACGACTTCGCCTACGGAAGTCCGTAACGGACTCGCTTAGCGGATCATGATGCACGAGGGGCTGGGGACCTTGATCGGCTCGCCCACCGGTGTCAGCGAGCCTCTCTTGCGGTCGATCCGGAACACCGCCACGTTGCCTCCGGGCATGTTGGCACACAGCAGCAACCGCCCGTCGGGAGTGACCGCGAGGTTCTGAGGCCCCTTGCCCAGGCTGGGCACGATCGCCACCGTCTTCAACAAACCGCCGTCAAGGACCCGATAGATCGCGATCGAGTCGTGGCCGCGATTGGTGCCGTACACGAAACGGCCATCGGGCGTCACCTTCACGTCGGCACAGTGGCTGGTGCCGGAAAACTCCTTGGGCAAGGTCGAGATCGTCTGCCGTTCGATCATCACTCCGGTCTTGTCGTTGTAGTCGAGCACCGAGACCGCGTTACTCAACTCGTGAATCACGTAGATCCAACGGCCATTGGGATGAAACGTCAGGTGCCGCGGACCCGCTCCGGCGGGAGTCCGGACAAATGGCTGTCGAGGAATCGAGAGTTTTGCGTCCCGGGAGTCGAGCCGGTAGCTGAGGACCTGGTCGAGTCCGAGATCGGCCGAGAGCACGTAGCGATTGTCGGGGCTGATGACGAAGCAGTGAGCATGCGGGCCACTCTGACGCTGGCTGTTCACGCTCGATCCGGAGTGCTGAATAAAGGAAGCGGCCTTTCCCAGCGAACCGTCCTTGCGGATCGGCAGCGAGGCGACGCTGCCCGAGGAATAGTTGGCCACGACCAGCGTGCGGCCGGTGCGGTCGACGTCCAGGTAACACGACGTCGTGCCCAGAGCCGACTGCTGGTTCAGCAGTGTCATCCGCCCGCTGTTGCCCTCGAGCCGAAACGCCGCGATTCCGTCGTTGACCTCGTCGCTGAAGTCGGGGGTGTGGATCGAGTAGAGGAACTTGCGGTTGGGCGAGAGTGCCAGGAAGAACGGGTTTTCGACCTCGGTGGTCCGATGCACCGGCTGCATCGTGCCCCGCTTCGAATCCACCCGGAACGCATGGATCGCCCCGGCGTCCCCCTTGGCAAACGCCGACACGAACACCAGCAGGTCATCGTCGGCCACCGAGTCCACGCTCATCAGGCCAAGGACCATTCCCAGGGCCGCCAGCCCCGTTTGCCGTTTCTTGCTCATCATCGTTTCCTATTCTGGGCATCAACCCGGGTCAATCAGGTGTGTCTCTCACTCTACGTCGGACTCCAGCTTACCAAACCAGTTCGCAACCCTCTGCCATCGGAGACCAGCCAGGCGAGCGGACTCGCCACGTGGTGTGGTACCCCGACCCAGAGAATCCAGACGTTGTACCCAAGGCGTCCAGGTTTTCACGATTTCGACTGCGTGCAGGCGACCAGTTCGGCCACACCACCCGGCCGGCCACAGACGATCGCCAACTGCCCGAAGTCCCGACCGATCGCCACCGCCTGCTCGCGGCCGATCCCCAGCACCAGCAGGCTGATCTCCGGCTCCCAGTCTGCGGCGTCCGGCACGCCCTGCCCCTCGAACAGCACCACGTCGCAGTCGGCCAGCCGAGCCTTGAGCCGTTCGTGCCGCAGCAGGTTCGCTGCGGACTCCAGCAGCCGAGAACCGGGATTGGCAGCCGTTACAAACGCCCACTCGAGTCCGGCAAGAGGTCCGTCAAGGGCAACGGCAGCCCCGATCCTCAAGTCCACACTCCGGCCCTCGACATCGGCCCTGTAGGTCGTGGCCCGATACGCACTCAACAACCGCTCACGCGACTCGTCACTCAATCGTCACGGCTCCAGCCCCCTAGAATCGCCACACCGGACGCTCGGGGCCCGTCGATTGCACGGTCTCGACATACAACCCGGTCTGCTGCGCCGGCGGGCGACCGGAATGCTCGCCGCGATCCATGATCCGATAGACCAGCAGGTTGTGCCAATGGCCGTCGGCCAGGCGGAGCACCGCGGCGTTGGGATGATCCATGAACCAGGGCTTGCCGCTGGGAGTGCGGCCGAACTCCTTCAAGGCGTCGCGGGCCAGGATCGGGTCGAGTACCCCCGTACGTTCATCGTTCAACGGCCACAGCACCAGCCGATCCCGCTCGCGGCCCAGCGGGTTGGACACCAGGTACGGCGTCCCGTCGGCGGCCCGGTTGATCGACACCGGAGCCTGGCCCTTGGCCTCGGGATGCTCGAGCACTCGCTTCCATTGCACCCCGTCACTCGACCGCCAGACCCTCAGCACGTGCTCGTCGTAGGCCTCGTAGGCAAACCGTGCCGAGAACAGAAACGATCCGTCGATGTCTCGGATCAATGTCGGCTCGATCGGAACCAGTCTCATCACGACTCCGTACACCACCTGCCGCCTGGACGTCTTGACGTCGGCCACCACGGGATGAAACTCAACCGGACGCCAACGACCCCCCTGGCAGCGCCACCTCGAGACCCCCGCGGTGTGTGGCTTGGCAAACCACCCCCGCGTGTCTCCGGTTGTTGCCGCCACCGCCATCAGCAGGTCGTCGCCGTCGGGAATCCCCATCCGCAGCGATGGGCAGGTGATCTTCCACTTCGTCCCGGCCACCCGCAGTGGCTTCGCCTCGGTGAAGGTCTCCACGCCGGTCACAGAGAACTGCTTGCCGTCAAACGCCAGCTGCTGAACCTCCGTCGTCCGCACCATCCCGCGGGTCTTTTCGCTCTTGTCGTAGTACCCGTTCCCCTTCATCGGAAAGTCCAGCGCCTCGCAGAAACTGACTCCGGTGCCGGCAAAGGGGTGCGGGCTGCCGTCCTGGCGTCGAGCACCCAGAGGCACGAAGCCGCCCTTGGTGCCGTGCTTGAGCACGATCCGCCACTTGCCGGTCTCCCGGTCGGCGTACTTGGTCGTCCGAGTCACCTTCACCGGCCTGGCCTGCCCGATCTTGGCAGCGTCGTCGAAGATCACCGCGTCCATGCCCGCCTCAAAGTCCCCCACCGGGAACCCCTCGGTCCGCAGGTTGCACAACAGGCCCGCTTGCGTCGGGCCGGCCTGGAACAGGTAGCCGGTTCCGTAGCGAAAGCCGTCGCCCTCAGCAGGAACGACCAGGTCGGCAGCCTCCCGCGTGACGCCGACGATGCCGCGACGACGACCCGGCTCCCCGGCGACTCCGCCGTCCGCTGACGATAGCACCAGGGCACCGGCAGAACCGGCCAGGCTACCAAGAGCTGTCCGCCGAGTGACTCGACCGGTCACGATGGCTACTCCTTTATCAACACCGCAAGAATCCTGAAGCGGAACACGACAGCCCCAACACTGGAGAGTCTCTCAGCCGGCCTTCGGCTTTTCTTCAGCTCCCGGCGCAGCAAACAGATGCAGAGGCGAGTAGTTGGCGACGTACTTGCCCATCTTGTCGCGGACCGCGCCGTTGCCCTGGCTGTTGCGGTTCGACGCGGTCACCACGATCCGACCATCTGCGTGCACCGCCAGGCTGTGGCAGTTCGACATCTTCGTCGATGTGAAGAATGGCTTCTCGTCACCCGGCTTCAACAGCAGGAACTGGCCGCTGCCGGGCTGGCCGCTGGTGACCACCGCCCAGTAGCCATCCGGATGCCACGCCAGGTCGAACACGAAGCCGTGGTTCTGAGCACCCAGGCGGGCCGTGTGCTTGATCTTCAGGTCCGGCCAGTCCAGCCAATGGATCGTGGGAATCGCGATCGCACGGCCGGTCTTCTGAGGCTCACCGCCGGCACAGATCAGCGTCCGGCCCTTGTCATGGAATCTCAACAGCCGCAAGCCGCCCACGTCCTGGATCCGCTCGTAGTAGTGCATCCCCTTCACGGTCGACTCGGCCACCTGCTTCCCACCCGGTAACTCGAATCGCCGCAGCACACCAAACAGGTCGCCGGTGACCAGCTGCGTCTTGTCGGGATGAATCGCCACAGCGAACACCTCACCCGGATGCTCCTTCACCTCGTGCAGCAGCTTGCCGTCGGCAGCGGACCATACCCGCACCGCCGCGTCGCGGCCGGCGGTCACCAGCACCTGGCCGTCGTCGGAAACCGACAGCGAACGGATCCAGCCGTCGTGAGCCTCGTCGTGATGCCAGGCCAGCTCGGGCTTCTGGGCAATCCCCCGAGTCGCCTGCAGCCGGCCCCAGGTGTCGACGCTGAACACCAGCTCGCCACCCGGCTGAACCTCAAGACACGACACCCAACCACGGTGACCCGCCACGCGGTCCACCTCCGCGGGCTTCTCACCACCCAGGTCCCACCGCCTGATCGACGCGTCGTATCCTGCAGCGATCAGCATCTTGCCGCAGGCACTGAAACGAGCGACCATCAGCTGCCGGTCACATGCGAGCTTCAACAGCTCGCGCGGCTCTGCCGGCTTCGATTCGGCCGTCTTTTGTTTTGGCTTCGTGTCGGGCATCTGTCGTCTCCGGCCCTAGGGCCACTAGCTCAACAACTCATCAATCTTGTGCATGTCGTCATGAGCGATCGGCAACGGCTGGGTGCCGTTGGTGTACTGGGCCTTGGCCGAGTCGAGACCGACGGCCGAGAACCAGGTGTGGAACAAGTGACCGATGTCATAGGGAGTACTCTTCACGTCGGTCCCGTCGGCCAGAGTCTCACCCACCACGGTGCCGGTGCGGATCCCGCAGCCGGTCATCGCCACGCTCCAGGCGTTGGGCCAGTGATCGCGACCGACCGAGCCGTTGATCCGAGGCGTCCGCCCGAACTCGGCCATCACCACCACCAGCACCCTCTCGTCGAGCCCCCGATCAAACAGGTCCTCGATCAGTGCCGAGAGCGACTGGTCGACCTTCGGCATGCGGCTGGCGTGCGAGTTGAAGTTGTCGCCGTGAGTGTCCCAGCCATAGGAGGTGACCTGGACAAACCGCACGCCCGCCTCGATCAATCGCCTCGCCAGCAACGTGTGCCGGCCCAGGTCGTGAGTCCCGTAGCGCTGCCGGTCGGTCTCCTTGACTTGCTTCTCGTCGAAGAGCTCGACGTGCTTCATCAGTGTCTGTGCCACGTCGTAGACGTAACTGTTGGCCTCGTTGAAGGCACCCCGTCGCCGGTTGGCGAACTGGCGATTGAACTGCTTGCGGAGTTCCTGGCGGACCCGGTCGGCTTCGGAACTGATCGAATCAGGCCGGACCAGGTTCGCCGGCGGCTTGCCGTCACCCAGGGCCAGAGCCCCATACCTGGCACCCAGGAACCCGGCGTGCTTGGAAATGAACCCGCCGTTGCCCGGCTTGACCCACACGTAGGGCGGCAGACCACTCGCGGTGGGGCCCAGCAACTTGGCCACCGCCGAGCCGAAGAAGGGATAGGTCACGCCGCGGTTGCGAGGATGACCACGCATGATCTTGGGGACGCCCGAGGAGTGGTTGGCGTCCTCGGTCTTCATCGAACGGACCACCGCCAACCGCTTCATCTGCCGGGCGAGCTTCGGCATCAACTCGCTGACATGGATGCCCGGCAACGTGGTCGGAATCGACCGAAACGGGCCGCCGAAGGGAGTGTTCGGTTTCGGATCCCAGCTCTCCAGCTGGCTCATGCCCCCGTCGAGCCAGATCAACAGGATCTGCTTGTCATTGCGGGCCAGTTCCTCGGCCACGGCCGGTTGCAACAGGCCCCCCAGCCCACTCGCACCCGCCGCTCCGATCCCGCCGATCCCGCCGGCCCCCGTTGCCAACGCGCCCAGCATGCGACGCCGCGACCAGCCGTGCTCCCACGAGCGGCAGTGACTCATCCCGTTTCTCCAAATGATCCGAATGACCCGGTACCGATATCTCGGTCAGTGATTGACACAGAACTCCGTCGACGTCAGCAACGCCCAGGCCAGCTGCCCGATCGCCTCGGCACGTGCGGCCCCGTCCTTCTTCTCCAGAAACCGCCCGACCGCCTCGTGATCCGAGTCACTCGGCCGGCGACTGACCACCGCCAGGAACAAGGCCTCGGCCGTCTTCTTCGCATCCGCATCCGTGGCGAGACGTTCGATGAGATTGCCCGACCGTGGCTTCAGCAACTCGAGCACCTTCTCGTCGTGCATCAGGTACAACGCTCCCTTGACCGTCGGAGCAAAATCGACCTCCGGCTCACGCGGCGGATTCGAAAACGTCTTCAGAAACTGCTTCTGCAGCGCGGCCAGGCTCTTGGTCTCAGAGACCAGCTGCTCGAGCCCCACGCCGGGCTTCTGCTTCAATCGAGCGATCTCGCCGGTGGCGATCATCGTGCTCCAGAAGAACTGCTCGGCCGAGAGCCTCTTCTGGTTGGCCACGGCATAGGTCTTCGCATCCGGCAAGGGGCCCTTCCCCGGCAGCCGTGAGCTCCGCTGGTAACACCCGGTTCGCGCCAACTGGCCCAACAACCACTTGATGTCGAATTCGTGAGCAACGAATTCGGTGGCGAGCCGTTCGAGCAGTTCGGGGTGAGTCGGGGGATTGGCCGAATGGAACAGGTCCAGCGGTTCGACCAGGCCCCGACCCATCATCACGAACCAGAGTCGGTTGACGATGTTGCGAGCGAACAGGGGGTTGCCTTTGGCGGCCAACCCCCGGGCCAGTTCCTTGAGCGGGCTGAACTTCAGCACGCCCGGGGTCTTGGCCTTGCGGTCCGGAGCCACCGAGTACTCCTCGCCCTTGGGAAACGTCCGGATCGGCACGTCCCCGGCCCCGGGGATCCTGAGGCCCGTGGTCCGCGGGTCCATCGTGAAGACCGACTGGAACTCCTTGTCCTTCTGCATCACCCGCTCGGTGACCGCAGGGAAGTCGCCTCCACGCCGCGACTGCATGTTCTCGAAGATCATGTGCAGGCCCTGGAAATCGACCTGCTTGTAGTCGTCGATGCTGACATGGTCGTGACACTGAGCACAGCCAAGATCGACCCCCGCGAGCAGCCGGCCGACATCCCGGGTCAGGCCCGGCACATCGACCGCGGCCATCGCACCCTCCTTGGTCAACCGTGCCGTCAGGAAATAGGCGGCTCCGCGGAGGTTCTCATCACCGGAATCCGGTGCCAGCATCGCCCGGGCCACCTGGTCCCACGGCAGGTTGTTTGCGAAGGCGTGCCGCAGAAACTTCGTCCACTCGGCGTGCTCACCTCGACGCTCCATCAGCATCGCGTGGAACAACTCCTGCATCCGCCGCGGGTAGTCCTCCCCGGCGAGCAGCGAGTCGATCAGCACGTCGCGCTTGTTGGAGGCCTTGTCGTCAAGAAACCGGGTCGTCTCGGCGGAGGTCGGGATCCGGCCGGCCAGGTCGAGCATCACGCGGCGGAGGAATTCGGCGTCATCGGCTGCTGGAGCCTTGGGCGTGTCACCGGCCTTCGCGTCGATCAGCCGATCGATCGCGGTGTGCAGCGATTCGTCGGCGGCACGGGCCCGCGACAGCGTAATGCCTGCCAGGCCAATCACCAGCAAGACCATCGATCGCTGCATGGTGGGATCCGTCTTCATCTTTGGGGAGCGAAGGAGCTACCAGCCGAGTATCGATATCATCGATATTATCGATAATACTTCGAGACGGGCACTCAATGACATGTCCGGTGGGGTCTGCCCAGCGTGCTTGCCACGACTCACATCTTCGGCGAGAATCCAGCCTGAGGAAAGCGGGCCCCGATCGATCAACCGGAGTGCGGCCGTGCGATCACAGAATTCTGAGACGAGCCGCCTCGGCCCCAACCCGGCCTTCAGTCTCGCCCTGCTCCTTGTCACCGTCGCCTTCGTGTTCCCGACGGTCGCACACGCTCAACGTGTCTCCGGCGGCCTCCAGGCTCTTTACACCTTCGCCGAGGGCAAGGGCAACCTGATCACCGACATTTCGAGAGTCGGCCGGCCGTTGAACCTGGTGATCGAGAAGCCCGCGACGGTGAAGTGGCAGAGCGGCTCATTGGTCATCCGCTCCTCGACCCGCATCGCCTCCACCGGCCCCGCCGTCAAGCTGATCAACTCGATCAAGAAGTCACGTGCCGTCACGCTCGAGGCCTGGATCCGCCCGGCCAACAACCGCCAGAATGGCCCGGCCCGGATCGTCACCATCAGTGCCAACCCCAACGTCCGCGACATCACCTTCGGCCAGGAAGCCGGCCTGTACAACGTGCGATTGCGGTCTACGGCCACCTCCAACAACGGGGAACCCTCGACCTCCACCCGCCCGGGCACCGCATCGGTGGCCCTGACCCACGTCGTCTACACCCGCGACCCCGGCGGCACCGCCCGCATCTATCTCAACGGCAAACCCGCCGCCACCAAACGCATCAGCGGCGATCTCGGCAACTGGGACTCTCGCTTCCGGCTGCTGCTGGCCAACGAAGGAAGCGGCGACAGGCCCTGGCTCGGTTCGCTGCACCTGGTGGCCCTCTACAGCCGCGCACTCTCGTCCCGGGAAGTCCAGCAGAACCACCGGGCCGGAGCGACCGCGAGCAACCTGCCACCGGCGGAACTCGCCATGCAGCAGAGGCAGCAGTTCTTCGAAACCCGCATCGCACCGCTGCTGGCCAGGCACT
>Ga0310124_10000750_pt1 | contig 22789 bp, 12 predicted proteins | sample CB11b_AW_Bot5_MG_FD_203507 | JGI IMG/M metagenome (GOLD analysis project Ga0310124, IMG submission 203507) | Marine microbial communities from Western Arctic Ocean, Canada - CB11b_AW_Bot5 | ecosystem: Environmental > Aquatic > Marine > Oceanic | place: Canada: Western Arctic Ocean | collected... | reverse complement strand
GGCACTGGGCGCATTCGCGACGCCGGAGACATCGGCAACGCTGTCATCGTCACCCGGGGCGGCACGCCCGTCCGGATTCAAGACGTGGCAAAAGTAGATGTCGGTCCGGCGATCAAGTTCGGAGATGGTTCAGCAGAGGCGAAACCAGCTGTCGTCGTCGTCGTGCAAAAGCAACCCAACGCCAACACGTTGGAGCTCACGCGGGCAGTAGAAGCAACGGTGCAGGATGTTCGGCGGGGGCTACCCGCCGACGTGGTCATCGATACGCATGTATTCCGGCAGGCAGATTTCATTCAAGTGGCGATCGACAACGTCGTCGAGGCTCTGGCTCACGGGGCGATTCTCGTCATCGTCGTCCTCTTTCTGTTCCTGTGGAATCTGCGCGCCACGCTCATCTCAGCCCTGGCCATTCCCCTGTCCCTCGTCGGCGCGGTGTTCGTGTTCTGGCTTCTCGACATCACGATCAACACCATGACCCTCGGTGGTCTGGCGATCGCCATCGGAGCTCTCGTAGATGATGCGATCATCTACGTGGAAAACATGTTCCGCCGCCTTAAGGAAAATCGCGGCCGGCCCGTGGGCGAGCGTCGACACCCTGATCGGGTGATCTTCGACGCCGCCGCCGAAATCAGAGGACCGATGATCAATGCCACCTTGATCATCGTCATCGTTTTCGTCCCGCTTCTGTGGCTCAGTGGCGTGGAGGGTCGCCTCCTGCAACCGATGGGCACAGCCTACATCGCCTCTATCCTGGCTTCGCTGCTGGTGGCGCTCATCGTGACGCCGGCGCTCAGCGCCTTCCTGCTTCCAGGGGCGAAGGTTCTTGATAAGGAGGGAGACAGTTGGCTCGTGACTCGCTTCAAGATCGGCTACGAGCACACCCTGGCAGTCGTGCTGCGCATCCCCGGGCTGGTGCTGCTGTTGTCTGTCGCAGCCCTGGTGGCAAGTCTGTCGATCCTGCCGTCCCTCGGCCGCTCCTTCCTGCCGGAGTTCAACGAAGGGGCTCTCGTCATCAGCGTTGTGACACCCCCCGGGACGTCTCTGCAAGAGTCCGGCAAGATCGGGCAACGGGCGGAGCGCATCCTGCTGGCGCATCCCGAAATACAGACCACCGCCCGCCGCACGGGTCGAGCCGAACTCGACGAGCATGCGCAAGGGGTGGAAGCTTCCGAAATCGACGCGCGCTTCGAACTCGGCGATAAGGACAAGGAAGCATTCCTGGAGGAGGTGAGGGCGTCATTGTCCGTCCTGCCAGGGACCAATATCACGATCGGACAGCCGATCGGGCACCGTATCGATCACATGTTGTCCGGCACACGGGCAAATATTGCGGTGAAGATCTTCGGACCGGATCTGCAACAGCTGCGCGGGTTGGCCGAAGCGGTACGCACACAGATGGAGGGGATACCAGGAGTCGTCGACCTGGCTGTCGATCAGCAGGTTGAAGTACCCCAGGTACGCATCTCGCCGCGCCGTGAGGCGATGGCCCTCTACGGTGTAACGGTCCGGGACCTGGCGGAGTTCACCGATGTTGCCTTCACGGGCGAGGTCGTAAGTCAGGTGCTCGAACAAGGTCAGAGTTACGACATGGTGGTTCGTTTCGACGAAGCATCCCGCGGCAGCCTCGAGCGCATCCGACAGGGACTGGTTGACACACCTGCCGGGCCAAAGGTGCCCCTGATCCAGTTGGCCGATGTGAGCTACGATCGGGGACCGAATCGCGTCAGTCGTGAGAACGGGCAACGAAAGATCGTCGTCCAGGCCAACGTCGCGGGCAACGACCTGCGCAGCGTCGTCAACGAGATCGAGTCACGTCTGCAGTCAGATGTGTCCTTTCCAGAGGGTTATTATGTCGAGTTCGGTGGTCAGTTCGAGAGTGAGCAGGCAGCGACGCGTCACTTGACGATTTTCACACTGATCGCAATCGCAGCGATTTTTCTCATTCTCTATATGGAGTTCGGATCCTTCCGGTTGGCCCTGTTTACTATGGCCAATCTGCCACTGGCGCTGATCGGCGGGATCTGGTCGGTCTACTTCACCAGCGGCGTCGTCAGCGTCGCCTCCCTGGTGGGCTTTATCACGCTCTTCGGCATCGCCACCCGAAACGGCGTTTTGTTGATCTCACACTGCCGCAATCTGGTTTGTGACGGCGCGCCGTTGCGTCAGGCAATCGTACAGGGTTCGCTGGAGCGGCTGAGTCCCATCATGATGACGGCTCTGACGGCCGCCCTGGCGCTGGTGCCGCTCGCTCTCGGTGGAGGCGCGCCGGGCAAGGAGATTCAGACACCAATGGCGATCGTTATCCTCGGTGGTCTTTTCAGTTCGACGGCGCTGAATATGATCGTGCTGCCGGGCCTCCTGCTCCGCTACGGTGAGGGCGCGATGGCGAGCGCCGTCGAGAAGGCGAATACGAGTCACGTCAACGCCTGACCTAAACAGAAGAAGGTCCCCCGAGCGCGAAGCCGGGGGACCCTTTTTCTTTATCATGGTGGGCGATACTGGAATTGAACCAGCGACCTCCTGCATGTCAAGCAGGCACTCTAACCATCTGAGCTAATCGCCCATTTCACGAACCGAAAGAATTTACCTATGACAACGGGAGACGGCAAGAGTATGTCCACCACGTATCGGGTTGGCCTCGTGGGTTGCGGCCGCATGGGCACAACAATCGACGACGAGGTGCGCGATCGGCCGAATTCAAAACTGTTCTTGCCCTATTCCCACGCCGCCGCCGTGGTCGCCTGTGAGCGCACGGAACTGGTCGCCGTCTGTGACCCCGTTGCCGAAAAGGCCGAGACCGCACGCAGTCGGTATGGGGCGCAGACCGCCTACGACGATCCGGAGAAGATGATCACCAACGAGGGTTTGGACATGGTCTGTATCGCCACCCGGCCGTCACCGCACGCACCCGTCACAATCTTCGCCGCCGAGAATGGGGTGCGTGCCATCTACTGCGAAAAGCCACTGTGCAATTCCATGGCGGAGGCCGATGCCATGGCCGCTGCCATCCACACGCACGGCGCAAAGTTCAATTACGGCACACAGCGTCGGTATGTGCGCCTGTATCGCAATCTGCGGGAGATGATCGTCGCCGGGCAGATCGGCGACTTGCAGGCCGTGATCGCCCATTGTGGCGCCTCCGCTGCGCAGTGGGGGCATACACACGCCGCCGACATGCTGCTGTTCCTCGCCGGCGATGGTCCCGTCGACTGGGTGCAGGGCAGCGCCAGGTTTGAGGAGACGGACTGGGATGGGAACCGGTTGACGGTGGACCCACCCATCGAGGCGGGGACGGTACGCTTCGCCGACGGTGTCACAGGCAGCTTCGTGCCCGCTGGCGGTTATGAGTTCGAGGTCAGTGGTACAGAAGGCAAGCTGCGCACCCTGTCGAATGGCATGGGCTACACCTGGCGTCGCCAGGGCGAATACGGCGAGTTGCACGAAGCCCAGGGCCCCGAGGTGCCGATCGAAAGTGGTACGTTGCGTGCCATCGAGGATCTCGTGTGGGCGTTGGACGAGGATGCCGACACGCAAGGTGGCATCGATGTCGCTTGCCGTAGTCAGGAGATCATCCTCGGTCTGGTGGTCTCCCACCGTGCCGATGGCGCCCGAGTGACCCTACCACTGGCGGATCGGAGCATGTCCATCTGCCCCGACCACTATTAGGTCCGTATCCTTGAATCTCACCATCGTCAGCTACGCCAAGGGCAAGACGGGCCACGAACAAGCAGAGGCCGAAAATCTGCGGCGTCTGTCCGGGCACGGGAGTGTGGCTGTCGAGGTGGTCAGAAATTGGCAGCAGAAAGATGGGTTGCCGCAGCGACAACTGGGCAACACGTATGCGATCAGTCTATACGTGGAGGGCCGCTCGTATACGTCTACGGCCTTGTCAGAACATGTGGGAGAATTGCTGCAGCGGGGTCACTCGCACCTCGTGTTCGCCATCGGTGGCGCCGACGGCATGCCATCCGGGGCGCTGGTCCCTATCCAGCCTCACCTTCTCCCACGGTCTTGCCCGTCTGCTGTTGCTGGAAGCGTTGTATCGGTCCTTCGATATTCTGCGTGGCGGTAACTACCACAAGTAGCGGAGCCGAAGCAACCTTAGAAGTAGCTCATCAACTTTTCCCACATACTCATTCGTCCCACCGAGGCTGCCGCCACGAGGTCGACTCGAGCCAGCAGGCGTTCATCGAGGCTGAGTTGCAGTGTGCCGAGGGTGTCTCCCTCAACTACGGGAGCCTCGTATAGTTTGGGGAGTTCGATCTCGCGCTTGATGCGCCGATGCTGCTCCGGCGTAAGAACGGCGACGACGGTGTCGGCGAGCACGGCAGTCACCTCGGGCTCCAGACCCCAGTCCAGTGGTACGGCGCCGATGGTCTCACCGGCGACAGCGATGGGACCTTTGACGAAATGATTGAAACCCCAACTGAGCAGCCGCGAGGTCTCACGCTCTCGATGTTTGTCGCTGCGAGCGCCCATGATGACGGAGATGAGGCGCATGTCCTGCCGCCGGGCGGTGGCCACAAGGTTGTGGCCGGCTCGCTGCGTATACCCCGTTTTCAGACCGTCCAGCCCGCGATACCGGCCGAGGAGTTTGTTGGTCGTGTAGAGATCAAATTCGCCATTGCGGAAGGGGCGGATTCGCGTCGACGACCACTCCAGGATCTGCGGATAATGCAACAGGGCCTGAGCCATGGCAGCCAGGTCGCATACCGTCGTCCGGTTGCTTTCGGCAGCGGGCGTATCGTCGAGACCGTGAACGTTGACGACATGTGTGGAGTCGAGTCCGAGTTGCCCGGCCTTGTCATTCATCAGGGCGACGAAACCATCTACCGAGCCGCCGATGTGTTCGGCGACGGCGACACAGGCGTCGTTCGCCGAAGAGATGACGATGGCGGCCATCAATTCGCTGAGGGGGAAGACCTCTCCCTGCTTCAAAAAAACCTGTGACCCCCCCATACGGCTTGCCCAGGCGGAGGTGTACACCGAATCGTCCATGCTGTACCGATCTTCAGCCACAGCATCCATCACGACGAGTTGCAGCAGGAGTTTCTGCGTGCTTGCCGGTGACCGTCGTACGTCGGTATTGTGTTCGAACAGGACGGCGCCGGTTTCGGCTTCAATCAACAGTGCGGCGGCGTACGGTGGATCTTCTCCGGGATCGTACTGCGCGGCAACTGCGGTCGTGATGATGGCGAAAGTGGCTGACAGGACAGACCACGAACGCCAAAGGTTGCTCAACAGCATCGAGCCTCCGTTGGGATCGTATCGGGAGTGTAGCTTCTGAAGGGAACCAAGCGGGTACTGGACAGCGAGGAACAGATAAAATAACAGACGTACAGACACACAGCAAACCAAAGCAGGAGATCGATGTGACCCATAGAGTGTTCATCGCAGGGCTGGTCCACGAGACGCATACATTTCTGGCGCACAGGACCGACCTGTCGGGGTTCGAATCCCTGGTCTGGGTCCGTGGTCAGCAGTTGCTGGACCGATGCAACGGTGACGCGTCGCCCATGGGTGGCGCCCTGGAAGTGGCTGCTGCCAACCACTGGCAAGTGATCGCCTCCCGTTACGGTGCGGCCATGCCCTCCGGCACCATCATCGACGACGTCCTCGAGGGTTGGTGGGGGGAGGTGGCCACGGATCTCGACGGGGCGCTTGCTGCTGGTGGCCTTGACGGTGTGCTCCTCATTCTGCACGGCGCCATGGTCTTCACCTCCTACCCCGACGGAGAGGGGGAGGTGTTGCGCCGGGTGCGCGAGCACTTGTGCGAGCGTCTGGGAGAGGTCGGTGCCGGCATTCCCATTGCCGCTGATCTCGACCTGCATGCAAACACCAGCGACGCCATGGCGAGGCATGCGTCAGTGTTGACAGCCTATCGGCAGAATCCGCACACAGACGCCCGCGAGGCGGGTGTGCGGGCAGCACAATTTCTACAGCGGTTGATGAGTTCAGGGGAAGGGACGGCGATCGCGCGGATCGCGCCACCGACGATTTATTCACCACGTGGCACCGGCACCGATGCGGAGCCGATGATCAGTCTGCAGCGGCTGGCGCGAAGACTCGAAGTCGAACATCCCGAGTTGCTCGAGGTCTGCGTCCTCGGTGGCTTCGCGTATGCCGATATCGACTGCGCCGGTGTTAGTTTTCTGGCAACGACGACGGCAGAGGTCGACGCTGCCCGCGCCCTGTTGCAGCCACTGGCGGAGTTGGCGCTGGATCGCTGCGACGAGGGCAATCCACTGGACCCACCTATCGACGGTGTCATGCAGCAGATTCTGGCATCGGGGCAACCAGGACCGATCGGCTTGATCGAGCCTTCAGACAATATCGGTGGTGGCACACCCGGCGATGGCACGGGCATCCTCGACGCGATGCTTCGTTTCAACATCGATAACGCCACCGTGATTCTCAACGATCCGCAGGCGGCCGCCGCCTGTCACGCCTGCAGTATCGGTGATCGGTTGACCCTGCCCATGGGTGGCCGACTCGATCGATTCCACGGCGATCCGGTCACACTCGAGGTGGTTGTAGAGAATCTGACGGATGGACGTTTCGATCTCGAAAATGAACGCTCCCACCTGGCGTCGCTGGTGGGGAGGCACGTGGACATGGGGACATGTGCCGTGGTGCGTGCCGGCGGTCTTCGCCTTCTGCTGACGACACACAAAACGCCGCCGATGGATCTCGGACAGCTGCGCAGTCAGGGGATCGTGCCTGAGCAGCTCTATATGGTAGGAATCAAGGCCGCCGTATCGCACAAGGCTGCCTATGATCCGATTCTGTCGGCGTCGTTTTATGTCGACACGCCCGGGCTTGGCTCCAGTGATCTTCGACGCTTTCCATACCAGCACTTGCGCCGGCCCATGCGCCCGCTGGACGACTGACGGGCATCGACGCTATTTTCTTCGAAAATTCGCAGCTTTCTGAGATCCAAGAGAATGAGATGATGATGACAGATCTGTTGGCGGCAAATCTGACGTACCGTGGGGAAGAGTTGGAGGGGGCTGACGACGCGCTGGGGGAATTGCGTCGGTCGGATGACATCGCTCAAGATCATGCCGCACTGCAGGCCCGTATGGAGGAGGACGGCTACCTGTTCCTGCCGGGGCTCCTGGACCGGGACGAAGTGCTGGAGGCACGTCAGGAAGTGTTGAGCCGACTCGCCGCCGAGGACATCGTCGACGACGAAAACCATCCACTCATGGATGGTGTCGTGCGGCCGGATCGCACCAATACCTTTGCGCCGAATCTGGCCAAGGACAATCCACCACTGATGAAAGTGCTCTATGACGGTCCGATGATGGCCTTCTACGAGCTGTTTCTAGGCGGAGCCGTGCGCCACTTCGACTATACATGGTTCAGGGCAAAGACACCCGGAACGGGGACGGCGACAACGCCACATTACGATGTCGTTTACATGGGCAGGGGGACAAAGAATCTGTGGACCTCCTGGACACCCCTTGGTGATGTGCCATTAGACCACGGCGGCCTGATCGTGTTGGAGGGCTCCCATCGCCAGGTGGAACTACGTCGCACCTATGGGGCAACGGACGTCGACAAATTCTGTGAGAATGAGGGGGATGCAGCCCGCATCGTCGCCACTGCGCGCGACGAAGGCCGAGAGCTGACAGCGGAGGAACGAACCGTCATTCATTGGAATTCGAGTGGCCAATATTCCAATGATGCCATCGCCACCCGTCGCGAACTCGGTGGTCGCTGGTTGACGGCCGAATATGCCGCCGGCGATCTGCTTGTCTTCAGCATGTTCACCATGCACGCCAGCTCAGACAACCGCTCCAACCGCATTCGCCTGTCCTCCGACTCGCGCTATCAACTCGCCTCGCAACCGGTGGACGAACGCTGGATCGGCGACGATCCACCGATCCACGGGATCCGTGCCAAACGCGGTATGATCTGTTAGGGCGCAACTCGGTGCATCTCAGTCAGGCGGCTGCTCAAGCGCCGAGTCGGGAATGGGTGGTCACGGTCCCGAATACGGCAAGATTCTGCGTCTCGGTGTTGTCCAGATGCGACGGTAACTCAACGAACCATTCCCTGCGGAAATTTGAACCGGACGGGCACCTCACGGTTGATCACAGAGGGCGGTGGATCTGGTGCCTCCCAAGTCGGAATGGGAGCGGCCAGCCTCCTTGGGGAGACCCAGGGGCATCCCAGAGATCCAAACGTTCACGACGCTCCGCCTGATCATTCCCTGGGGGACGTGCTGCTGACGGCACTTTGCCAGACAACCGCCGGGCGCCGTCGGATCGTGATAATTCGTAGGGAATGAGCGGACAGAACAGGCGTGGGCCCCGGGTATGCACCACACGCTGACGATTACTTCGGGCGAACCAAGCCCCGTCATTCCCGACTCGTAGGCGCCAGGCCCATCGTCTGCAGAGAACAACCGTCGGGCGCCGTCAGTTCAGACTGGGATCCTCTGGGATGAAGCTCATGGGGGCGTATTTGCCGCCCAGGGCCTGCAGCGACTGTTGCCAGACGCCGTCTGGATCGTTGCTGAAGACGAGTTCGGTTTCCCCTGGCGCAAGAATCCAGGCGCCGAGGGCGATTTCGGACTCCAACTGACCGGGCTCCCACTGGGAGTAGCCGAGATAGAAGCGCACGAAGGGTCCCTCGTCCTCCGATTCCGCGGAGAACGCGCGCAGGGCGTCCAGATCACCGCCGGCGAACAGTCCGGGCACGATGGGTGTTGCCTCACCCTTGAGATGGTCGACACCGTGCAGGAAAATGAGGGAGCCTGGCTCGACCGGACCGCCCTGGTAGAATAACTCTGAACGCGTGACGGACTCGTCGAATTCCATGCCTTCGGTGATACTGTCGAGTTCTTTGCTCGGGTACAGTTTGGCCCGGTCGCCGAGGGGGCGATTGATGATTACACCCAGGGTTTTCTCGTCGGGGACATGCTGCAGGATCAAGACCACCGTCCGAGCGAAGGTGGGGTCTTCCAACCCGAGGGAGGCGATGAGAAACGTACCGGGTTCGAGTGGCGCGGGCATAGGAAGAATCAAACCGGCGTAGCCGGTACTGTCAAAGCGGATAGTGCAGGTACTTCTGTCTCAGTTCTTCAAAGCCAATACGCTCCTTCGCCCAACCGCGCAGCAGGTCCTCAATCGACGTGCCGGCGTCGATGGCGAGGCGCACACCATCGCTGCCAGCGAGTTTGTCGAAGTTGTGGATGCCCTCACGATTGGTGCGCCAGGCAAACTGATCTGGCCATGCGCGACGCACGGCGGCGATGGCTTCAAAACCAACACGCACCGGCTGCAACCGGGCGTGGTCAGTCACATGCAACTGCACACCCGCACAGCTCTGCCCCTCGTATTTGGCGAAGGCCGGGCGGAAAAACACAGGTCGAAAGAGTGCTCCGGGCAATCGCAGTCCATTGAGTTCATCTGCCAGGGCAAAGCCATCGATGTATGGTGCCCCCACCTGTTCGAAAGGGCGTGTCGTGCCACGCCCTTCGGAGATGTTCGTGCCCTCGAAGAAGCACATACCCGGATAGACGCTGGCCGTGTCCTGTGTGGGCATGTTCGGTGACGGCGCAACCCATGGCAGCCCCGTGTCCTGCCAGGACATATTTCGGTGCCAACCGAGCATGTCGATGACGTGCAGGTCGGCGCCGATGCCGAACTCCTCATTGAACAGACGGGCCAATTCGCCAACCGTAAGGCCGTATCGTACCGGGATCGGGTAGAGACCGACGAAGGAAGCGAAGGCAGGGTCGAGGATGTTGCCTTCTACTTCGACACCGCCCACAGGGTTGGGACGATCGAGGACAACGATGGGCACACCCGCCTCGGCGCAGGCTACCATGGACAGGCTCATCGTATAGAGGTAGGTGTAGAATCGCACGCCCACATCCTGGATGTCGAAGAGGAGCACATCGAGGTCGGCGAGTTCTTCGACTGACGGCTGGCGCCGATCGCCGTAGAGACTGATGGCGGGTACACCGGTGTGCGCGTCGATTCCGGTGTCGACGGTGACGCCGTCTTCGGCGTCACCGCGGATGCCATGCTCGGGGCCGAAAAGCAGAGCCAGATCGACGTCGTCGGCAGTATGCAGTCGGTCCGCCGTGGCGCGCAAGCGGCCGTCCACACCAGAGTGGTTGGTCACCAGGCCGACCCGGCGATGGCGCACGTGGGCGACGCAGGCGTCGTCGAAGAGCCGCTCGCATCCCAGGCGAACATTCATCGCCGCGAATCTCCGTCTCCGCTGCTGGCCGTCACCGACGTGGGTTGGATACGGCGGATGACAAAAGCGACACCCCCAAACAGGCTGGCGAGGATGCCGGCGGCATACCCGAGGATCGATGTCGAGAAGGCGAGACTCTCCTCGACGCCAATGCCGCCGAAGAGTTCGACGAGGACGCCTTCGCGCACGCCGAGACCGCCAATGGATATGGGCAGGGCGGCGATGATCGCGGCGACGGGTTGAAAGCCGACGAAGTATCGCAGACCGACTTCGATGCCGACAGCGGCACCGGCGGCCCAGTACACGAGGATGCGGCTGAATTGCACACCGAGGGAGACGGTCCAGACACCGACCAGCAGGGGTGCCTTGTGGCGGTAGACGACGATATTCTGGCGCAGTTCCTGGAGAATCCCTGCTACCCGTGACGGCAGCAGACGATGCAGGACACGCTGCACGAGATAACCCAACTGACGACTCAGTCCGATGGCGAGAAGAAAGACCAGGGCAATGAAGACCGGGACCAGCATGGTGACGACCCCAGGGCGTCGCACCTCGGAGACGAATACACAGGCTCCCAGAGCCAGGCAACAGGTCGAAAAGAGGCCGATGAAGCGGTCCATGAAGGTCGCCGCCGCGGCGCGACTGGTCTCTCCCGTAAGGCGCCTCATGTCGTAGATGCGCATGGCATCGCCACCGATGTTGCCGAGCAGGACGTTGTTGAAGAACACGCCGACCCAGTAGAACACGACAGCCTGGCGCAGGGACACGACCAGGGCTTGACCACGCAACAACAGGAACCACTGGAAGGCCCCCAGGGCGTTGCTGAGCAGGAAGAACCCGGCGGCGAGGACGAACAACCAGACTTCGGTGCGCTGCAGGATATTGGCGAAGGTCGTCAGATTGGATTGGGCGAGCAGCCAATAGAGCAGACCACCGCTAACGAGCAGTTTTGCCGCTATATCACTGAACGTGCGCAGGGCCGAACGGCCTTCGTGGCCATCCTCGGACTCCGATGCCATCAGTGGCCCATTCCTCCCATAAGATCCGTCGCCGTGTGCCGCCCACGCACGTGATACTGCCACAAGGCACTCCCGTGGAATATGCCTTCGCTACCGACATCGGTGCCGGCGGAGGCGAGTCTGCGACTGGCGCGTCGTCGGCGCCAGATGTTGAGTGGATGGGTGACGATCCAGCCCAATCCGGCTAGTGGCGCCAGGGTTGCCAGGAATCGCCCACCCACGAGATAACGAATGCTGGCCAGCAACTCGAGGGGGAGTCGTATGGGCAGGATCCAGGCGAGTCTGCTCGCCGGCAGATTCTTCAGCAGGGCGATCATGTTGTTGCGGTGGTTGAGGTAGACCTTGAGAAAGGTGTCCGGTGGCAGAGACTGAGCATTGAAGTGGAAGATCGTCGACGCCGGCACGGAGAGAATACGCCACTGCGCCAGGCGCAGACGCCAACAGAGATCGATCTCTTCAAAATGCATGAAGTAGTCGAGATCCAGAGCCCCCACCTGGTCGACCGCTTCGCGGCGTAGGAACATAGCTGAGCCGCAGGCCCAAAACAACGGGGCCGACGTGTCATACTGACCTTCGTCGCGTTCGATTGTGTCGAATGTCCGGCCTCGGCAGAATGTGTATCCAAGCCGGTCGATGTAACCACCGGCGGCGCCACTGTAATCGAAGAAACCCTCCCGGGTTGCTGACAGCAATTTCGGTTGGCATGCACCGATACGGGGGTCCGCGTCGCAGACCCCCAGCAGCGGGGGCAGCCACCCGGCGGTGACCAGCGTGTCATCGTTGAGCAGCAGGACAAACTCCGTCGACGCCGCCTCCAGACCGCGATTGCAGGAGCCGGTAAACCCCAATCGCGTCTCGTTTTCGAGCACTTCGATCTCAGGAAAATCGCGGCGGGCCTGCTGCAGATTGGGGCTGCCGTCGCCGTCGTCAATGATGATCACCCGCGCCGTGCCTGCGTCGGTGTGGTCCACCAATGACTGCAGGCAGGACACAAGTGTGTCGGCGTTGAAATGCGGTATGACGATCGTTGTCCGCAGAATCATGGCGCCGGACGACTCCATCAACGGGTCGGCTACTGCTCCGCCGGCGCCTCGGTGGGCGCTTCTGACGCAGCTTCGCTACGCGATATGGCGTTGGCCAGAATGTCGTAATCGGACTGTGCAGAGTCATTGGCGCCATACGCTTGGATATAGTCGCCTACGGCCTGCAGGGCGTCGGCAGGACGGTTGTCGGCCTGCAGCGTGGCAGCCAGTTCGTGGACGCCGGCATAGGACGCGGGGCGCAGGTTGATGGCACGACGATAGACACTCTCCGCCTTGTCAAAATCGCGATAGCTGTTGAGTAGAATGCTCGCCAGTGCCAGGGCGTTGTCGTACGTCGCCGAGGGATGGTCCCCATACTGTGACAGCAGACCATCAGCGGCCTTGACGATAAACTCCAAGGCCAACTCGTGACGGCCCGCCTCACGATAGTTCTCGCTGGCGGCATAGAAGCCCTCCCAGCCCATGGGAATCGTGCGTTCCGCCCAGCGCAACAGATTAGCCAGCTCATCGATGCGGCCCTCAGCCTGGTAGGCCTCGGCGAGAGTCATGACGCAGGCGCGATAGTTCTGCAGCAGTCGCCGGGTGTTGACATCCTTGTAGACGTCCTCGTTGGAGACACCGCGGAACTGATACACTTCCATGAGGTTGTGCGCCAGCAACTCCGCATTGCCCGGGCCACTGACCTTGTGGGGTACCAACTTCATCGTCATGCCCTGCATCTCGAGATACGGATCGAGACCGGCACGGTTGCTGCTGGCCACGGTGAGGGCGAAGTGGACGGGCCGCTCCCACGAGTTCCAGTAGACGATGCCGATCACCATGATGTCCTGAATCCGCAACAGGTCATGGCCCGGCAAGGCCGTCACCTTCGTGTCCAGTCCGAGATGCACATACTCCTGCGGTTGGCGTGGCTCGCGCCAGACTCGTTTGACCAGATCTGCCATCTGCGTGTCGGTGAGGGTTTCCTCGATGTACTCGTCACTCATGACAGCGCCCATGCCGACCTTGGGCTCACGGTCGCGCAACTGCTTGATATACCAGCCCGTGTTCAACAGGCTCAGATTGACGACCCGTACGTCACGACGAATCCCTTCGATCTCCTGCAGAAACCAAAGAGGAAAGGTGTCGTTGTCACCGTTGGTGAACAGCAAAGAGTTGGGATCGCAGGACTGCAGCAGGTTGTAGGCGTAGTCGTAGGCGATGTAGTCGCCGGTGCGGTCCATCTCGTGGTAAAGTCTGGCGCCAACACCGGCGGGCAAGACCAGGCCGAAACAGGCGACGGCAGCGACGATACCAGGGGAGAGTGACAGCTTTTTCCGGGCCCACTCGACAAAGGAGGTCCACCCCAGACCCATCCACACCGCCCACGCCAGGAACATGCCACCGAAAACGTAGTGGCGCTCGCGTGGCTGCGGGTCGGGCATGTTGAGATAGAAGGAGAGGCCGATGCCCATGATGATGAACATCGACAACAGACCCAGGAAGCGACGCCAGTCCCGACGCAATTGCCAACCGAAGCCGGTTATGCCAACGGCGAGGGGTACGAGGGACACAGAGATGATGTGCGGCGCTTTCTCCGTCGCCCAGCGAAAGAGGACATCGCGCTCGAGCAGCGGGAAGGGCCACTGCTGCAGGAAGTATTTCATCTGCTGGTGCCACAACTGATAGCCGCGCTCAGCTCGGGCGGTCAGCATGCCAAGCAGTTGGCTGTCCGTGCCATACTGCTCCCGGTTCAGGAAGGAGATGAAGTTCTTCCAGTTTTCCGGGTCATTCATATCCACCGCCGGATCGAGTCCGGAGCGGATGAACAATGCCAGATACGTCGAGTAGCCGAGTAGGAACAGAACACCACCCCCGATCGACAGTCCAAGAGCGCGTCGATCATCGGTGCGGAAGTGATACAGTATGGCGATGCCGGAGAAGGCGATCACGGCCTGTAATGGCAATCCAAGACCGAACAGGGCCCGCGCAAAGAGCACGGCGAAGAAGGTGCCGATGAGCAGCAGAATGGTGCGCCGGTATTCTTCGTGGGAAAACCACATCCAGGTGTACAGCCCGGCTGCCAACAGCGCCGCCACCAGGGCCATCATCTTTGCCGTCGGTGGATGTTCGGCGAAGGCAAAGAGCAGTACCAGCCCTTCGAGCCCGGCACCGACGCCGACCAGTATCAGCCGTCGCAACTTGTGATCGGCGAACCAGGCAAGCAGGACCAGGGTGGGCACCGTGAGCAGGCAGAGCAGATGCAGGCCACCGCCGAGACCGAAGAAGTAGGCGATCAACAGCAACCACTGGTCGTTGCGGGCGCCGTGACCTGTGCCTTCCCAGTGGAAGATGAGCCACATGCCACCGCAGACGAAGAATAGCGAGTACGCGTAGACTTCGGCTTCGGTTCCGTTGAACCAGAAGGTGTAGGATGTGGCCAGGCAGAGGGCGGCGACGGCGGCACCGAGGGCAGCCGACCAGTCGCGGGAGTCACCAAATGCGCGGAAGGCGTGGCCACCCATGGCCCGACGGGCGAGGGTGACGACACTGCCATAGGTGAACCACACGGCGATGGCGGAGGCCAGCACCGACATGAACACGACCCGCGCGGCGACTTCGGCAATGGGGATCAGACTGAAGATGCGCCCCAACAACACGTATAGAGGTGATCCCGGGGGATGGGGCACACCGAGGATGCCGGAGGTGGTGATGAACTCGCCGGAGTCCCAGAACGACGTGGTGGGCGCCATCGTTTTCGTGTAGAGGACGAGGGTGATCAAAAAGACCACCGCTCCGACCACGCGGTGCAGGTGAAGATATGTCATAAGCTGTTGAATCTACGGGGTTTCGCCATTATTGGGAAGGTCGGTCGAGGCACGTAGCTGCGCGGTGCCCCAGCGACTGGGATCACCATCGAAAGGTGGCGTACGGTCCACGGACCACGACTGTGTGCCTTGCTCGATATCATGTACGACGTAGTTGAATCCCAGGCGGTCGAACTCGCGGGGCTGGAAGCCATTGAGTCCCTCTGCCGGCAGGAAGATCTCCATCTGATAGCTGCGTTTGAGTCTCCGAAGGCCGACCTTGATCTCTTCCTCGGGACAGGGTGGCGCCTGTTCTCGTGCCTTGTCGATCGAAGTCTGTCGGCCAATCGGTCCCTTGCCATCTCGACCACTGCCCCCAGGCAGAAAGAAGAAGTGGTGGCAGTAGCGGTTGGCGCGATGGCTGTCCTTCATGTCGCGCGTGTCGAGCCAGACTTCAAAACAATCGGCCTGCCAGAAATTGCGTGGATCGACCTTGTAGGACCGCTTGTTCTTGACTTCGAGGGCGAACCAGACGCCAGCGTCGGACCAGGCCATGTAGACGTCGGCGAAACTCTTGCCACCATCTACACCGATGAGGTCGGGGACGAGGAACCCGTCATCCCAGTCCCGCAGATTCCCGTCTATCTTCGGCGCCTCGATGCGACGATGGCAGGGGAAAGCGAAGCTGAAGAAGGCACGGGCAGGAACGGTGATCAGGCTCATGGGTGGTATACGCTTGGGATGACGATCGGTTCACGCACGCCGACGAGCCGGTCGAGTCGCCTTGGTCTTGGCTGCGGTGGGCAGGATTTTGGCGAGGAAACGACCGGTGTGGGAGGCTGCCACCTGGACGATTTTCTCCGGTGGACCCTCGGCGACGATCCGTCCGCCCTCTTCGCCACCCTCGGGTCCCAGATCGATCAGGTGATCCGCCGTCTTGATCACATCGAGGTTGTGCTCGACGACGACGACACTGTTGCCCCCCTCGACGAGGCGCTGCATGACGGCGAGTAACTTCTGGATGTCGGCGAAGTGCAGGCCTGTCGTCGGCTCGTCCATGATATAGAGTGTGCTGCCCGTGCCTGGCTTGGCCAGTTCGGCGCCCAACTTGAGACGCTGCGCCTCACCTCCGGAGAGGGTTGTCGACGACTGCCCCAAGGTCATATACCCCAGGCCGACGTCATCCATGACGCGCAACCGGTCATGAATGGCGGTGACATTAGCAAAGACGCGGAGCGCGGCGGTCACGGTCATGTCGAGGACCTCCGAGACCGAGTAGCCCCGAAATTTTATGCCCAGCACATCGGAGTTGTATCGGCGCCCGTCGCAGGCTTCGCAGCGTACCCAGACATCGGGCAGAAAGTGCATCTCGATGCAGCGTGAGCCCAATCCCTCACACGCTTCGCATCGGCCACCGGCGCGATTGAAACTGAAACGCCCCGACGAGAAGCCCCGCACCTTGGCATCCGGCAGGCGGGCGTAGAGCTGACGGACGTGATCGAAAAGTCCCATCACTGTCGCCGGCGTGCTGCGTGGTGAATGGCCAATGGGGCCCTGATCGATATTGATGACTTTGTCGATATGCTCGGTGCCCTCGATGGCGTCACAATCACCGCGGGTCCGCGAGGCGCCGTGCAACTCGGCGGCAAGGCCGGTGTAGAGGATCTCCTCTACGAGCGAACTCTTGCCAGAGCCAGAAACCCCGGTGAAGCAGGTGAAGGTCCCCAATGGGATGCTGACGTCGATGTGCTTGAGGTTGTTCTGCCTGGCACCACGCACGACCAGTGCCTCGCCCGTCCCCTGGCGCCGCTTGGATGGTATTTCAATCGCCAACTGGCCCCTGAGGAAGGCGGTTGTACGCGAGGCCATCTGGTCTGCGGAGACCTTTTTGCCGCTGCCACCGTCAGTCGTCGCTACGAGTTCTTTCGGTGTCCCGGAGGCGACGATGTGTCCCCCCTCCAAGCCGGCGCCTGGGCCGATGTCGACGATGTAGTCGGCGCCTTCCAACGTATCACGGTCGTGCTCGACGACGACGACCGTATTGCCCAGATCGCGCAATTCTTCGAGGGCCGCCAACAGTCTCCGATTGTCTCGCGGGTGCAGACCAATGGTCGGCTCATCCAGCAGATACAACACACCGGTCAGTCCCGAACCGATCTGTCCCGCCAGGCGAATGCGTTGGGCCTCGCCACCGGAAAGGGTTGCGGCACGGCGGTCGAGGGTGATGTAGCCGAGGCCAACACGATCCAGGAAGCGCAATCGATTGCGCACCTCCGTGAGCAACTCGCCGGCGACGGCGGCCTCGCGTTCGTCGAGTTCGAGGCTGTCGAAGAAGTCGAGGCACTCGGAGATGGGCTGACTTTGCAGATCGACGACGGTCGACTCACGAAGACGGACGGCGCGGCTCTCCGACTTCAGGCGACTGCCTTCGCAGGCGGAACAGTCTACTTCGTGCAGCAGCGATTTGTAGCGCGGCACATGGCGCGCGACCTCGTCGACCGTGGGCAGGACCCCACCATATCTCAGTGAGGATCCATCCGGCAATTCGATACTTCGTCCCGCAGCGCCATACAGCAGGGCGCGGCGTGCCTCTGTCGACATGACCCCCACCGGTGTGTCGAGGTCGAAGCCCAGGGCGGCGGCGGTGATGGTGACGATCTTCTCGAAGGGTGAGCCTTTCGTGATCGGTCCCCAGACCTCGACCGCTCCTTGGCGCACGCTGAGACGACGGTCCGGGATCAGCGTATCCCGGTCGAGCCCCTCGCCCGTACCGAGCCCTTCACATACCTGGCACATGCCATTGTGATGATTGAAGGAGAAGCTCTGTGGAACCAGCGGCGCGAAGCTGCGGCCACAGTCGGGGCAAGAGTAGCGTCGGCTGTAGCGGACCTCCTCCGTGTCGTCGGCGCCGGCGATGACGATCTCTCCCGCCGACAGTTCCAAGACCCGTTCGACTGACTCCGCGAGTCGGCCTCGACTTTTTGTCGACACCACCAACCGATCTACGACGAGTTCGACGCGATGCCGCAGACGCTTGTCCAGTTCGAGATCCTCTGTCAGATTGCGGACCTCGCCATCGATGCGCACGCGGACGAAGCCGTCGTGCCGGGCGTGACGTAGTTGCGTCTCGTAGCCCTCGTTGCGGGATGGGTCGAAGGGCGCCAGCAACAGGATGCGACGGCCCTCGGGCATGGCGAGGATGCGATCCACCATCTGGTCCACGGTCTGTGCCCCCGCCGGTACATTGCAGCGTGGGCAGTACTGCGTTCCCACCGTGGCGAAGAGGGCACGTACGTAGTCGTAGACCTCGGTCACCGTGCCCACCGTGGAGCGTGGATTCTTGCTCGGACTTTTCTGCTCGATGGCGATTGCCGGTGACAGTCCCGTGATGCGCTCGACTTTGGGCTTGGCCATCTGGTCCAGGAACTGGCGGGCATACGCCGACAGCGACTCGACATAGCGTCGTTGACCTTCGGCGTAGATCGTGTCGAAGGCGAGGGTGGACTTGCCGGAGCCGCTGACGCCGGAGATCACGGTCATGGCATCTCGTGGAATGCGCACGTCCACATTCTTCAGGTTGTGCATGCGGGCGCCGACGATTTCGATCTCGCGAATGGCGCCATTGCCATGGTCGTCGAATTTTGCCGGTATCGGCGGTGGTGCCGCGGGCGGGGCCAAGACGTTGCCAAGAATCTGTCCCGTGGGCGAAGCTTCGATGGTGGCCACATGTTCAGGGCTGCCTTCGGCGACGACGAGACCGCCGCCGGCACCCCCTTCAGGGCCGATGTCGAGAATCCAGTCCGCGGTTTTGATGACGTCCGTATTGTGCTCGATGACGACCACTGTATTGCCCCCGTCGGCGAGGCGGTGCAGAATGGCGAGCAGTCTCTCGATGTCGGCGAAATGCAACCCCGTCGTCGGTTCGTCCAGCAAATACAGGGTGCGTCCCGTCGACTTTCGGCACAGTTCCTTCGACAACTTTACCCGTTGTGCCTCGCCTCCTGACAACGTCGGCGCGGGTTGTCCGAGTTTGATGTATCCCAGGCCGACGTCATGCAAGGTCTGCAAGACGACGGCGATCTGCGGGATGTTGGCGAACAACTCGAGGGCGTCGTCGATTTCGAGCTCCAGCACATCGGCGATGGAATGCTCGCGGTATTTGACCGAAAGCGTTTCGCGGTCGAATCGTTTGCCTTCGCAGGCTTCACAGGTGACCCAGACATCGGCGAGAAATTCCATCTCCACGAGCACGGCGCCATTGCCGTCGCAGGCTTCGCAGCGTCCACCACGGACATTAAAACTGAAGCGGCCCTGCTTATAGCCCCGCACCTTGGATTCTGGCAGTTGCGTGAAGAGCTGGCGTATCGGCGTGAACAGATCGGTATAGGTCGCCGGGTTGGAGCGTGGGGTGCGTCCGATGGCACGCTGATCGATGCGGATGACCTTGTCGAGTTCATCGACACCCTCGATGTTGTCGTGTTCTCCGGGCTGGGTCTGGGCCCGATGCAATCGGTTGTCGAGTTCCTTGAATAGGATGTCGTTGACGAGGGAACTCTTGCCGGAGCCGGAGACCCCGGTCACACAGGTGAAGACCCCCAGGGGGATCCTGACGTCGATCGAGCGGAGATTGTTGTGCCGCGCCCCACGCACGGTGAGCCAGCGGTCCGCGGCGTCACGCCGTTGTGCTGGCAGGGCGATTCTGTCTTCGCCGGAGATGTAACGCCCCGTGGGAGAGCCACTGGCAGCGATCTCACCGGGGGAACCAAAGGCCACGACGTGACCGCCACGATCCCCCGCACCCGGTCCGAAGTCGACGACCAGATCCGCATGGAGAATGGTCGCCTCGTCATGTTCGACGACGATCACAGTATTGCCTACGTCACGGAGTCGACCCAGCGTCTCGAGGAGGCGCCTGTTGTCGCGATGATGGAGACCGATGGAGGGTTCGTCGAGGATATAGAGCACACCCACGAGGCCGGAGCCGATCTGGCTGGCGAGACGGATACGCTGCGACTCGCCACCGGAGAGGGTGTGGGCACCCCGATCGAGGGTCAGATATCCGAGACCGATGTCATCGAGCAGATCGAGCCGCCCGCGGATCTCCTTCAGGGCGTCCTCGGCGATGATCATCTTCTCGGCGGACAGTTCGACGCCATGGAAGAACTGTCGGCTCGCCTCGATGGGCAGCCCGGTGAGTTCGGGCAGATTGGAGCCACCGAGGAGAGAGCTGAGGGCTTCGCGCCGCAGACGGCCACCCATGCAGGTAGGGCAGGTCTCGGTGCGGGTGTACTGGTTCAGCTCCTGACGCACCTTGGCGCTGGCGTGGTGCAGACGTTCCTCGACGAAGTTGAGAGCACCCTCGTAATGGTCGTCGTGGGCCCACGAATGACCGGTCTGATTGGTGTAGGTGAATTCGATCTTATTGTCGCCGAGCCCATAGAGGAAGCCGGTCTTCTGCGCGTCCGACAGTTCCTTCCACGGCTTGTCGAGAGCGAAACCCAGGTGCTCGGCGGCACCCTCGTATAGATGATGACGCCAACGGTTGCTGGTGATCTCGCCCAAGGGTTCGACTGCCCCTTCGGCAATGGATTTATCGGGATCGGGCACGATGAGGCGTTCACTCATGGTGACCTTGGTACCGAGCCCGTCGCAGTCGCTGCACATGCCGGCGGGGTTGTTAAAGGAGAACATCTGCGGCGTCGGTTCGATGTAGGAGATGCCACATGCGGGGCAATCGAAGTTGGCGCTCAGCAGCCAGTCATCCTCCTTCTTCTCACCTCCCTCCTGCTGATCGTCGGCGACGATCAGCGAGCCACCACCAAGGCGAAGGGCATTGTCGACGGCTTCGTCAAGGCGTGCACGTGAGCCCCCATCGTTGTCGCTCAGCACGAGGCGGTCGATGACGACCTCGATCGAGTGACGGCTGTAACGATCCAGTTCGGGTGGGTTGTTGAGGTTGAGGATCTGACCATCGACGCGAGCTCGCAGATAGCCGTCCCGTAGCAGTTCCTCGAACAGGTCGTGGTATTCACCGCGTCGATTCTCGACGACGGAGGCGAGGATCTGGATGCGACGACCGTCGGGCAAGGCGGCGATTCGGGCGACGATCTGATCCCTCGTCTGGGCGACGATTTCACCACCGCACTCGACACAGTGGGGCGTTGAGCAGCGAGCGAACAGTACGCGCAGGTAGTCATAGACCTCGGTGATCGTGCCGACCGTGGAGCGCGGGTTGGCGCCACCACTTTTCTGAGAGATCGAGATCGTTGGCGCCAGACCGGTGATCTGATCGACGTCAGGCTTTTCCATTTGCCCGAGAAATTGCCGGGCGTAGGCCGAAAGAGAGGCGACGTATCGCCGCTGACCCTCAGCGTAGAGGGTGTCAAAGGCCATGGAAGACTTGCCCGAGCCGGAGACACCGGTAAAACAGATGAGCCGGTTTTTGGGCAACTCGAGATCGACGTCTTTGAGATTGTGAACGCGAGCTCCGCGAACGCGAAGCGTGCCGGATTCCATGGACCCTCGGCCAACGTGGGTGGTCAAAAAAGGGGAGCATGACAATTTACTCGGGGGGTGGTACCCGAGCAAGGGAAGTGCGACTTCCTGGCTCGATTGACGCTCTGCAAGTGGCGGGCTATACTCGCGCGTAGCAGCTTATTTCGACCACAAGCTAGAAGGACATTCCATGATCAAGCTGGGGGCCAACACCGTGCTGTTTGCCGGGTATGACCTGGAGACAGCGCTGAAGCACATCTCTTGGGCCGGATACGACGGCGCCGAACTGTCGGCGATTCAGGGCATGTGTGAGCATCTCGATCTCGACAACTGGCAAGCACAGGCCGCCCATATCAAGAGTCTGGCGCAGGACTACGATCTCGAACTGACGGCAATGGAGGAGGCGCGTCTCGACGAGGAGCGACTGCTCAAGGCCTACGAGGCGGCGGCAGCGATCGGCATTCCGGTGGTGAATGTGGGGTCTGGTGGTAAAGCCGGCAGCGACGAAGATCTGGCAGCACAGATCGATCTGCTCGGCAAGATGGCGGAGAAGGCAAATGAATTCGGCGTGCGACTCTGTGTGAAGGCGCATGTGGGCCAATCGATCCACGACACGCCGACAACGCTGAAGGCGATGGCACAGATCGATTCTCCAGGTTTTGGCATCAACATGGATCCGAGTCACATATACCGGGCCGATGGTGGCGAGGATGTGGTGCAGGCCCTTGGCGCCGTCGTGTCCCGCATGGGCCACGTGCACATCCGTGATTGCCCCGCGGCCTCGAAAGGAACCGAAGGTCCCCCCGGCCCGCCCGAGGAACAGGCTTGCGGTCGCGGTGGCATCGACCTGGCAGGATATCTGCGCGTGTTACATGAGGCCGACATCGATATGGTCGTCAACCTCGAGGTTATCGGCGCGAAGGAGTATGAGCTATCACGTGTGGCGACGATCGCCGCTGAGAGTCGTGGGTATCTCAACGCTTGCCTCAAGGCCTGTGGCGCCCGCTGAACGAAAAAGCACCACGATCCGACTGTTCATCGCGGTGGATGTGCCGCAGGATGTGTGCACCGCGCTGGCGGATATCGCGCGGCGCTTGAACGCCCATTGGCCAGCTGGCGCGGTGCGCTGGACGCCGGCAGGCAAACAACATCTGACACTTCGATTTCTCGGGGCAACGGCGCCGACGCGAGTTCCTACGGTGACAGCAGCGCTTGATGAACTCGTCGC
>Ga0310124_10000749_pt1 | contig 22792 bp, 23 predicted proteins | sample CB11b_AW_Bot5_MG_FD_203507 | JGI IMG/M metagenome (GOLD analysis project Ga0310124, IMG submission 203507) | Marine microbial communities from Western Arctic Ocean, Canada - CB11b_AW_Bot5 | ecosystem: Environmental > Aquatic > Marine > Oceanic | place: Canada: Western Arctic Ocean | collected... | reverse complement strand
GCCGTGAAGTCTTCGATGACATCGTAATACTGATTCAGCTCTTCTGGTGAGGCTAGGAACACCACACGAAAATAGCCATCAGTTGGAATTGTTCCGAAGCCCGACCCATAGACGCAGAGCAACCCTGTTTCTCGCAAAAGGCCTAAAACGTATTCCTTATCAGTCTGTCCGGGTAATAACTCTACCTTGGGCATGGCATAGAATGCGGCCTGCGGGGGCACGCATGAGATTCCTTCGATGGCATTTAGGCGTCGACTAGTTATTTCGGCCCGTATTCTGAGTTCACGAAGAAACGCTTCTTGGTGGCTTTTGTCGCCGTCAAGCGCGGCCGCCACGGCTAATTGCATTGGCCCGACGCTGCATATGCGACCGTCGGCCATTTCCTTAACGGCCGCCAAAATACTGTCAAGTCTCGTCCCACCGCCAAAGACCATCCAACCGGTGCGCCAGCCAGGTGCTAAATAAGCCTTCGACAGAGACGAAAAAGAAATTACCGGAGCACTAGGATTGTATGAACCAAGAGTCGGGACCCGCCCATCATAAGCCAGGTCGGTGTAACCCTCATCCGAGAGAAGAACGAGGTTATGCCGGTCCGCTAGTTCGAGCAACGCCAGACGATTTTCACGTGTATATACGGCTCCAGTCGGATTGTTTGGGTCAATAACTACGATCGCTCGCGTCCGAGGGGTAATAAGACTTTCAATATGTGCGACGTCTGGCTGCCATCCGTTTTTTGGGTCTGTCCGATAGTAAACAGCTCGCGCGCCAAGTTTAGCCAATACGGCCGTGTAAAGCGGGTATGTCGGAACGGATACAAGAACTTCGTCCCCTAGATCGAGAAGTACGCTTAACGCGAGGTCAATTCCTTCCGAGGCTCCGGCCGTCAGGATAATGCGATCGGCTGAGACGCTTAAACCACGCGCATGGAATTCTCTTGCGACGGCTTCACGAGCTTCTGGGACGCCGTCAGCAGGCGTGTACCCATTTCGTCCGTCTCGCATCGCTTTTTCGACGGCTTCAATTAAATGAGGGGGTGTTTGAAAGCCAAAAAGGACCGGGTCACCGATATTGAGGTACTTGACGGTCTGGCCATTTGCCTCCACTTTTCGTGCCTCCGCGACGATGTTCCGGATCGCGTAGTCAAAGCCTGAATTTCTCCGCGAGACGGGGATCGTCGGTGGTGAATCAACTAGCATCATGTTGATAATAACGCACAGTCTGCCCTAATCTGCGACATGGCGATCAGGGCAGAGTTGACAGTTCGGCTTCAGAACAGTCCGGGGGCGCTACGTCGCATTTGTCAAATCTTGGGAGAAGAGCGTGTCAACATAATTGCTTTAAGTGTTGAAACAGCGGGCAGTCTCAGAATTCTTGCTGATAATCCCCTCCGCGCGGTTAATGCACTTGAGACTCATAACTATGCAGTCCAGTCGCACGATGTGCTATTTCTGGAACTTTCTCATAGTCCCGGGAGTCTTGGAGAAATAACTCAGTTGTTGGCTAAGGCTGACGTGAACATTGACTATATTTATGCAGCTGGTTCGGAAACCCGAAAAAACGCTGTCGTTGTTATCGGCGTGGAAGATGTTGTGAGGGCTGCTACTTTGGTCGGAATCTAAATATCTTGGCGTTTGAATTTTGGCGCGACGGCGGATTCAAGAGATTCGACTAATTCTTTAAGGGCAGTAATCTCGTTTTCTGCAGCGTAAAGAATAGCCCGTGTTTCCTGTAATGATGGAAGACTCCAGTCTTCATCGTTGAATTTTACCTGTCCACAGGCATCAAATTCGACGAGTACGGCATCCATCGGTCCAACATAAAGATGCATAAATTTATTCCCCTTGAGCGGAAAGTTTTCCGACGATGACGCTTGCCGGTCTTAGTAAATCGTCATTGACGAAGTAACCTGGCTTAACCACGGTTATGACGATGTTATCTTTCGATGGATCAGGAACAGAGACCGTCGATAGAGCATCATGGATATTCGGGTCGAACGAAAGCCCCAGTGCCAGAACAGGAGCTACACCGTAGCTCCTGAATGTGGACAGGCATTGGTTTCGAACCAAGAGAATCCCCTCAAGGAAGGCACTTGAACGGTTGTCTTGCTTGTCGGTCTTTGCTGCTTCAATAGCCCGGTCTAGATTGTCAATAATTTCCAAAAACGATACAAGGACGCCTCGAATTTCTCGGTCAATGTCTTTTTCGGATTCCCGTGTGAGGCGAGCACGCGTTTTTTCAAAGTCGACCGTCGCGTCTTTATATTTTTTTGCGTAATCGGCAATCAACGCATCCTTGGTGGCAATTTCAAATTCAAGCTTTTCTATAACGGTAGGTTGTTTTTTTTTGGAGTCATTACCGTTTTCCTCGGAAGAACCGGTCGAATCGTCTGCCTTGCTAGCCTTAGCCCACCAACGCTTGTCGACCACACGTAATTTGGGTTCCTCATCGGTCGGCAGGTCAGGATTCTGAGAATGTTCGGTGTCACTCACTTGTGGCTTCTTCGGTGGTCTGCGTCACGGGGTCATTGTTTTTTGGCTGGGCCGCTGGCTCAATCGAGAATGAAAGAGCTCCATTTTGTAAACCTATCTGCACAGTTCCACCATGTTCTAGACGACCAAAGAGAATCTCATCTGTGAGTCGGTTACGCACCTCGGATTGCACGATTCTCGCCAGCGGACGTGCCCCATAAAGGGGGTCGTAACCTTTTTTGGCTAACCAGGTTCGAGCTTCCGTTTCGAGCGAAATAGCAACTCGTCGTTCGGCGAGCTGCGATTCGAGTTGTAAAATAAATTTTTCAACAATGGTTTCCATGGTTGATTGAGACAAAGCACGAAATGACACAATTCCGTCGAGTCGATTCCTAAATTCAGGACTAAAAATTCGCTCAATTGCAACCTTTAGGCGCCCCGTTGACGACGTTTCTTGATCCTCGCTGAAGCCGATTGAACCCAAGTCCGCTTCGCGGGAACCGGCATTGGACGTCATGATTAATATGACGTGTCGAAAGTCGGCCTTACGACCAGTATTATCTGTCAGGGTTGCATGGTCCATCACTTGGAGCAAGATGTTGTAAACGTCCGAATGGGCTTTTTCGATTTCGTCTAGAAGCACAACGCTGTACGGATGAGCTCGCACCGCATCGACTAACAGACCACCCTGTTCAAAACCTACGTAGCCAGGCGGTGCGCCGATTAGTCTAGCGACTGCATGCTTTTCCATGTACTCACTCATGTCGAAGCGTACAAACTCGTTTCCAAGGTGTATCGCGACTTGCCGGGCGAGTTCTGTTTTTCCGACGCCCGTTGGCCCAGTGAACAAGAAACATCCCGCCGGTCGATCTGGCATACCTAGTCCGGCACGAGCCCTCTTGATCGCAGTTGTGACCGCGTCAACAGCATCAGCTTGTCCGAACACAACGCGTTGGAGTGCTTCGTCAAGCGTTCGAAGTCGTTCTTTGTCGGATGAAGAAGCTTGTTTTTCAGGAATACGGGCCATTCGTGCTACGACACGTTCAATATCGGCGACTGTTACCTCCAACGGCGTGGTTTCTGTGTCAATGGTTGTTTGAGTTCGCTGCAGGCTGAGTACAGCGGCGGCTTCATCGAGGATGTCGATTGCGCTATCTGGAAGATGGCCGTCTCTAAGGTGGCGGTTAGCCAAAGTTGCGGCTGTGGACACAGTGTCAGCACCAAATGTAACAAGGTGATGCGATTCGTATTTCGGGCGCAGTCCTTCGAGGATCCGGGTTGTTTCATCTACCGAGGGCTCTTCGATAACGATTTTCTGTAGTCTGCGCGCAAGCCCCCGATCTTTTTCAATGTGCTTGAATTCTTCAAATGTTGTCGATCCAATGATACGTAGATCGCCGGCGGCAAGGGTTGGTTTAATTAGGGTTGCCAAGTCCATAGTGCCGCCAGTAGTAGCACCTGCTCCAACGGTTGCGTGTATTTCATCGATGAAAAGAATTGGCAGTGGGTGGTCGGTGAGCGCTGAGATCACGGCCTTAAATCGTTCTTCGAAGTCGCCACGAAATCGAGTGCCTGCGAGCAATGCTGCAGTGTCAAGCGAAAATATCTCTGCGCCAACGAGTCGAGCTGGAACATTTTCTTCGAGCAACCGAGCAGCGAGTCCTTCAGCAAGCGCAGTTTTCCCCACACCTGCTTCACCTACAAACATAGGATTGTTCTTACGCCGACGACACAAAATTTCCAGAGTTCTCTGTAACTCCAGGGTACGACCAATCAGTGGATCGAGTTTACCGGCGCGAGCGAGGTCAGAAAGACTAACGGCATACTCCCCGAGCGGGTCTCGAGCAGCTGAAGGACCTTCTTCGCCAAATCCAGCTTGGGCGGTTTCGTCTTCTTCTGTGTGTTCGTGTGGTCCGGAAGCAACTTTGGAAATGCCGTGAGAGATGTAATTGAGTATGTCTAACCGTTTGACTCCCTGGGATTCAATTACCTGCGCAGCGTAGGCTTTCGGTTGTTGCAGGACGGCAGCGAGCACATCCCCCGACCGAACCTCATCTTTGCCAGCACTTTGAACGTGTAGAACAGCAGTTTGCAGCACTCGTCGGAAGCCGAGAGTTTGCGCTGGTTCTTGCGACTTTTCGCCCCTAGCGAACGTCTCGAGAGTCCCAAGGAATTCATCAAGTGTCTTGCGTAAAATAGGCAGGTCTGCACCGCAAGCTGCCAAGATCCGTTCTCCTTCTGGATCATGCGCTAAGGCGTAGAGCAAGTGTTCTAGTGTGAGGTGAGTGTGGCGTCGAGACGCTGCCTCCCGATAGGCAACGTTGAGAATCAATTCGAGTGAGGCACTAAACATTCGAGTCCTTTAACTTAGATAGAGTGTGTGTTAGTAGTCTTCCTCAAGATCCGCTTGTAGCGGAAAACCTTCTTTTGCTGCTTGCGCCCGAACAGTGGTGACTTTTGTTTCTGCAACTTCAAACGTGTATATCCCGCAAACAGTTCGACCCTGTGTATGAACCTGCATCATTAACCGAAACGCCTCCGCGGGACTTTTCTGAAAGATGTTTTCAAGTACGGCAACGACAAATTCCATCGTTGTGTAATCGTCGTTGAGCAAGTACACACGATATTGTTTAGGCGTGGCAGTTTTATCCTGCTGTTTTTCTATTACCGAACTATCCGATTGCTGGTCGACCATAAATGTACAAGCGGCTGTTTCTATCCCTGTTGTTCAGCGTGACGTGTATTGCCAGATTTGCACCCTTCATGCGTACCGGCACTGTGAACCATAGTCATTCAGCGTACTGAGACCAGTGCAAAGAGGCAAGGCGTTGAAATGCCTCTACAACGCCAACGTGAAGGTGCGGGCCAGGTGGATGGCTACCATAGTAAACTTTACCGCCTGCATGGAAGAGCTAACACACAATATTTCGTATACAGATTTGATGCATCTCGGGCGACCGCGGGTGATCGCAGCAGCCGTTATTCGGAGTGCTAGCGACGTAACATTGGTTGACCCAGGTCCTACGTCATGCCTCGGTCGGCTCCGCGCCGCACTGGCGGAGACGGGCATTAAAATTAGCGATGTGCGGACGGTTCTCATCACACATATCCACCTTGACCATGCAGGCGCTACTGGAACGTTGCTTAAGGAAAATCCTGATATTACGGTCTATGTGCATGAACGAGGAGCTCCTCATCTGATTGACCCTTCAAAGCTACTCGCGAGCGCGACGCGTCTGTATGGTGATGAGATGGATTCTCTGTGGGGACCATTTCTTCCGGTTCCAGAGAAGAGTGTGCGTGCGATTTCTGGAGGTGAACGGATTGCGGTGTCGGACCGAAATTTTGATGTTGCCTATACCCCGGGGCATGCGTCACATCATGTGAGTTACTTTGACCGCTCAAGCGGTGTTGCTTTTGTTGGTGATGTCGCTGGTGTTCGGACAGGACAGGCGCTGTTCGTGTTGCCGCCTACCCCGCCGCCTGACATAGACATCGAGTTATGGAAAGAGAGTATTGAAACGGTCAGGCAGTGGCACGCCTCAACATTATTTTTGACGCACTACGGTGCGCATGAAGACCCAGAAGAACATCTGGACGCACTGTTAGTGCACATGGATGTGTTAAAACGGATATCGAAGGAATGCCTAGAGTCCAGTGGGAGTGACGCGGACCAACAACAGAGATTTCTTAACGAGATCCGAGTTTATCTTGCTCGGCACATCCCGACTCAAGAGGCTAATCTTTACAACACGGCGGCACCACTTGACCAGTGTTGGTTGGGACTCGTTCGGTACTGGCGAAAACGTGGAGTACCGTTGTTGTGAGTGCAACCGCGGTCAATCAGTCGGAACGGGACCAATTGGTGAATCTGCTCATTGAGTCTCGCGATCAAGTAGTAGCGTCTAGTGAACAACTTTCTGTTGCACAGTGGGCATTTCGAGAGAGCAAAGATAATTGGAGCATCGGTGACAATGTCGAGCACTTAGGCCTTGTGGAGCCGATACTCTTTGGACAGGTCACAAGTGCTCTTGGTGTGGACGCTAATCCAAACTGGGAAGAAGAAACAGCAGGCAAGGAGAGCCTGCTTAAGGAAAAGGTCCTTGATCGGTTAACGAAACGCGACGCTCCACACTCTGTGTTGCCGGCTGGCGGTATTGATCAGACCCGCGCACTTCGCGTCTTTCGAGAGCATCGAGAAATTTCATTGCGGTTTGCTCTGGACACGGCAAAGCCACTCAAAGCGCATACCGCAGACCATCGGCGACCCCTATACGGGACACTTAATGCTTACCAGTGGCTGCTTTTTATCGCGTACCACACGCTGCGCCATGTGAAGCAAATTGCAGAGGCCAAACGCGCCCCTGGGTTTCCAGAAGCCTAAGCTTCACTCGCTCTAATTTCCAACCCCTGGCACCGTATTTCCAGCGATCCAGACTGATTCAATTGTGTGACTGTCTGCGATATCGGTTGCGGGGTTTCCGGTATACACAACAAAATCAGCCCACTTACCAGTTGAGAGTGTTCCGATTTCGTCGAGACCCATGCACTCGGCTGCGTCGCCGGTCGAGGCCACGATAGCCTGCATCGGAGTCAGGCCAGATTCGACCATTAAAGCGAGTTCCCCATGTTCAAAGTAACCCTGGAAACGGCCCGCAGGGCCTGTGTCAGTTCCCATTGCGATACGAATACCAGAATCAGAGAGGGTTTTAACGTTTTGCATCGCGACTTCAAGCTGGGCTTTATAGGTCTGTGCGCTCTGGCTGTTCTGGATTCGTTCTTGGTATTCCGGTGCTTCGAGTGCAGTGAGAACTGCCGGGTCAGCATCTCTCAAGAAGAAAGGGTCGTCAAAGAAATCTGGACGTTCCTCGTAGACAAAAGTCGAGACTTCACGCATCAATGTTGGGCAAACGCAGGTGTCATTCGCTTTCAAAAGTTCAAGAAGTTCATCATCGACTGCAACGTCTCGTACGCTATGCGCCACGAAATCGGCACCAGACCTGAGAAGTTCTTTTGCATCGTCTAAATAGTAGAGATGCGCGGTGAGTTTTAGTCCGCGAGAGTGAGCGGTCTCAATGACAGACTTATAGATATCAGGTTGCATTTTTTGGCTACTACCCAGGTTGTCGTCAACACGGATCTTGATGTAGTCAACGTTCATATCGGCTGCCGCGTTTACCCGTTCAACTGCTTGTTCCGTAGAGTCAGCAACGATGACAGGACCCGCAACACGCAGACGGGCGTGAGTCAAATTGTTACTTTCGCGGTCACGAACCGCAATCCCTTCTGGTCCATCACCACCCAGACTTACGACCGTTGTCACACCGTAACGCGCATAGAGTGCGAGTTGGTTTGCGACATGCTCTTCCGTATAGAAGGAAGGGTCTGCTTCGAGGCCGCGTACGTTGTTGACATGCCCGTGAGTGTTGACCAATCCTGGCGTAACCGTTCGACCAGAAAGATCAATGGTTGATGCGTCTTCGGGTACGGTCACGTTTTCGGTTGAACCGATCGCCTCGATCCGGCCGTCTCGGACGACTATCGTACCGCTTTCAATGGTGTCACCATTACCGACGATCAGGCGTGCGCTTGTGAAGGCTGTGAGACCAGGAGTCGGTTCAATCGGTTCTGGTTCAGGTGCGCTACACGCGCCAAGCCCAAATACCAAGGTTACGCCGCAAGCGATTGTTCCGTAATTCTGGAGGTTCTTCATCTCGTTGGTCTCCACTAGTTTTGACTGCTATCACTTTCCCGTAATTCTTCGAGCACTTCTCCAAGTCGTTCGATTTCTTCACCGTACTGTGACCAATTACCCTGACGCTGCGCGTCAAGTGCACGCGAATAGTGGTCCTGCGCTTGGTCTGTGAGCTCACTATAAGAGGAACCTTGCGGGGTTGCCACCGCAAGCGAATTTACTGAATCCGCAGTGTCTAGAGTTTCGGCCACAAGCCTTGTAGGCACTACTGGTGACATCGAGCCAGCGCCAAAAAGACGGTCTAGGGCTTGATCGAGGGTTTCCTCCATCACAATTTGGTTCTGGTAAGCCACAACAACACGCCTTAGTTCAGGGATACGACCACCTGATGCCCGTAAATACAATGGTCTGATATATAGAAGTGCTTCTTCGATCGGAATTACGAGCAGGGTTCCCTGGATCACTTCTGAGCCCTGTTGGTTCCAAAGGGTGATTTGTGGAGAAATTTCTTGGTCTTGATTGATCCGTGCCACGATCTGCGAGGGACCGAACACTAATTTTTGTTTAGGGAATTGAAAGACCAGCATCTTTCCATAGTTTTCACCATCACTGCGTGCTATGAACCACGCCGCGAGATTGTTTCTTCCTCGTGGCGTGAACGGGAGCATCTGAATAAATTCCGCACGTGCCTCACCTGGAAGTCGCATGATGGTGTAATAGGGTTCCATCTGCTCGTTGTCGATAATTGGAACTTCCCAGTCATCTTCTCGGTTATAAAACACTCCAGGGTTGGTCATGTGAAAAGTCGCGTACATGGCACTCTGCACTGCGAAAATTCCTTCCGGATACCGAATATGACTTCGAAGTGACTCAGGCATGGAGTCGAGCGGTTGCAGGAAGTCAGGGAAGATATTGGCGAGTGTTACTCCTAGAGGATCGTCCGGTTCCGCAAGGTAGAAGGTCGTGTCGCCGTTATACGCATCGATGACGATCTTGACCGAGTTCCGAATGTAATTGATGCCATTACCGGCAGGAGAGGAATATGGATAATCATCGGTAGTTGTGTACGCATCTCTCATCCAATAGAGCCGTCCGTCCGCAATAACGAGGTAAGGGTCCGCATCGTAACGTAAGAATGGAGCAATAGCAGAGACTCTATCTGAGATATTACGATGAAAAATCACCCGGCTTTGACTAGTCAATTGACCACTAACGAGGATTTCGTAGGATTGCAACCGAAGACTAAAAAGCAGGCGACGAAACCACCCGCCCAGTTCGAGGCCCCCGTTGCCGTCATAGCGAGTCGAGACGTTGTCGTCTCCAGAGGGATAGTGGAATTCATCTGTGCTGGTGTTGATGACCACGTAATCGTTCGACAATTCTCCAAAATAAATACTGGGCTGCTCGACTAACAAATCAGTATTGGAAGTCGGCGGGATGTCTTGGATAAATAAAACCGGCAGTCCTTCCTGCGTAACTTGATTCACTGGACCGAGTGCTACGCCGAAACCATGTGTGTACTGTAGGTGTTGGTTAATCCATGACTGATTGGGGAGGTTTTCAGAATTAAGTTCACGCGTCGACACCATAGTTTGGCGATACTCTCCGTCGATGACATAGCGGTCGTTATCAACCGATGCAAACTCGTAATAAGTTCGAATTTCCTGAATTTGACCGAAGGTATCAAGAAGCGGTTCATGATCCCACAACCGAACGTTGTTAATGGTTTCGGCGTTGTTGATGATGTCTTCTTGTGTCAGTAAGGCGTCACCTGACACTTGCCGTTCTTCGACGATATCAATGTCAAAAGCCCGCCGAGTACCTGCGATGTTATGTGTGATGTACGGAGCTTCCAATCGTTGCTCGTCGGGTGTGACGACGAGTTGTTGGTATGCTGTTGCGGCGCCTCCACCGCCGATCCACACTAGTAGATAACCAACGACTCCGGCAGCAATAGGCCATGTTGTTCGTGAGAAGGCTGAGTATGCTGCCGCACCGCCGGCGAGGGCAGAAACCACTATCAGAACACGGAGCACCGGAAGTCGTACTACGATGTCCACGTACGATGCACCATGGACGATCCCTCCCGGGGTGATTAAGAGCCGCGGCATTTCGAGGTACGCACCCCAGGCTAATAATCCAAAAATTCCAGCGACCAGAAGCAAAAGATGTTGCCGAGCGCGCTTTCCGATTTGGAGGCCGCTCGCATCGAGAGCAATTTCGCCAGCGATTACGTACGCACCGATTGAGCCAGTTAGTGCCAGAACGATGAGTGAGAGCGCAGCAAACCGTAAAAAGTCATAAAACGGCAAAGAAAAGATATAGAACGACGCATCCAACCCAAAAAGCGGGTCAATTTCTCCAAACGGAATTGCTTCGAGATAGCGAAGCACCAGCATCCATTGACTCGATGCGACGCCGCCGACGAACAAGGCAACCAAAGCAGAGATTCCGATGGCTAGAGCTCCGACATGCGAACGTTCGAGCACCAGCGGCTTAAGATCGCCCCCGCCGGCAAACAGCACATACGGTCGATGGATTTCTGTTATGGCAAAACGGAGGTTTGCGTACAGAACCACAAACGCAATCAGAAAACCGGCACTACTGATAAGACCTTTCGTGGTCAGACTTTTAAGAAAAATGGACTGGTAACCTACCTCACCGAACCAGAGCCACTCCGTATAGAGATTGGCGAGTGAAGGTAATGCCACGAAGAGCAGCAAGCCGGTAAGCGCTAACGCAATTCTCATTCTCATCACCCTGAAGAGTATGTGAGTAGAACACTCTGTGCAACTTCTGTTACTACGGAGTTGCAAGCGACTGCTAGACTGAACTGTTGTGAAGGTGTTTGGGATTTTGCTTGGGATAGGCTTGGTTACAGTGATTGCTTGGCTGAACATCCCCAGCGAAGAGGATCGGATCGTTGGGCAGTTGAGGAATTTTACGAAAGCGGTCAGTGTAGGACCTGACACAGCCCCAACCGAGATAGCCGCGCGTGAGCAAAAAATTTTAACCTACGTCGCAGAAGATGCTCAGATCGATTTAGGCGCGCCGTTCAGATCCATTCACAGGCGCAGTGCGCTTGACGTGCTTTTCGACGAGCCGAGCGTGGACGGCGGGATCGCCGTTAATTTCCTTGATGCCACGATCAATTTTGATCGCCGGTTGTTGATAGCAAGCGGACGTTTAAGGGTCTTTATAGAAACGAATGAGAAGGACTATGGAATGCGGGTGTTTGATGTTGCGTTACGTCAGGTACAAGACAGTTGGCTGTTAACGGACCTCCACGTCGTTGTTCCGGCCGAGTAACAAATTAAACAGTAACGACGAGGAGACTTTGTGATGCTGTTGAAGATTGGAGAAGAGGCCCCGGACTTTGAACTCGACAGCCACCTGGGTCATAAAGTTCGCTTATTAAGCTTTCGTGGTATAAAAAATGTTGTTGTTGTTTTTCACCCCTTGGCCTGGACGCCTGTATGTTCCAACCAGATGCAAAATTATGAGTCTGACAAAAAGTGGTTTGATAGCCACGAGACACATATTCTTGCGCTTAGCGTTGATGCGGTTCCAGCCAAAGTTGAATGGGCGAAAAGTCTCGGGGGGATTTCTTATGATCTTCTTAGCGATTTTCACCCAAAAGGTTTGGTCGCCGAGAGATATGGTGTCACGCGTGATGGCGGCATCACAGAGCGAGCGATTTTCATTGTGGATAAGTCGGGTACTATTGTATTCGCGAAGGTGTATAACATTCCGACTCTTCCTGACAACACAGAGATCCGGCAAGCTCTGGAAATGCTGGAGAACACAACTAAATAGCGAGACCGGTTGTTTTTGGAAAGACTTTAGTCCGTCGGAACACTAGACAAACGGCTACCAATTACAGTAGATCAAAGAAAGACCCCGCCCGACATATGTCGAGGAAATACCAACAAAGCGGTTATCAGGACGACAAAGAAGCGCGCTCGCCAGCGCGGCAGCCTAAGGGAGATGGCCGGCCACGTCGCGGCTATGGTCCGCGTGAACCTCGGAAAGTCAACATGCCGAGCTTTCATGAAGTGACCAAATGCGCTCGGTGTGGAGCTGCCCTATCTGCCTCGATTCGTTTCGACAGCCAGTGTTCTAAATGTGCTGCTGTTCTTCATACGTGTGCGCAGTGCGCGTGGTTCGATACCAGCAGTCAATTTGAATGTGCGCAGACCATCCCGAAGCGTGTGTCGCCGAAAGACGCACGGAACAGCTGTACGCTTTTTGAGGCGGTCGTAACAATCGAGAGAGAAACCCACTCTACTAGCCACGGAAATCAGACCACGGGCATCTCGTCTGAAAATCGAACGAGTTCCACAAGCAGTAATAACGCTCGGCAGGCTTTCGACGACCTTTTTAAGTAGACAGGCGCTTGCTTTATGGAAGTCTATAGCGCACCGTCAGATATCGCAGCGCGACTGGCAGCCGTGGCCGCACCTATTCGGCTAGTGGTTTTTACGCAGACGTTTGGTTGCGACACGTGTTACGAAGCCAGACAGGTCGCTGATCGAATGGCCAGCCTATCTGACCAAATTACGGTCGAAGAGCACAACCTTCTGCTCGATAAAGATGAAGTTGCGAAATATCAGGTCGATCAAGTTCCAGTAATTGCGGTAGTTTCAGAGCGGGACGTCGGCATTCGTTATTATGGTGTCCCGGCCGGTTTTGAAGTTGAATCGTTGGTTAGCGCGATTGAGGTTGTTGCAGGTCTTGCACCCGCGGTAAGTGTGTCAACGCAGTCCTTGTTAGATGTGCTTGACCGGGATGTTCGCATTTCTGTCTTCGTTACACCCACGTGACGTTTCTGTCCCCAGGCGGTCAGCCTGGCATACCGACTTGCCGCGGCAAGTTCGCGTATAACAGCGGTTGCGGTTGACGCGATGGAATTCCCAGACCTGGCTCGACGGTATCAAGTTACTGGTGTTCCGAAAACCGTGGTCAATGATGTCATCGAAATTATGGGGAGCAAACCCGAAGACGAATTCATCGCAGAAATATTACGGGCCACCGAATGAAGAGCATGCCTGTTTGTCGTGATGTACACCTCATTACAAAATGGCTGTGCCTCGGGTTCGTGGGGTTATCGTATTTGGTTCTGTATGCGCAGCAGCCAACGGAACTGATTTATCGACTGTCCTTTCCTACCCCGCAGCATCGCTGGCTGGCTGTGAATGTCGAGTTCTCAGACCTGACGAATGATCCGCTTCATGTCCGGATGAGTAGTGCCTCCCCGGGTCGGTATGCGCGCCATGAATTTTCAAAAAACATTATTGATATTGCTTTTACTGGAGTCGAGGGCTCAACTGTAACTGTCCAGCAACTTGGTTTGGGACACTGGGAAGTAACGGACCATGGCGGTACCGTATTTGTCCAGTATCGTATTTTTGGCGACCGAGTCGATGGCACGTACCTGGGCATTGACTCAACTCATGCGCATCTTAATCTTCCAGCGACACTAATTTGGGCTGAAGGTCTTGAGGCACGGTCGGCCCGCGTGATTCTCACGCCGCCCCCGGACGCAGTTGACTGGAACGTCGCCACACAGCTTTTTCCAACATCCGATCCATTGGTCTTTACGGCGCCGAATCTTGCGTACCTTCTCGATAGTCCGATCGAATACGGCCCATTTTCAGTGCGAATATTTAGTGTGCGCGATCCGGGAGTTCCCGCATATCAACCAAGCTTCCGCGTAGCCGTTCACCACAATGGTAGTAGCGCGGACCTGGATATTTTCACGAAATCTGTTGAGCGGGTCGTGCGTGAAACGGTAGCCATTTTCGGTGAGTTTCCTCGATTTGAAACCGACACTTACACTTTTATCGCCGATTACGTACCGACAGCTAGTTTTGATGCAATGGAGCATCGCAACAGTACAGTGCTGACGGCTGAAGGCGGGATTAGGCTGCCCGCCGATCGAACAAACCGGTTGGGGGCGGTAGCGCACGAATTCTTTCATGCGTGGAATGTTGAGCGGATTCGACCACGGTCGCTCGAACCATTTGATTTCACCGGTGCCAATATTTCTGGTGATTTATGGTTGGCGGAAGGCGTCACGAATTATTACGGGGCGCTAGTACTGCAACGTGCTGGGCTTGTGTCACTAGAGGCAACGCTTGATCGTTTTTCCCGTGTCATTAATACAACGACACACGGCGCTGGCCGTCAACTTCGGTCTGTCGTTGAGATGAGTCAAATGGCACCGTTTACAGATGCAGCGACGGCCATTGATCCAACGAATTTTGAAAACACGTTTATTTCGTACTACGTGTGGGGTGAGGCGATCGGATTGGGTCTCGACTTGGCGTTACGTGAGTACACGGATAATCAAGTGTCGGCCGATGATTATATGCGCGCGTTATGGCAACGGTTCGGTAGACCTGGGGGAGCGATAGCTGGGGTGGTTGATTATCCCTACAGTTCCCTCGAAGCTCGTGAGGTTCTGGGCGTAGTGGCGCGAAGCGATGCTTTCGCCAAAGATTTTTTTGCGCGCTATATCGATGGTCGTGGCATCGTTGATTACGAAGCGTTACTGCGATCCGCAGGTATTGCTATCCAACAGATTAACCCGACAGGTGCGACGCTTGGAGCGAATGGGTTTGGCGATAGTTTACGCGTTGTTCGGATGACGCGATATGGCAGCCCATTGTATGAGGCCGGTATTAATAAAGGGGATGTCATCACATCCGTCGACGGTAGGCGTGTAGTGTCACCATTTGATATCGAACGTCTGATGCAGGATAAGCGGCCAGGCGACCGACTATTAATTGAATTTCGTCGTGATGGGACATTACGGCAGACCACGGTTGAAGCAATGGCTGATCAGCGTATTAAATTAGTGGCCCTGGAAACCATGGGCATGCCGGTGTCAGTTGCACAGCGTACTTTTCGCGAGAGCTGGTTGGGGAGTCACCAGTAACCAAATTAAGCTTGATGGGCCATCTTTTCAGTGAAATGGTCCATACGTTGTTACTCACGTTGTTCTATTGATGTAGCTGAGAGCACAAAATTTTGATTTAAGAGGGGTGGACATCGATGATGTCGACATCGACCCGCTTTGACTTTGGGGGGCGACGGGAACCACCGACTAACATCGAAACAAACCCCACTAATCCTGCACCCAAAATTGCCCACCAAAATGACGACACGATAAATCCAGGAACGAGCCATGCAGCAATTGAGAAAGCTGCGCCGTTGACGACAAAGTAAAAGACACCAACCGTCATAAAGGTGAGCGGTAAGGTCAGTAGAACGAGTATGGGTTTTACGATGGTATTAACGAGTGCGAGGACAACAGCACCGACCAGAAGCGCAGGGATGGACGTAATCGTTACACCAGGCAAGACCCACGAAACGACTCCTAAAGACAGTGCTGTTGTAAAACAGCGCACGAGAAATGGTTGCATCGGCATTCTCTTACTTTGTGGTGTTTGAAAAGATTACCCCGGGCGCCAGTTTACCTGTCGGGTCTAATGCGGACTTCACAGCTCTCATTTGCGCAATACCTTTGTCACCAACAAGTTGACGAAGCAATTCTTGTTTGATCGGATTCCGTCCGACACCGTGTTCGGCGAGTGGGCTACCACCCAGCCTGATTATTTCGAGACCGCATTCAAGTATCGCATCTTTGCCGCGGGTGACATCTTCGATTGACCGTGGAATAACGTTCGGATGAACGTTTCCGTCTGATAAATGCCCCCAAATTGCGTAGTCAAGTTGACGTTTTTCGAAGGCGTTCCTAAAAATAGCGAGACTTTCCGCCGATCGTTCAAATGGCACGATCATGTCGGCTGCAGTTTTTTCAATAGGGCCAGCCCGGAGACGTTTGGATTGAGCAACCCGGCGATTCACTCCTTCCGGGACGGCTTCGCGAGTCGCAAACAGTTGCGCTTGCCGACGCTGGTCTGCTGGTAGCGAAATTTCTGACGACTCCAGTAAGTTGGTGGATGAGAGTAATCTGCACAAACGGGTAAGGGGTGTATCTGGTGCATCATTAGCTAGCGCATTTGCAATTTCATCGTACGCCCGCTCCGTACTTATCTCGGGACTTGTGTGAAGTTCGATCTGCATCAAGATGGCAACTTGTGACTCGTGTGGCAGGTTAATTTCGTACCGTCGCGCAGCACCATCTTCTCGGATGATCTCAAGGCAGCGAGTATCAAGGTATTCAACAGCCGAGACGTCTAATGCCGACGCTTGTGGGTCACGCCATGCATTTTTCGCAGACTGTCGGAGCATCCATGTCAGTTCAAGTGCTGCCTGCTCATTTGGGAGCGGGATCCAAACGAGTGCTATTTTTGGAATTGATTCGACGACTCCAAAAGTAATTTCCGTGATTACGCCTAGCGTGCCTTCCGAGCCGATGAAGAGATCGATTAAGTCCATTCCTGGTTCCGCAAAGTAGCCAGCTGAACACTTTTCGAGAGTCGGCACGGTATAGCTTGGTATCGAGATACGCTGGAGTACGCCCTCCGTGACGATTTCAAAATACCCGTCTGGATGGGCCGTTGTTTCGCCGCGGTCCAGCTCGAGCACCTCGCCATTCGCGAGAACCACAGTGAGTCCGCGGACCCAGTCGCGGGTAGTACCGTATTTGAATGTCGTAGCGCCAGCGGCGTTGGTGGCTACGACGCCACCAGCGAAAGCGCCATCAAAGGTCGGCACAGGTGGGTAGTACTTACCTGCTCGCTTAAGAGTCGCCTGAAGAACTGCGAGAGGCACCCCTGGTTGTAGCACGACCTCATCTTGATTGACTGCAAGAATCCGATCGAACCGTTGCATGTCCATCACAATATCGCCCATTGGTGTGGCGCCGCCTGTTAACGAAGATTGTGCTCCGATGGGGAGAACGCTTTGCGAGTGAAGGAGAAGTGTCGCGACGTCACTTTCTGTAGCTGGTCGAGCCACACCGGCGGCGTGACCATTTGGATAATGAGCGGCGTCTTTCGAAACCGCTTCTAATGCATCGGGTGCCGTAGAGATATCTGGCTCAATAGCTTTGGTGATTGGTGGGCGGGCAGTGATTCGGTGCGACGACATAGGGTCGGCATTATAGGACTGTTTTATCGATGCAATGCGTCTTGATTGTCAGTTCTAGCATCGAACGGAAATAGGGTGGTACAGTTCGTTACATGCACAGTCATGATTTACGTCGGGTGGCAGGCGCTTTTGTGATCTCTTTGGGAGTGGTCTCATCCGCTTGGGCACAGCAGCAGGATGATGATGTCGTCGCGCGGATTGGTGGCGATCCAATTACTTTTGCTGATCTTGAGGAGGCTTGGCAGCGGAATGATGCTTCTTCTCGACTTCGAATGTTGCAGGATCTCTATGAGACACGGCGGCGAGCGCTTGACATCATCGTTGGGGAGCGACTCATCGCCCGCGAGGCCAAGATGCGGAGTATGACCAGAGACGCGCTACTTGAATCAGAACTTCCAAGTCGCTCTTTGCCGGTTACGGACGAACAAATTGCACTCGTGTATCAACGCAATCAGGCACAATTCGTCGATCGAACGCTTGAACAAATGAGCCCAGAAATTAGGATGTTTCTTGAGCGCCAACGTCCTATGCAGGCACTGCACGCCTACATGAACGAATTGCGGCGAGAGGCAGTTGATGACGTTGTGGTCACGCTCGAACCACCTCGGCAGGAGATTGAGGTGTTGGCAGAAGACCCGGTACGCGGACCTGAAACCGCGCCCATTGAAATAGTTGAGTTTTCTGACTTTGATTGTCCGTACTGTCAACGGGCCACAAATACCCTCGCGAGAATTCTTGATGAATACGGCGATCAGATTCGGTTTGTGTACAAGGATTACCCGCTACCGAGTCATCCGAATGCATTTAAAGCCGCTGAGGCAGGAAATTGTGCGAATGACCAGGGTGCATTCTGGCCATTTCATGATCGGCTGTTCGAGAGTCAAGGGGCACTTGATGTTGCATCGCTAAAAACATATGCGAGTGAATTAGGTCTGGAGGCGGAAGCATTTGTGGCATGTCTTGATAGCGGGAGGCATGCGTCGAGAGTTGACCGCGATTTAGAAATCGGTTCCGGGTACGGTGTATCGTCAACCCCGACGATTTTTGTCAACGGGCGTGCAGTTATCGGTGCGATGTCCTATGAAAGTTTCGTGGAAATTATTCAAGAAGAATTGTCACGCTAAACGATGGCAGAGCGGCACTTTTTCCAGCAGGGAATTGACGGGGCTTCGCTGTCTGGACTCTTGCTTATCGGCGTGCTGAGCGCGTCGTGCGGTGAGACCAGAGAGATGGATCAGAGACAAGTCGCTCCAGTGGAAATACTAAGGGAGCCGGCCGTCGGAAACGACGAGGAACGCTTTCAACAGCTGCGAGCTGATACCTTAAAACTGATGATCGAAGCAGCGAAAAGAGAGTTGGAGATTGGATCTTTTCAAAGGCAGATTGATGTGACCGTTACACAGTCACTTACAGATATGAAGGGTGCAGCCGACGCGTTAGAGAAAGTTGCTACAGGCCTTGAAGACTTGCTCAGTCAATAGTCTTTAAGATAGCGTTCTCGCCTCTGTGTTCTGAGTGGGAGCCGGACAATAATACTGAGGAGCTATTACCTTGGTGATCTAGTTCCCTGTTAATAGGGCCGCTTCGCCAGCTAACCACCCCTCGTATTCCGTTTGTGTTTGAACGGTCACGAAGCCGCGCATTCGGTAGTGTCCTAAGCCACACAGCTGGGAGCAGTTCACCTCATAGTTACCAGCCATTGTCGGGACCCACCAGACCGGAACCTGGATTCCGGGAATTGCGTCCTGCTTTACGCGCATTTCATTAATTGCAAAACTGTGAATAACATCCAGCGACGAAAGATAAATGATGACCGGTTTGTCGACCGGCACGTTCATTTGGTTAATAGAAACGATGTCATCGACCCCGTTTGGATCACTGCGGTCAAGACCGGTCGCGTTAGTCGGAGTGATTTGACTGATGTCACGCCGGCCAAACCGACCATCGGCACCGGCGTAATGTGAATGCCACTCGAATTGTTTTGCTATCACGTGGACAACAGTGGCTTCTTCGTTCGGCGGAACATCATTGACGCGGTTAGCCCATGCTGGAATCGCGAAACCTACAAGGATGACGGTTTCGACTACGGCAACTGCAATTTCGAGGTATCTCGAAACATGACTTGTAACCCCTGTGTAGTCAGCTTTTGGATTGGCACTCTCGCGAAATCGAATCAAGGTGTAAACGTAAAAGCTACCCCAACCAACGAAGAGCACGGCCATAAGCCAGTGCACTATGACGATCATTGCGTCGATTTCTGCCGCATGGGCGGAAGCTTGTATCGGCAAGCCGAGAAATTCACCCATCTACGCTCTCCCTTTAGACCCAACGTGTCGCACTTGTGAGTCGACCGCGCCTTCGTTCCCCAGCGCTTGCCGCGAGCGCTTCAGCAAATGAAAAATAAATGCGACAAACCCACTTAACACGCCACCAGTAACCCCCAAAAGCGTGAAGACGGCCCAGTTCAGGCTCACGGCTTCATCGGATCCGGTTTCCAACCCAAAACAGATTGGACATGCCCAGACCTCCGCTGGTGTGAAGAATATTAAGAGGGCGACAGCACTGATGCTACGAACGAACGACATGGTTTGCATAGGCATAAACCTTAAATTTAACGAATCCCGAGCTCGCGTGTTTTTCGAATAAATCGCACGGCATACACGGCCATCCCAAGCGCGGTACAGAGGGAGCCGATCGCAAACAAAAGGTGCCCCGTTTCGCCGCGGTCACTCTGAAATGTGGTAATTCCCCAAAACGTTGTGAACAACGTTAAAAGAATTGAGACCACGATAAACACGATGTGAATGTTGCGTAGAGACATGGTAACAACTGGCTAGTGAGCCGCGGGCGTTTCCACAGTTGGGGCATTTGCGTTCGGAAGACTGAAGTAAGTGCCTACCTTATCGCTGTGGCCCATAACCGGAATAAAAATTATTACCAGAAAGAATAAGGCGCAAATGAGCAGAGACCCAATAATCAGGCCAATGCCTCCCCTTGATGAAAGGGGCACAGGTTTTTTTTCTTCGATCAGGTGCATGAAGAAACTCAGGACCAACGACCCTTTTGTTGCAGCAATGACAAGAGCGATCGTCACCGCCACCGGAACCGTGACATCCAGGTAGGACACTCCTACTGTGAGTGCCGTTAATACGGCCAGCGATGCCGCGACTTTTTTATAGACCGCAATGTGGTGTTGAACGTGGTCACTCATGAACTCTCCAGCCGATGACTATAGAACGTAATTCGTTAAGCGTTCGTTAGTTAGAGTAAATACAGCACCGGAAATAGGAATATCCAGACAAGATCGACAAAGTGCCAGTAAAGTCCGGCTGCTTCAATCCGGTTCGTGAATTGCGTCTTGTTGGTCTCCCAGAGTTTTGAGCCAGGCCCAAGGAAATACGCATTCACCACTACGCCACCAATGATGTGTAATGCGTGTAACCCGGTCATGGTGAAGTAGATGGCTAAATAGGTGCTTGTCCAGGGAAAGTTCCCGATATCGAACTCGTGGCTGTACTCAAAACCTTTGACGACCATGAAAAGGAGCGAGAGGCCAATGGTTGCCCCCATAAACTTCTTGAAGCCAGCGAGGTTGTCCATCTGGAGTGACGCGTACGCGAACACCATCGTCACACTCGAGCCGATAAGCACTGCTGTATTGAACGTACCCATCGGCACGTTTAGCACTTCAGCACCGACTGGCCACTCTGGCGCCATCAGGCGTAATAGGACATAGGATGAAAAGAGGGCGCCGAAAAGCATTACTTCTGACGCTAAGAAGAGCCAGATACCGAGTTTGACGTTCGTGAGTCCAGTATCAGGTCGTTCGTCAACGATGTACGGAATATCCATAGACACGTAAGTTATACCCTTGCCTGTTTAGCGGCAGTTTGGTCTGGTTCGCCCTGCATCAGGAAGTCTTTTTCGGCCCCTGGGACGCTGTATTCGTATGGTCCTCGATGGGCAACCGGCGGCGTGGCAAAGTTTCCATGCGGCGGTGGTGAAGGTGCTTGCCATTCAAGCGTCGTCGCGTTCCACGGATTGGCCCCGACCTTTTCGCCGTTCTTGATGCTGTTAAAGAAATTGTAGATAAAGAAGAGTTGGAAGAAGCCGAGAGTCCATGCGCCCATACCGATTACTTCATTTAGGTAAAGCACGTCCTGGTTCATTACGTATTGGGCACCACCGTCATACATCCGGCGATTCATTCCAGAGAGACCTTGGATGAACATCGGCATGAAGACAACATTAATAGCAATGAACGATCCCCAGAAATGGATTTTTCCTAGCATGTCGTTCATCTTGCGACCCGTGGCTTTCGGAAACCAGTAATAGATTCCACCAAACAATGCCATGAGTGTTCCAGGGGCCACGACGTAGTGGAAGTGCCCGATTACGTAATAGGTGTCGTGCAGGTGTATATCTGGCGCAGTTAGACCGAGCGGGAGACCAGTCAGTCCGCCAATTCCAAACATAGGTAAGAACGCCAGGGCAAATAGCATTGGTGTTGTGTAACGAATCGATCCGCCGTACAGCGAGATGAAAAGTGCTGACAAGATGACCACGGAGGGAATCGAGATAATCATCGTTGTCGTCTGGAAGAAAGAACTCATGGTCGTTCCCATGCCTGTCAGGAACATGTGATGCGCCCAGACGATAAACGACATGAAACCAAGAAAGATGACCGAGGCGACCAGCACACGGTAACCCCATATAGGTTTCCGCGTATTGTTGGCGACGATGTCAGCCACGATACCCAGCGCTGGAAGAATCAGGACGTACACTTCAGGGTGCGCAAGGAACCAGAACAGATGCTGCCAGAGTAGGACACTACCGCCCCCACTGGCCTCCCATGCCGCATCGGCGTAGACAAGGCCACTTGGCATAAAGAAGCTTGTGCCAGCAACGCGGTCCATTAACTGCAATACACCAGCGGCTTCCAACGGTGGAAAGGCGAGCAATAACAAGAAAGCAGTGACCAGCTGAGCCCAGACGAAAAATGGCAGACGCATAAAGCTCAATCCGGGAGCCCGTAGTTGCACCGTGGTCACGATGAAATTGACGGAGCCTAGTAGCGATGAGGTGATCAGGAATATCATCCCGATCAGCCACATGGTTTGACCAGTTGTAGCAAATACAGAAAGAGGCGCATAGGAGGTCCAACCAGAGTTCGCGGCGCCACCAGGCACAAAGAAACTGGCGAACATAATCACGCCGCCTGGGAAAAACGTCCAGTAACTCGCCATGTTCAATTTGGGGAACGCCATGTCTGGCGCGCCAATTTGAAGCGGCAGAACAAAGTTACCGAAGCCTCCCACGGCGAGCGGCACGACGCCGAGAAACACCATGATAGTGCCGTGCATTGCACCGAGTTGGTTGTAGAACTCTGGAAGCATAATACCGCCAGGCGCTCTTTCATCTCCTAGCCACTGACCAATCAGCGGAATAGGTTCGCCCGGGTAGGCGATTTGCCAACGCATCAGCATCATGAGCGTAAAGCCGAACAATAAAAAGAGCAGTCCGGTTATAGCGTATTGGATGCCGATAACTTTGTGGTCTACCGAGAAGA
>Ga0310124_10000748_pt1 | contig 22855 bp, 20 predicted proteins | sample CB11b_AW_Bot5_MG_FD_203507 | JGI IMG/M metagenome (GOLD analysis project Ga0310124, IMG submission 203507) | Marine microbial communities from Western Arctic Ocean, Canada - CB11b_AW_Bot5 | ecosystem: Environmental > Aquatic > Marine > Oceanic | place: Canada: Western Arctic Ocean | collected... | reverse complement strand
GGGTTGAAAAGGGGACCGGCCCCGCCTGCGTGCCGTTCTGGGTGGAGCGGGACTTTCTGTGGGCGGCGTCTGACCCCGTCCCATCCCCAAACTTGTGTTTTTCAACCCGCCGCAGGCGGCCTAGCGCGGCAGCGGGACCGGCGGCGGGTCGGCGGGACCCAGCCGGTTGGCCGGAGCGGCAAACTGCCGGCCCGACTTCAGGTCCTCGAGCAGTTCGACGATGACCTGAGCGGGAATGGCGTGCGATTCGGTCCGTCCCTCGCGGGCAATGTTGATTCCCACGGTCCGCCCCCTTAAGTCGACCAGCGGACCTCCACACTGCTCGGGCTTCAGCACCGTGTCGTGAGCAAATGCGGTGGGGAACCCGCCCCTGCGGAAACTCAGCTGGCCACCCAGCTTGTTCATGAAGATGCTGCGGTTCTGCAGGTGTTCGGCCGGAGACCCCAGCCGGGCGTTGGCATCGAACTCGACGGTCCCCCGCCGCACTCTCATCGGCAGCACGTCGCCGGGGCGGAACTTGCGGATCTGGTCTCTGAGTGCCGCGCCGCGAGGAATCGTGGTGCCGGCCACCCGGATGATCACGTCACCGACCTTGAGTCCGATCCGGCTGGCTCCGCTGTTGGGCATCACCCGTGAAATCCTTGCTCCCCCGACCACGTCCTCGAACCCGACCCCCAGAAACCCGAACAGGTGCGGGATCCTGCGACGGGGGATGCTGACGACTCCGACGGCCACCGGCAGGTCGCTGGGACCGCAGGTGGCCAGCAGCGACCCGACCGACGGGTCCATCTTGCTGTGCCAGACCACCTCGATCAGCCCGGTGGCTTCGATCTTGAGCATCGCGAGGTCGTGTTCGGGATGGAACCCGACCTGTCGTGCGGGGTGAGTCTTACCGTCCTTCAGCCGACAGGTGATCGCACCGCCGTTGATCCCGTTGACCTGGCTGGCCTTGGTCAACACCCAGCCGTCGGACCCCACGATCGCGCCCAGCGCCTTTTGCCGCCCGTTGACCAGCACCGCCACGGTCGCCTGGCTGGACATCTTGACGACCGGCCGAAACGCGTTGCGGATCGCCGCGCCGCTCTTGTAGAGGTCGCGAGGCAATCGTCGAGGCGCCGCGGCCTCGACCGCGACGGGCACCACCAACACCGCCAACGCCGTGACCAGCAGCCTGGAACTCAGCAACACGACGCGATTCATGGACCTCGGCCTCCTGCCAGCGTCACCGTGATCTCCACCGGTTTGCCGTTCCGCCTTATCGACAGCTTCAGCTTGTCACCGGGCTTCTTGGTCTGCACGTGATCAAACAGCGAATCAAACCCCTCGAACCCCTTGCCATCGATCTTCACGATCAGGTCACCGGACTTCACTCCCGCCTTGGCCGCGGGCATGTTCGGATTCACATCGGTCACGGTGCAGCCCTGGGCGTGGTCAACGCCGTTGATGCCCAGCACCGGCTGGCGGCCGCGGCTGGGACGTCCAAACGCTATCCCATCCAGGAGCCTCGCCCAACTCTCGGTGTAGGCTCGGATCGGTACGTGGAAGTTCCAGCTGGTCGGTGCCCCGATCCGGCTGTGGATGCCGATCACGTTTCCCGAGAGGTCAAACAGCGGCCCCCCCGAGTCGCCTCCAACCAGCGTGCAGTCGGTCTGTACGTAACCGCTCTCGGTGCGGATCACCCGACCGAGGCGAACCACCGGAGGCCGGTTGCGCTGGTAGCCTCCGGGGTGTCCCAAGGCCAGGCACCAGTCACCGGTCCGCACGTCCTTCGGTCGCGCCAGGGGTCGGAAGGGAAACGGGCCCTTGCCGTCGATCTTGAGCACCGAGGCATCCAGCGCGCGGTTGAGCCCCAGCGTGCGGCCTCGCAACGACCGGCCATCGGCTAGCAATACGGTCACGCGGCGGTTGGGGGACCCGGTGACGTGAGCGGCCGAGAGCACATAGCCGTCGGCACTGACGATCACACCGCTGCCGGCTCCATTCCCGATCCGCAAACCGACCGTCGCTTTCGAGAGGTCCCCGACCAGTTTGCTCACCTGCTTCTCGATCGCCAGCAGGTCGGCCACGTCCCGCGGAACGCTCCGGGTGAACGCGGCCGGCTGCATCGGACGGGTCACGACCGGAGCCCGCACCACGGGCAGGTCACGGGGCAGGGGAGGCGGGGGAGGCGAAATGGGATCAGCGGCGATGACCACGGCGGATTCCACGAGAACCACTACCGCGACCGCCAGAGCCGAAAGCCGTCCTCGGGTCATTCAGAACCCCCCTCGTGATCGCTGACGCGTCGGCCTGTACCCGCACTCCCCAATCCCAAAATACGCGACACCAAGGACCTTCCGCAAGTTGAGTCCCCTTCTCGGCCCCGTGTCCCTGGGATATGCTAGCCCCCGCACCCCCGCCAGATCCGCAGCCTCACGTGCCGATGCCCTGCCGATGCCCTGCCAATGAAAGTCCACCAGACCCCTCTGCCCGGCGTCCTGGTCATAGAACCCCGCGTCTATGAAGACGAGCGAGGCTTCTTTCTCGAGACCTACCAGCAGCGGCGATTCGCCGAGGCGCGGATCGATGTGACCTTCGTGCAGGACAATTGGTCCCGATCGACTCGAGGCACACTCCGCGGACTGCACTACCAGATCGCTCACCCCCAGGCCAAGCTGGTGCAGGTCGTCTCCGGCAGCGTCTTCGACGTCGCCGTCGATCTCCGTCGCGACTCACCCACCTTCGGCCGCTGGTACGGCACGACACTCTCGGCAGAAAACCACCGCCAGCTGCTGATCCCCGTCGGGTTCGCTCACGGGTTCCTGACCACCAGCGACTCGGCCGATTTCCAGTACAAGTGCAGCGAGATCTATCACCGCCAGTCGGAACGGACCCTGCTCTGGAACGACCCGGAGATCGGCATCGAGTGGCCCCTGGAGGGCGAACCGCTGCTCTCGGAAAAAGACACGCAGGGCAAAAGGCTCTCCGAGGCGGAGTGCTTTGACCTGACAGCCGATGCCGGTCCCGGAGACTCAGGGGATGACTGAGTCGTCGGACCCCAGGCGACCTCGACTGGCGCTGCTGATGGGAGACGTGGCCGGGGTGGGACCCGAGGTGATTGCGCGGGTGATTGCCGATTGCCAGGACCGTGGTCACACTCTGGTCGTCGGACACCCCGATGTCCTGGCCCGCGCGCTCGAGTTGGTCGGCCTCGAGAGAACCGTCCATCTCGTCGATTCGCCTCAACACGTCGCCGCAGAGCCCGACCCGAACGGCATCGATTGCTGGAACCCCTCGAACGCCGATGTCGCCGACATCCCCGCGGCCCAAATCGACGCCCGCTGTGGCCGGGCGGCGGCCGACTGGGTGCTGGCCGCCGCGGCCGCCACACTCGAGGGTCACATCGACGCGATGGTGACCGCACCCCTGAACAAGGCCGCCCTGGCGGCCGCCGGGGTCGGTGTTCCCGGCCACACCGAACTGCTCGCCCAGGCCTGCGGCCATGACTCGGTCGCCATGATGCTCTACCTCCCGCCCGCCACCACCGCCACCCGCCTGGGCCCACACGGCCTGGGCGTCGCACACGTCACGCTGCACACCTCGATCGCCAGCGTCCCCGGCCTGCTCTCAGTCGACGTGATCACCGAACACATCAAACTGATCGCCGGGTTCCTCGGCCAGGTCGGCTGCCCGGCGCCCCGGATCGGGGTCTGTGCCCTGAACCCTCATGCCGGCGAAGACGGCCTCTTTGGCAACGAAGAACAGACCACGATCGCTCCGGCCGTCGCCGCCGCGGTCGCTCTGGGTCTCGATGCCACCGGCCCCTTCCCCGCCGACACGCTGCTGCGACGTGCCGTGGAAGGCGAATTCGACGGGGTGGTAGCCATGTACCACGACCAGGGCCACATCGCCCTGAAACTGGTCGGCTTCGACTCGGCCGTCAACGTGACACTGGGACTGCCGCTGATCCGTACCAGCCCCAGCCACGGGACCGCCTTCGACATCGCCTGGCAGGGCACCGCCGACCCCGCCGGCATGCAGGCGGCCGTCGATGCCGCACTGCGGATCTGGCACAACCAAACCAGCGACGCACAAGACTCCAATGCCCACAACACCGCTGGGGCACTCCAGCAGGAAGACTGATGCCCGAGGCTCACGAGACACTCTTGTACCTGATCCGCCATGGAGCCACTCCGGCCAACGAACAACGACCCTACGTGCTGCAGGGGCACGGGATCGATACCTCGCTGAGCGACACCGGGCGGCGGCAGGCCGAGGCGGTTGCCGGGTTCCTGGCCGAGCGGCCGCTGGATGCAGTGATCTCCAGCCCCATGAAACGGGCGCGAGAGACGGCCGAGGCCATCGCCGCTCCGCACGGACTGGCTATCGATGTGCTCGAGGGTATCTCCGAATGCGACGTCGGTCGCTGGGAAGGCCGCGACTGGGGCTCGATCATGCAGGACGATGCCGTGGCCTATCACCGGTTCATGGACGACCCGGCAACCCACGGGTACCCCGAAGGCGAAAGTTATGCCGATGTGCTCGATCGCGTCGCCGGACCACTCGATCAACTCCTCGCCGCGCACCGCGGCCAAAGTGTCGCCCTGGTCGCCCACAACATCGTCAACCGGGTCTACGTCGCGCGGTTGATGGGCTGGCCGCTGTCCAAAGCCCGGGAGATCCGACAGGACAACGCCGGCATCAACGTGATCCGCGGCCGAGAAGACGAGATTACGCTGATGTCATTCAACGTCCGCTTTCACCTGGATGACGCCGGACTCTAGAGAACCACCTGGCCCCGTTCCTGTTTCCGTTTCCGTTTCCGTTTCCGTTTCCCAATGACACTCCGCGGCATCATCTTCGATATGGACGGCACGCTGGTCGACTCGGGACTCGACTTCGACGCCATCCGCCGCGACATCGGGTTGCCCGAGAAGCACCCGATTCTCGAGGGGGTCGAAGCGATTGCCGAGGGTCCCGAGCGGGACCGGGCTCTGGAGATCCTGCACCGGCACGAACACGATGGGGCCATGCGAGCCACTCCCTTTCCCGGTGTTGCCGACCTGCTCGGGCGGCTCGTACAACTCGAACTCCGCTCGGGAGTCCTCACCCGCAATTCCCGCGCCTCGGCCCACACCACTCTCGAGAGGCTGGGCTGGAGTTTTGACAGCGTGCTGACCCGCGAGGACGCTCCGGCCAAACCCGACCCGACCGGGGTACTGGCAATCTGTAACGATTGGGGCCTGAGTCCCCCAGAGGTGCTGTTTGTCGGTGACTACCTGTTCGACCTGCAGGCCGGACACAACGCCGGCACCAAAGCGGCGCTGTTCGCACCCGGGGTGCTGCCGGAATGGGCCGACCTTGCCGACTGGGTGGTGAGCAGCTTCGGTGAGCTCGAGGAACTGATCGAGCGATTGTGCCTTGAGGCCTAGTCGCTACCGGGACTTGCCGAACAGATACGCGAGACCCAGCGCCGCGACCCCGACCCCGACCCCGACCCCGACCAGGATCGTCCCGGTCGCATCAGCCGCACCGCGAACCGCCTCGTTGACCACCTCGTCGCCTGGCTGATCGTGCTCCTCGACGGCCACCAGCGTCTTGTTGTCGGGCCCGTAGACCTTCACCCGTCGGGTCCAATCCAGTGACTGGCATCCGACCAGGGTGAAGCTGAGCACGAGACAGAGAATCGAGCGGGCCATCGTGGGGGGGGATGCTAGGCCTCGGGTTCCCGAAGCGTCAACCCGAATTCGTCTACCCCCCAGTTGCCAACCGCTGCTAGAATCCGCGGCTCAACACGACGCCGAGGTCTCGCATGGATGCGACACGACACCAGCTCCCCGCGACCGCACCGTTGACTGCGCTGCTGTGTGCCCTGCTGCTGCTGCTGGCCCTCGTCGACAACTCGATCGCACAGCGACAGTCGCCTCGACGAGTGATCCCGAACCCGGCCACGCAACCGGCCACGCAACCGGCACGGCAACCGGCACGGCAACCGGCACGGCAACCGGCACGGCAACCGGCACGGCAACCCGCGGGCAAGGCCAAGACGCAACAGCGCTTGCCCCGCAGCCGACTGCAGACCCCCGACCTCCGCATCCAGAAGCTCGAACCCAGGCTCAAGGCCGCACTGGTGAAGTGGGAACTGGCCACCTCGCGGATCAAGACACTCAAGGGCGAGATCTACCGCTACCACCGCGAGTTCGTGTTCAACACCGAGAAGCGGGCGCGGGGAGTGTTCTACTACGAGTCTCCCGACAAGGGGCGACTCGATATCTTCGCCGTCCAGATGCCCAAGGGGACCGTGTCGTCGGTGAAGCTACCGGCACGCCGCGATCCCATCTCCGGCCGGGTGACCCCCGCCCGCACGATCGTCCTGGCCGTCTCGGGCGACAACCCCGAGAAGTGGATCTGCGACGGGACCCAGGTGCTGGAAGTCGACGAGGTCGACCGCACGGTGACCAGCCACAGGATTCCCGCCGATTACCGGGGCAAGAGAATCATGGACGGCCCGCTGCCGTTCCTGTTCGGCCTGCCGCCCGACAAGGCCATCCGCCGCTATCACATGACTCTGCTGGGAGAATCCAAGGACGAGATCTGGATCAGGGCCTTCCCCAGGTGGAAACAGGATGCGGTCAACTACCGCGAAGCCACCGTGATCCTCGACACCGCCACCTACCTGCCCAAGCACGTCCGACTGACCGCACCGGACAACACCCAGACGATCTACTCGTTCTTCCGCCTGACGGTGAACTCGAAACTCGAGGCCTTCACCAAGTTCTTCGGCCGCAGCCCGTTCCGGCCGAATCTGAAACGCTACCGAGTCGTCGCCTCGCAATCGGTGCCCTTCGTCCCCTCGGTCATCGGCATGCCATGGAAGAAGGCTCAGACCGTGCTGACCGACGCCGGGTACAAGGTCAAGTTCTCCGCCGGAGTGCCGGCGACGAAACAGGACCTGACCTACGTGATCTACCGGCAGACGCCCGGGCAGCAGGCCGCGTTGGCTCCCGGAAGCCAGGTTCGGCTGACCTTCTACGCCAAACGAGCCACCGGCGGGTCGAAGACGCGGTAGTTGCCAGCCCGCCGGGGTCAGACGCCGCCCGCAGAAAGTCCCGCTCCACCCAGAACGGCACGCAGGCGGGGCCTGACCCCTTTTCAACCAGCACTCGTTGCAACTCGAAGATGGGGTCAGGCCCCGCCTGCGAAACGCGACAGGTGGAGCAAACACCGTTGTGGGCGGCGTCTGACCCCCGTCCCCGCAAACTCATCTTGCATCTGCTCACCGGCAATCCGTCTACTCGATCACCACGACGTCGTCGAGGCGAGCAGCCGATGACCACACCGCAAGCGCCCGAATCTCACCCGCCCCCCAACGACACCAACGACACCTTCCTCGGCATCACCCGAGCCGATCGCCTGGTCGTCACAGTGCTGGTCGTCACCTCGCTGGTCCTGATGGCCGCTCACTGGGCACAGCTCTCGGGCTGGGGCACGCAACCGATCGAAATCGACCGCATCCCCCGTACCCCCGTCGGCTTTCGACTCGATCTGAACACGACCAACTGGGTCGAATTGTCGCAACTGGGGGGCATTGGTCCGAAGCTGGCTCAGAGGATCATCACCGATCGCGAGCAGAACGGGCCGTTTGCCGAGGTCGAGGACCTGGGCCGGGTCCGCGGCATCGGACAAAGAACAATCGCCCGTCTGAGGCCGTGGCTGAGGGTCGGGGATCAGCCCTAGTTCAACTGCCGGATGTACACGTTCCGCCAGCGGCACTTGGCTCCGTTGGGCCAACCCTTGCCGCCGTGCACCTGGACCGCCACGCGACCCTCGGCACCCAGCAACTTGGTGATGCCCGCCTTGTCGTACCCCTTGCCGGGAAACGTCTGGCCATTGAACTCGTTGACCTTGTAGCCGTTGATCCAGGTGGTGATCCGGGGAGGCGATCCGACGACCCGTAGCCGGGCGGTGTTCCAATCGTTGACCCTCCAGGCCGTGACCCACTCGCTGCCACTGATGGTGAAGGCCTTGGGCGGAGCGGTCTTGGTCGGCTTGGTCGTCAGTCCCAGCAATTCCTTCTTATCGTTGTACTTGCCGAAGATGTCGAAGGTTCGCGTGTTGAAGCCTCCGGTCCCCTCACCGTAAATGTGGCCCACATTTCCGTTGTCGTGGTAGTCGACCATCATCTGAAAGCACTGGCCGCGGTTGTTGGACCGCACGAACAGGCCGCTGCAGACGCCCCAGTCGGGCTTCATGTCGATCAGCAGTTCGAAGTCGCCGTAGGATCTGTCGGTCAGGAGGATACCGCCGTTGCCGCTGCCCGGAGGATCCTGCTCGCCGATGATTGCCCCGTTTTCGACCGTCCAGCTGCCCCCGGTGCCGTGCCCGATCTTCTCGGGGTTCTTGTGCCAGCCGGCCAGCGTCTTGCCGTCAAAGACCGGCACGAATCCCGCCTCTCGCTTCTCGACCAGCCAGATGTTGCGGAAGTGAAGCGGGTTGCCGTGGTTCTGGATGTAGATCGGGCCCAGGTCGACACCTTCCTTGACCGGGCTGGCTCGAGTGCTGCGGGGGACGTCGACGTTCTTGTGAATCACCACACCGTTGTGACCGACCGTCAGCCGGGCGTTGGCCGTCTTCTTGCCGGCCTTGTCGTAGCGGGCCGCGGTGAAATCGATGTCGTAGGTCTGCCACTGCAGAGGCGGCAGGCACATGTTCAGGTCCGGGTCCTTGATCTCGTAGATCCCACCGCACTCGTTGTGCTTGCCGGCGAGTCCGAACGAGTCGAGAATCTGCACCTCGTAACGCCCCTGCATGTAGATGCCGCTGTTGCTACGTCCCTGGCCTCGAGCCGCCGGGGCGTAGTTCAGCTTGAACTCCATGTGCAGGTGGAAGTCGCCGAACTTGCGGAAGCTGGTGACTCCCTCGCGGAGTATCCCGTTCTCGAGTCGTCCGCCCTTGAAGTGCTTGGCGGTGCTGCCGTCGAAGAGCACCACGGCGGACTTCGGAGGCTTGGCCCCCAGGGTGGGGCTACGGCGAGACACCCGCTTGAGCACTCCGATCGTGTTGCCGTCGGCATCGCGGATGCTGATCCGGCCGGCCTTCCAGGTGGCCGAACCCTTGTCGGTGGCGTTCTTGTCGGTCTGGAACTCGACCACGTCGCCCTTGCGGAGACCCGTGGCGGTGTTCTTCGCCTTGCCGTCCCAGCCGGCTCCGGGCAATCCCCCCGGGTAGCCGACCCCCAGGAACTTTCCGTCGCCCTGGGCGACGATCTGGGCACCAAAGTTCACCTTGCCGTCGTCGCTTGTAACCTCGCCGACATATTCTCCCTGCACCGCGTAGTCGGCGTCCTTCTTCGCAATCGACTCCGAGATCGTCACGCCCTTCTTCTGGGCGGCGGCGGGCACGACCAGCAGGCCTGCAACAAGCAGCACCGACAGCGAGGAATACAGCTGCAATCGTGTCAGAAAAGGCATGTCGAGACTCCTGGTTTGTCAATCATGGTGTGCGATCACGAGTCGGCACACATTCTGTGCCCCGACCACCTCTCTTGCAACCACCGCCGCCACTTCTAGAACCGCATTCGGAGGTGTGCTAGATTGAAGGCAGAAAGCCGCACGATGGGCTTTGCCACCTGCTCGAGACACCTTGATGGACGCAGAAAAGAAAAAGATCGCCGCCGATTGCTGGAAGAAGGGCTCCGAGGCGATGGCCAAGGAGAACTGGGACTACGCGATCGAGATGTTCGGGAAGTCGGTGAGCCTGGTGCCCGACAACCTGCTCTACCGCCAGATACTCCGCGGAGTCGAACGCAAGAAGTACGCTGACAACGGGTCGGGTGCGAAGATGGCGGGCCTGAGACTGACCAAGGTCAGGGCTCGGATCAAGGCGGGCCGATTGAAGAAGAACTGGGGTGCGATTGACCGCGCGGCTGAAGACGGGCTGAAGATCAACCCCTGGGACTCCTCGCTGCTGTTCGAACTCGGAGTCGCCGCCCGCGAACGCGGGTTTTCGGAAGTGGCCACCGATGCGATGCGGACCGCTGTGGCCAACAACAGCAAGAACAAGGACTTCGCCAGGGAACTCGCCGAACTGCTCGAGGCTCGAGGTGACTACAACGAGGCGGCCAAGATCTGGCAGCGGCTGGCCAAGCTCGACCCACTGGATACTCACGCCCGCACCAAGTCGATGCAGGTGCTGACAGATGACGTGATCGATCGAGGTGGCTACGAGAGTGCCGAGTCGACTCGCGATACGATGGCCGACGACGAGATCGCCAAGCGGCTGACAACCGGCGGCGGCGGGAACGCCGACGGGCCCGGCCAGTCCGAGGAAGCCGACCTGGTGCACGCCGTCAGACGCGAACCGGAATCCATCGAGAACCGGCTGAGGCTGGGATCCCATTACCGCAAGAATGGGAAACTCGAAGAAGCCGCCGCGACCATCCAGGAAGCCCTCGAAATCTCCGGTGGCGATCCGTCGATCCGCGAGAGCCTCGAAGACGTCGAACTCGATCAGCTCCGCAAGAACCTCACCCTCGCCAAAGACAGCGCCTTACGCGACGACGACCAGGACCAGAACAACGTCCGGGAGATCAACACAGAACTGATCAGGCGGGAGATCGAGATCTTCTCGAAACGAGTCGATCGCTATCCCAACGACCTGAAGCTGAAATTCGAACTCGGGTCCCGCTTCGTGCGAGTCAAGAACTACGTCCAGGCCATTCCGCTGTTTCAGGTCTGCGTGAAGGACAGCCGGCTTGCCACCGGAGCACTCACGTCCCTCGGCAAGTGCTTCATCGCCGAGAAGAAGGGCAAGCTCGCCAAGCGGCAGTTCGAAAAGGCCGCCGAATCGGTCAACCAACTCGACGAACCCGACCTCTACAAGGAAGTTCACTACTGGCTCGCCCGCCTGCTCGAAGAAGACGGCGACCAGTCATCAGCCGAGCACCACTACACCGAGGTGCTCGCCGTCGACTACGAATACAAGGACGCGCTGTCCCGCATGGAATCCCTCAGCGAAGACTAACTCCAAGCGTCAGAACCCCACAATTGCCTGGCGGGCTGATTGGCAAGAAACAGGCTTGAGACGGCGTCGGCCGAAAGCGCGCGATCGAGAATCAGCAGCTCATCGATCGAGCCGACGTAGCGTTGGCCCAGGCCGATGCCCAGTGACTCGAGGTCCCAGGTCAGCGTGTGCTGGTATCCGGCCATCGTCGCCCTGAGTTGGCCGTCGATGTACAACGCCGCCCGGGCATTATCCGAGCCGCTGTTGGCGTTCTGAAACGAACCGACCACCTGGTGCCACTTGCCGTCGTCCCAGCCCAGCTCGCCGGCCACCAGCAGCCAGCCCCCCTCGAACATGTTCTGAGCCGGGCTGTCGCCATAGAACCCGAATCGCAGGCGTCGCGGCGACCCGTACCGCCAATCGTTGGGCTTGGTCAGGTCGAGATAGAACGACGCGTCGGCGGCGTGGCGGCTGATGTGAAACGGATCGACGGGGTATTCGTCATCGAGGTCCGCATCGGGATCGCCCTTGAGCCACATCGCGATTGTCCCGTCGAAACCGCTGCCGGCTCCCGGGGGACTGTAGGGGAAGTTGTCGAGAGCCTTATAAAGGAACTCATCTTCGGCCCACTCGTTCTCAGCCGCATCGACAACCAGCCGGCCTCCGAAACGGCCACCGTCCGGATCGTGCCTCACCAGCGACTCGTTGACCGTCGGTTCGGGATCACCCTGGCAGACATCAGCCGCCAGCCCCTGGTCAAACGACGCGTAGAGACACACATTGTCTTTCGATAACGACTCGATCGTCTGGCCCACCGTCGACCTCGCTTCTGATTCGCCACCGGTTCTCAACAGCACTACGATGGCATGCTATCAACTCGCTCGACACCGGTCTGCCACGTCGCGTCCCGCCCGTCTTCCCCCCGCATCTCAACGGTACCCCGTCATGCTTCGGATCGGATCCTTCGGACTGCTGGCGGTGATGATGGCTGCGGCCACCCCCGCCCACGCGACAGCCGCCGAAGTGCCATCCCCGGCCCGGCTGGCGCCGCGAAACACCGAGGTCCCCTTTGCCTACCTCGCCGACGGGACACGCCGCTGGCCGATCCTGGTGGGGTCCCTGGCCCGATCAGATCGCCTGGGCCTGGAACTGAGGCGAGACAAGCAGGTCGTGGCCAGCGGCGAGCGAGTTGCACTCGACGGCATCGCGGCACGGGTCGAGAGGACCGGGCACCTGGTGGTCACTGCCACCCCGGCCGCCACCGCCCGCCTCACGCTGCACCTGGTCCTCAGCCGCGGCACGTCCGAATCGAGGCAGGCCATCACCCTGCAGAAGTCGCCTCCCCCACGGCCCATCTCCTACATCTCCGACCTGGTTGACGACCTGATCCGCATTTTCTGGGACTCCAAGGCGCGGCGCTTCAGGCCGGTCACCCGCGACGCATTCGACCAGTACTTCCGCCGCCTGCAGTGCCAGGGCGTCGCCCGCTTGATCGTCTGGCCCGGTCCGTTCCCCACCCTGGCCGACCCGGCCAACTATCCCGCCGACGACTGGAGCCGTTTCGAATCGTGTGCCCGAGCGATTCTCGACAACCCGACCCTGACCAGCTCGTTCCAGGCACAACCGGGCCAGCCGTCGTGGCGCTGGTTGCGGTTCCTGATGAAGCTGCGGCTCGACCCGGCGATCATGACCGCCTACGCCCACAGCGCCCGCGCCCATGGCATCAGGCTCTCGGCCAGCTTCCGCCCGTTCGAAGCGGGGCTGACCAAGTACTACGTGGTGCCTCGCTTCTCGACCGACGGTCGGTTCCTGGGCGAGTTTCTGCCGCTGGCCTCCCCGGCCACGATGTTCCACCCACAGGAGGTGGGCTTCGCCGGCTACGGCGAGCTGCTTTGCAGGATGGGACGACCCGAAGCGGCACGGCCCGAGGCACTCGAATTCCAGGATGTGCCTGGTGCACGTGAGATCGCCCGCCGGTTCCAGGACGGCCGACGCGACCTGAGACTTCGAGCGTCACCGTTTGCTCCGATCGACGGCACGTCTCTGGTGCTGATCGCAGACGGCACCGGCCATCGCCTGGTCCCGTATCAACAGATCCATGCCGCGGCTTCGAAGCACCTTCCCGAGTTGAAGGGCTTCAGGATCGAGGCGGTCTCGGACACGTCCCTGCGGCTGGTCGGTCTCGGCTGGCCCGCCGGTGCCCGGTTCCTGTGGCTCGAAGCGGCCACCCCCGAGGGTCGGAAACTGGCTCTGCCCGCCGTCGGAGCCACAGCTCTTCGAGCCGCCGCCGGCAATCGACTGGGACGACTGGTTCAGTACTGGGTGTTGAACGGTGAGGAGAAGGCCCGGCAACAGTCCCGGATCGTCGGCATTCCGCTCTCGGGCATGTACCGCACGGAATTCCAGGCGGTCGAGGCGTCGATGGCCGCACTGCTGGCTTCCGGCAAGAAACACGTCACGCTGGGGAACAACCTGCTGGTGATCGATCGGGGTGCCGACTGGTCGGTCGAGATGGTCGATTTCGAGCAGCCTCGTGCCCGGCAGGAAGCGATCGCCGAAATCGCCACGCAGCTGAAGCTAGAGGCCTACGACGAGATCTTCATCAACACCCGCTCGCACACTCAACTGGCCGCTTCCACCGGCGACCTGCTCAGCGAATCCGGCGGACTCGGCTCGATCCTCGACTTCCGACGCACGAGCCGGAACTACACTCACCTGGGCATCGACCGCGCCGCGGCACCTCGCGGCCTGGCCAAGTTCAAGCCGTTCCTGGAGCGGATCGGCACGGGCTCTTCGGACCAGTTGATCGAATCGCTGGAGTCCATCACCACCTGGCAGGCCGGGGAGTGGTCCCGGGCGTGTCCCGACAACGATGCGAAGTTTCCCTGGCGGTTCCACCGCAGCCGTGCGATTGCACGAGGAGTCCGGAAGCTGCTGGTGGACCTGCAGCGCCGGTTCCCCAAGACGCGGATCCGCGTGGTGATCCCCCCGGGCGGCGAAGTCGAGACGGCGGTCCGGGCCGGGCTGGCGAAGATGAAGCGTCCCGAGGGCGGACTCTACAAGTCCGACTTCTACCGGCACATCTGGGGTTCACTCAACCACATCCCCTCGATCGGAGAAGGCCTCTCAACGGTGGACCTCTCGGGGCTCAACGTCGAACCGGCCTACCTGGGCATCCGGTTCGCTCCACCGCCGGGACCGCTGGACCTGTTCCTGGATCACGCCCTGCCCGACCTGGCCGACAACCGTGGCAGCAGCTTCCGCGGACCACGCAGCGTCCTTTACGAGGCCCAGGAAACGCTCCGAGCCCCGTACAAGGCGAAGTTCACCGAGAAACGCGAGGCGATCATCCGCAAGCTGCTGGCTCGGAAGGAGATCCGCGAGGTGATTCTCTACGAATCGGCCGACTGGACCTACTACCTGCCTCTGGACGACCCTCACCGGTACCTCGACACCCCCCCGACTCGATGACACCGATGCCCGAGAACCGCATACCCCTCGACGAGGCACGCCGGCTATGCGAGGTCGTTTTTGGTGAGACGATGGGTGCACCTGGTGAGGTGATCGTGGCGGCAACCGACGTGCTGGTCGACGCCGACCTCCGCGGCATCCCCAGCCATGGCATCGCCGTGCTGCCCTACTACCTCGACAAGTGGCAACAGGGCCAGATCGTCCCCGACGCATTGCCCGAACTCGTTTCCGAAACCGCCACCACGGCGGTCTTCGCCGGAAACCGGGCTGTGGGCCACTACACGTCGAGGCTGGCGATGGAGACGGCGATCGAGAAGGCCGGCGTCTCGGGGATGGGATCGGCCGTCGTCCGCAACAGCACTCACAACGGAGCCATCTCGGCCTACACCATCCAGGCCGCCCGCTGTGGCCTGCTGGGAATCTCCGCCACCGCCTGTGCCCCTCACGTGGCACCCCCGGGTGGGCGACGCGGCCTGCACGGCACCAATCCCATCAGCTACGCGCTGCCTCGACCCCAAGCCGACCCGCTCGTCTTTGATCTCTCCACCGGACACTCCTCGGCCAAGCTCAAGGACAAGGCCGACGACCTGGGTCACTTGCCCGAGGGCACCGCGCTGGACGCCAAGGGGAACCCGACCACCAACCCGGACGATCTGAAGGACGGGTGGATCCTGCCTGTCGCCGGACACGTCGGCTTCGGGCTGGCCCTGCTGGTCGACGGCCTGACCGCCGCACTGGCCGACAGTCCGATCGGACGGGAGATCCCGCTGGTCCACGAAACCGATGGACCCTACCACGGATCGTTCTTCTGCCTGGCGATCGACCCCGAGGCGTTTGGTGGAGCCGAGGCGTTTGGGAGGCGGATCGAGTCGCTGGTCGAGCAGATCCAGGAGCATCCGGCTCGGGACCCCGCCGACCCGGTCCGCTGGCCCGGACAGCGAGGCTGGGCGGCGGCCCGGGAGAACCAGCGGCTGGGGATCCCGTTCGATGCCGACCGCCGGGACCGGCTACACGAAGAGCTCCGCCGCTTCGGAGTGCGGCTGTGAACCGGTAACGGCCCCGGGGGTCAGACGCACGCGACCCCACCCCACTCACAGACCTCCTCCTCTCCAACAACCCAGCCCGCCTCCGGCGGGCGGCATGTCTTAGCCCGGGGTTTACACCTCCGGCCACCGCCCAGCTGAGCACCAATGTTGGTAATAGACAGGCGGCCTAGGGATAGTCGAGGAACACCTTCAGGCAGCCGTCGCCGCGTGAGTTGAACAGCTCGAACGCCTGCTGGATCTCGGTGATCGGGAATCGGTGAGTCACCAAGCCACTCACGTCGACACGACCCTCGCCGATCCACTGCATCGCCAGAGGGAAATCGCGATCGAAGTCCGGATTGCAACTGGTGTGTACCGTCAGGTTCTTCATGAACAGATCCCGCCAATGCACTCCGTCGATCGTCTCCGGCGGCACACCGAAATACAGCATCCGGCCACCGAGCCTGGCGAGGCTGACGCAGAGGTTGATCGCCTGGTCGGCGTGACCAACCGCCTCGATCACCACGTCGACCATTCTCGCACCGGTCAATTCCGACACCGCCTCCACCGCATCCACCTCCGCATTGCAGACCGTTGCGGTCGCGCCGTGCTGAAGGCCTTGAGCCAGCCGCGAGGGGAGCAGGTCGATGCCGATGATCTGTCGGGCGCCCATGTTCGAGAGTGCCAGGTTGAAGAGCTGCCCGATGGGTCCCTGTCCGACGACGGCGAAGTCGAGATCGACGACAGCGGGGAGTTTCTTGAGAGCGAATAGGACGGTGCCCAGCGGTTGAGCCAGCAGCGCGTGCTCGCCGGGCACTCGAGTGTCCACCGGGATCGCGCGGGTCTCGTCCACCACGTAGCGTTCGTACAGGCCCCGCTGCTCCAGCGGCACCGCCAACACCAGGTCGCCGACCTCGTACCGCTGGCCGTTGGTCGCCACCACCGTCCCGATCATCTCGTGCAGCGAATGCCCCTCGACAATCGGGTACTCGTCGCTGCCCTGGAAGAAGGGCAGGTCCGATCCGCACAGGCACGCCAGGTGGGGTTGGAAGATGATCTGGCCCGGCCCTTGGGGATCGCGAACGGGCAACTCCGGCTCGGGAATCTCAACCAGTTCCACCTGCAGCGGGGCGGGCATCTGTCCGGCAAACACGAGAGAGCTCCAGAGAGAGGGGTCCGAAAAAACCAGCGTGCGGTTATACACTCTGAACCAGCGCGCTTCCCACTCCACCTCTGTGTCCAAGTCCTGCCGCGGGAGCACGGGTTGGACGGCGGAGCGTGATAAGCTGTCTCCCGCACCAGGTTCTTGAAGAGAGTCGCCGGTATGAAGTCGCTTCGAGTTGCCACCTGCCAGTTTCCGGTCGAACCCGACATCGCCAGCAACCTCCGCTACACCCTACGCCAGATCCGCCAGTCGGCCCGGCAGGGGGCTCGGGTGATCCACTTCTCGGAATGCTCGCTCTCGGGCTACGCCGGAGTCGAATTCCCCGACATGTCGCACCTCGACTGGGAGGCACTCGTCGCTGCCACCGAATCGATCCAGCAGGCGGCCCGAGAGACCGGGACCTGGGTCGTACTCGGTTCGACTCACCGGTTGACCGGTCGCCATAAGCCTCACAACTGCCTGTACCTGATCGATCCCGAGGGCGAGATCGTCGACCGTTACGACAAGCGATTCTGCACCGGCACCGGCGGCCGCCAACCCACCATGGACCTCTCGCACTACTCGCCCGGCAACCACCCGGTGACCTTCACCGTCGACGGCATCCGGCTGGGGCTGTTGATCTGTTACGACTACCGCTTCCCGGAGTTGTACCGCGAGTACTACTCGCGGGGGGTGCAGATCCTGCTGCAGTCGTTCCACAACGCACGTGCGACGGTGGTCGACGACGAGTCCTACAACATCTGGCGGACCATCGTCCCCTCGACGATGTCGTGCCGGGCGGCCGAGAACCACATGTGGATCAGCGCGAACAACTCCACCGCACACCCCAGCCGCTGGCCCAGCTTCGCCGTTCGACCCGACGGCAAAATCGTGGGCCGATTGACCCTGCACCGACCCGGAGTACTCGTCACCGACATGACACTCGATCCGGATCTCTTCGATGCCCCCGCACCCTGGCGAGACCGGGTGCTCGAGGGCACGTTGCACAGCGGCCGACTGGTCAGCGACCCGCGGTCGGCCAGCGTCACAGGGCTGTAGGCCGATTCGTCGAGTGAGTCTCTGGACAGAGGCGAGACATAGCCCAGGGGAGCGGGGGCAGGGGGGGGTCGGTTGCCGAAGGCATGCCGCAGCGGGATAATCTCAGCCCCGCACCCTCGACTCTCTTCACGCCCCCCAGCCGAGAACTCACGCCATGCCCAGCCTCGAAGGACAGATCATCCTGGTCACCGGAAGCACGCAGGGTGTGGGTGAGGCAATCGCGCTGGAGTCGGCTCGGCTGGGAGCCGCCGGAGTCGTCGTCTCCGGACGCAACGCCGCCAACGGACAGAAGGTTGCCGCGGAAATCGAGTCGATTGGTTCCGAGAGCCTGTTTGTCGAGGCGGACCTGGCCGACGTCGATGCCACCCGCGCAATTGTGGCCGCCTGCGACGAGCGATTCGGTCGCATCGACGGTTTGGTCAACTCCGCGGCGATGACCACCCGAGGCACACTCGCCTCCACCACCGTCGATCTCTGGGACTACCTCTTCGCGGTCAACGTCCGTGCTCCTTTTCTGCTGACGCAATCGGCCGTCGAGATCATGCGGCGTGAGGGGACCAGCGGTTCGATCGTCAACATCATCTCGGTGGCCGCCTACTGCGGGCTGCCTCACATCACCGCCTACAGCGCGACCAAGGGCGCCCTGGCCAGCTTCACCAAGAACTGCGCCAACGGACTGATCCAAGACACCATCCGAGTCAACGGCATCATGCTCGGCTGGACCGACACTCCCAACGAGGACGTCGTGCAGAAGCAGCAGGGCAGCCCCGACAACTGGTTGGAGATCGGCGAGAGCGAATCGCCGTTCGGTCGGCTGCTGAAGCCGCAGGACGTGGCCCACCTGGCCTGCTTCCTGCTCAGCAGCGACTCGGGAGTGATGACCGGATCGCTGATCGACCAGTCGCAGCGGATCATCGGCTCGCTCTCGATGCCCTCAGCCATCCGAGGTGACGCCGTCTGAGACCACAACTGACCCGGCAGACCCTGTTCCGACCTGTTCCGACCTGTTCCGAGTACAAGGCTCACCCATGACCACCCTCGCCAGCGACACACGACAGCAAGCCCAGTCGATCCAGGACTGGATCGTCGACATCCGCCGCCGGCTGCACCGTCATCCCGAGTTGATGTACGAGGAGGTCGAGACATCGAAGCTGGTCCGCGAAACGCTCGACGGGCTCGGCATCGAGTACCGCTCACCGATCGCCAAGACCGGAGTCCTCGGCTGGCTCGGCAACGGCGATGGTCCCTGCGTGGCCCTCAGAGCCGACATGGACGCGTTGCCGATCCACGAGGAGACCGAGGTCGAGTTCCGCAGCGAGGTCGCGGGTAAGATGCACGCCTGCGGTCACGACTGCCACACCGCGATGCTGCTGGGTGCCGCGAGATTGCTCAAGGAACGCGAATCCGAGATCCAGGGCACGGTGAAACTGCTGTTCCAGCCGGCCGAAGAAGGAGGCGCCGGGGGGAAGCTGATGACCGATGAGGGGGCACTGGAGAATCCCGACGTCGAGAGAATCTTCGGGCTGCACGTCTGGCCGGAACTGGAAACCGGATCCGCCGGCTCGCGGGCCGGCACCTTCCTGGCCGCCTCCAGCAGCCTGATCATGACCGTATCGGGCAAGGGCGGACACGCCGCGATGCCGCACCTCGCCGTCGATCCGGTCCAGGCCGCCGCACAGATCATCACCTCGCTGCAGTCCATCATCTCCCGCGAAGCCGATCCGCTCAATTCCGGAGTCGTCAGCATCACCGCCATACACGGCGGTGAAGCCTCCAACGTGATTCCTCCCGAGGTCGAACTGCGGGGCACCGTGCGAGCTCTGACGATGGACAACATGGTCTGGATCCAGCAGCGGGTCATCGACATCGCAGCGGGGGTCGCCGCGGCACATCGCTGCGAGGCGGTGACGCAGTTTCCCGGCAACGACTACCCGCCGACGGTCAACGACCCGGCCACCTGGGACTTCGCCCGCAACGTCGCCGGCCGCATGCTCGGAGACGAACGGATCGAGGAGTTGGCTCCGGTGATGGGGGGCGAGGATTTCGCGTTCTACACCGAGAGGATCCCGGGGTGCTTCGTGGCCCTGGGAATCGCCGACGAGGCCAAGGGGACCGGGATCAGCGTGCACCATCCGCAGTTCAAGGTCGACGAGGATGCCCTGCCGCTGGGCACGGCGCTGCACGTGCAGTTTGCCATGGAGATGCTCGAGGAGCTGAGGCAGGACGACTGAACGGGTTTTCAAACCGGAGACCGACACCGATGAATCACTCGACCCGATTGCTCACAGCCGTGCTGGGACTCGTCGCCTTGGCCGGTCCCGCCTCCGCCGCGGGACCCATCGATCTCTCGCTGCTGGTCGCCGAGGACTATCCGTGTACCTGGCCGTCGGGATTCCCGATGTTCCAGTTGAAGCACTACCGCCGGATCGGCTCACTGACGCCCTACAACATCGACACGCTGACCATCGACGGCAACACCGGCACCCAGATCGACGTCCCGCCTCACTCGATTCCCCGCCCCGGGAGCGGGCTGGCCAACGAGAGTCCGCTGGGGAGCATCTTCACCGAGAAGGTCCCCGCATGGCAGTTCGGCGGTGAAGCGGTCGTGATCGATGTCAGCGAGTTGCTCGATACGACCGAGAACGGAGTCAGCAGCCTGATCCAGCCCCGGCACGTGCTGGCCTGGGAGAAGACTCACCGCAAGCTGCGTTTCGGCGACGTGGTGCTGTTCCGCAGCGGCTACACCGACAAGTACTACCGACCGTTCCCCGAGGGGCGTCGGTTCGTGGCCGACCCGGTCCAGGGCACCGCTCCCGCCTGGCCCGACCCTCACCCCGACACCATGACCCTGCTGGGCCAACGAGGCGTCATGCACGTCGGCTGCGACAGCCCCAGCATGGGACCGCTGCCGGACCTGGCCGAGCCGACTCATATCGCCGGGCTGAAGTTCGGGATGATTTTCACCGAGGGAGTCACCCGGCTGAATCAGGTCAAGCCGGGCAGCTTCTATTGCGTGCTCGGCCCACGGCACGCCAAGGGGATGTACGGCGAGGGTCGGGCACTGGCGATCCCGCCGGGCAAGCTGGCCCGGCGGCTGATCGCTTCGGCCACCGCCAAGCGCGCCGTCGATCTGTCGGTGATCAACGACTCACAGCTGCCGATCACCTGGACCGGCCCGGGCATTGGCAATCATCGCTACCCCTACATCAAGGTCGATTTCCTCTACGCCAAAAACCTCGACCTCCAGCACCACACTCACATGATGGACGCCCACGCCGGCACTCACCTCGTGCCACCCTCCTACGCCCTGCCCGCCAACGGCTTCAACAACAACCAGTATTCGAAACAGGTCCGCGGGTGGTTGAAGGAGTACGAAAAGCGATTCCGGCGGCGACGGACCAGCTCGGTGACGACCGAAGCGGTACCGCTGGGGCAGACCTGTGGCGAGGCCAGGGTGATTGATGTCCGCGGGCTGGTCGGGTCAACCGAGAAGTCAAGCTGGCCGAGTTCGCCTCGGATCAGCGTTACCCTGGTTCGTGCCTACGAGAAGGCTCACGGAGCACTGCGAGCCGGTGACGTGGTGCTGTTCCGCACCGGTCACATCAAGCGGACGTTCAAGCCGCTGCCGGAGGGTTCTGCATGCGTCTCGGAACCACTCAATGGAACCAGCGAGGGCTGGCCGGCTGTGAGTGCCGAGGTGGTGGACTATCTGGCGGAACGCGGTATCCGCTGCGTGGGGATCGACGCGCCGAGCATCGGAGGCGTCGACGAGAAGCAGGCGTTGATGAGCTACTGGGCGCTGGGCAGCCGCGGGATGGTCGCCGTCGAGTTCCTGCAGAACCTCGAAAATCTGCCCGCCAAGGCGTACTTCCTGTTCGCGGCGATCCCAATCCGGGGCTGCCATGGCGGCCCCGGCCGTGCGATTGCGCTGTACTGATCCCACCGACCCTGGAGTCGACCGATGACACAGCTGTTCCCCACCACGGTCATCGGCAGCATGCCGCGGCCACCTTTTGTGATCGACCTGTTTCAATCCGGATCGCGAATCGGTGACAACGACGCTGTATGGCAACGGCGGATGGACGACGCCGTGCGGTACTGCGTGCACCTGCAGGAACAGGCCGGCATCGACATCGTCTCCGACGGTGAATGGCGACGTGAGACCTACGTCGACGTGATCGCCGAATTGTGTGACGGGTTCGAGTGGATCGAACGGGAACTGTTTGGATACCACCAGGTGATTACCTCGCCACTGACCCCCCGGCAGCCGGGCGTAATCGCCGGCGAAGCCAAGTTCCTCAAGGAAAACACCGACCGCAGGGTCAAGGTCGCGTTGCCCTCGCCCTACCTGATCGGCCAGCGGATGTGGGAGCCGGGATACTCGGATGGGGCTTACCCGACCCGCGAGGCGTTCTGCGAAGCGGTGGTGCCGGTGTTGCGCGAGGAGTTGCTGGCGATCCGCGACGTGGGAGTCGACGTGATCCAGCTCGATGAACCCCACCTCTGCATCCTCGTCGATCCGGAGGTCCGAGCGACATTCAAGGATCCCGAACGGGAGATGCGGAACGCGGTCGACTGGATCAACCAGATCGTCGAGGGTGTCGAGGGCGTGGAACTCTCGGTACACCTCTGCCGCCGCAACTGGGGCCGACGGGGATGGGGTGCCGCGGGCGGCTACGAAGCGATTCTCGAACACGTCTCAAGACTCGAGGTCGACCAGTTGATGCTCGAGTTCAGTATCCCGGTCGCCGGTGACATGGCGATCCTGGCCGACCTGCCCGAGACGGTGCAGGTCGGGCTGGGGTGTGTCGACGTGAGGTTTCCGGAGGTGGAGGAGCCCGAGACGATTGCCGAGCGGGTTGAGACGGCGATCGAGCACATTGGGGCCGAGCGACTGACTCTGAATCCCGACTGCGGGTTTGCACCGGGTAAGGACCACGAAGTGCCGCTGGACGAGTCGTACGAGAAGCTCAAGAGCCTGGCCGCGGCGGCTGAGTTGCTGCGAGACCGTCACGGTTGATCCCGCCTGAGGCGGGCTAGCGAAGCATGCCGGCAATCGTCGTCTCCTCCTTCGCCGCTTCACCGGCGGAAACGACCGAGGTCAAAAAGACGATCGGGGTACCGGAAATCTCGGGATCCGCCTTGATCTGCTCGGCCACCTGGCCGCCATCCATGT
>Ga0310124_10000747_pt1 | contig 22866 bp, 16 predicted proteins | sample CB11b_AW_Bot5_MG_FD_203507 | JGI IMG/M metagenome (GOLD analysis project Ga0310124, IMG submission 203507) | Marine microbial communities from Western Arctic Ocean, Canada - CB11b_AW_Bot5 | ecosystem: Environmental > Aquatic > Marine > Oceanic | place: Canada: Western Arctic Ocean | collected... | reverse complement strand
GGCGGGTAGGCCGCCGAGGTATCCCCACCGCCATAGACCGTGGTCATGCGCGGTGTGCCCAGCTTGGTTACGTCCATCGTGATACAAAGGCTGAAAGGTCCCCGCATGTTACGGACGGTACGCTTGCTGCGATTCGTGAGCGTTCCTTCCATCTCCACCACGTTGGTATCGGAAAACGCTTCATAGCCTACGTCCGCTTCGAGGCCCGTTTTCTGATGCACCCATCTGACTTTCCTGCCGGTACCCGCCGAATCCGTGGTTACGGAGCGTGCGACCACCTCGTCCTGGAAATGGGAATGGTCGATGCCGTCTGCAGCACAGGTAAACCCCGGAGAAGGCCCAAGCGCCTTAAGAAACGGGTGTTTCTTGATTCCAAACAGATCGCCAACAGAGAAGCCAGTCCTTTTAGCCATCAGTAGTACTCCTTTCTACTTCTTCGGAAGAGTTGGGTCCATCATTATTTTGACGATCTCCTCGCCTTTTCGAGCATTGCCGACTAATCAAGGCCTGACCTCAAACGTTGCTTCGCTCTTCATGCCGGTGATCGGGTACTCGACCTTGACTGAATACTCTCCCGGCTCCTCGGAGAAGCTGATCGGGAGCTCCGCCTCGAAATCAGTTCCCTCGAAGAGAAGGTTGTCCCGGTACCACTCCAATTCCTTTCCCTTCGGTGAAAAAACTGCGACGTGAACGACCTGGCCCATGCCGACGTTCTTCTCTTTTCCATCGCTGCCAGTTCCTTTGACTTTTCCGTCCCTCAGTGAGGACGCGGTTGATGTCCGGAAAGCTGCTCCGTGTACTGTGACAACTCCTGCGCCGCCTGTCTGCATTCTGCGGCTTGGATTCGCGTCAACCTATCACTGACCGATTACCGCTTTCCCTCTCCGCGCCCCCTGCCCCTGCCAGTGCGGCGCGCCGGCACTGGCTCGTTTCACGAACGCAGGGATCGCCAACAAGAGGCAGCTCGGCCCTGGCGCCCGGCAGCCCAGCCGCCCGCACCGTCTCCATCGCGGCCAGCTCGCCGCCCAACGAGACAGTAGGGGATGTCCCGTCGGCAGTACTCGGTCACCGGCGCTCGGGAGACTGAGCTGCACCGCGAGGTGGGCAGGCGCAATCGCGGAGTCCTCCTCGTCTCGCGTCCCGTCTCACTTACCGTGTCAGTTCCGCCTGCGCGTGGTTCCAGATATTGTGGCCCCAGTTGTGCAGCGGCGTAAAGGCATAGGGCGTGTTGACCGCCGCGTTCCGATCGATGCGGATCAGCATCATTTGCAGCGTGTCGCCCGGCTGCGGCGCGTTCCCGCGAGTGTACGACGGTATCTGGCTGAACGGCACGGCGATCTCGATGGTGTAGCCGCCGTCCACGTCGTCGGAGTTGTTGATGGTGCCGTCGACGGCGCAGGCTGTCTGCAGGCCTTTGAGGCTGAGTTCCGGACGTGCGAGCGGGCCCCAGCCCCGGAAGTTCTTGGCGTTGAGCGCGTCGTAGATGGAGCCGGCGGGCGTGACGTCGATCTCCCAGTACTGCCCGGCCTCGAATTCGGGCAGCAGGAACACCTCCACGCAGTCCCATTCCCAGACCGGCCCGTCGCGCTCGACGTCCTTGGCCTGGACGTCCGTGTCAGCGCACTCGAAAGCGAAGAACATATACTCCTCATTCCAAAGCACACGAAAGGTCGTGGCGGGCTCGGATGCGGGCTCACTCTTGTTGAACGGATACAGCGTACGGAAGACAGCGGCGTTCTGCCAGGCCGCTTCATCCGTCTTGCCGTCGATCGTGAGGGCAGACTGCGCGTAAGGCAGGCGGAACCGCGGTGGCTTTGGCCAGGCGGCGGCGCCCTGGCAGACTGCCGTGACGTTGGTGCCCTGCCGGCGGGCGAAATCCAGTTGCTCGGGGGTGCTGTCGACTTCACCTTTGAGAATGGGAATGAGATCGCTTTCGTATGTGATCATGTTGGCGATCTCATTGGCGGGTGTACCCCAGGCGAGCTCGATGGCGGCTTCCAATTCCTCGGCCAAGTGTCGATCGGCGGCTGTCGGTGTGGGATTTGGCGACAGAGACAGGCAGCCAGCCAGAGTGACCGCTGCCAACGCGACGACGGATGGGAGTCTGGTTCTCATCAGAATGTGTCCTCCTTGTAGGGGATCTGATACTCCGCCGCCAGAGGTTCACCCCTATGCGTCCGATGTAACTCGCGCGGGTTGCCCATGAAACACCAAGACTGAGCGGCCGCGCACGAACGCGTGCAGAGCGAAGGCGATCCGCTCAGTGCCGTTGGGGTAACCTATACCATTGGAATGGGCGCTCTCAAGCTTTTCCGGCTACATGGCCGTTTTTGACGGCGGGCCTGAAAACAAAAAGCGCGCCCAGAAGGACGCGATAATCGTTGCTATTACAGCAATTGGCGGAGAGGGGGGGATTCGAACCCCCGGTACCCCGTTAAAGGTACGACGGTTTAGCAAACCGTTGCCTTCAGCCGCTCAGCCACCTCTCCAAAGGGGTATAGAATCGCTAAATCCGGGCCAAAGTAAGTTTGTTGATGCCCCCTACTATATGCCGATCAGTATACGCTGCAAGTATCCGCTGCCGCTGATCTTTTTGACCTGGACAGAAAGGCGTTCCTGCAACGGTTCATTTCAATCCGTACAGTGGCGGCGAACCGTTCTTCCCGGGAAATCGGCGATACCGCCATCTTGCATCGGCGGTGATCGCGGATAGCGTTTCCTGCTACGTCCCTGCTGCGTGAGGGAAGTGAGGTGAGAATCCTCCGCTGTCGCGCAACTGTGTGCCGCCCGGGCAAGCCAGAATACTGGCGCAGCAGGATATCCATTCAGAGAATAGATTCCGCGAAAGGATCTGAGGAATGACGGAAGACTTCGACAATGGCCCGCGACGAACCGGCCTGATGCTGGTCACGGCAGTGATGCTCGGGGCGTTTCTGTTCTCGACAGTCGGGTACCGGTTGCTGCGAGACAAGATGAAGAAGCCGGCGCCGCCTGTCGATACCACGGCCGACAGCGCCGCCTTTACCCGCATCGTCTCGCTGGCCCCCAGCACCACCGAAACCCTGTACGCCCTCGGACTCGGAGACCGCATTGTCGGTGTCACGGATTTCTGCAACTACCCGCCGGAAGCCCGTGACAAGACACGCGTCGGCGCTTTGCTGCGTCCCGGCTATGAGCGCATCATCGAATTGAAGCCTGACCTTGTGCTGGCCTTGCCGGAGTACGTCAAAGGCAAAGACGACCTGTTGCGACTCGGGCTCAACATCGAGATGGTCAACAACAAGAGCGTTGCCGACGTGCTCGATTGCATCAGCAGCGTCGGCCGGATATGCGGTGTTGCGGAGTCTGCAAAACTGCTGCGCGATCAGACCGTCAACCGGCTGAGCACGATTCGTCAAAAGTCCGCGGCTGCCGGGCGCCGCCCACGCGTGCTCGCTGCGATCGGCCGGACCGTCGGGCAACGCGGGCTGGCCGAGGTGTACGTCTGCGGTGCGGGCTCGTTTCACGACGAGCTCATCGGCCTGGCCGGCGGCGCCAACGCCGTGGAGCTCGATGACTATCCGATGCTGTCGGCGGAAGGCATCATGCGGATCGATCCCGACGTCATCATTGATCTCATCCCGGGGCCTGGCGACGACGCTGCCGCCGAGACCTATGGCGCCGACTGGAAGGCATTGCCGTCGCTGTCGGCCGTTCGCAATGATCGTGTCTATGTCCTGGGCGGCGACCATGTACTGATCCCCGGACCGCGCTTTGTACAGGTGGTCGAAGACCTGGCGGAGTTGCTGCACGGGGCAGGGGAGGGCACCGATGAGTGAAGCGGCGCTCGATGTTCACGAGCTCTGTTTTCGTCGTGGCAGGCACGACGTCCTGCGCGAGGTCACGCTGTCGGTTGCTGCCGGAGATTTCGCCAGCATCGTCGGTCCCAACGGCGTCGGCAAGACGACTTTTCTGAAATGTCTGATGCGCATCCTGACGCCGTCTGCCGGGCGCGTAACGGTCCTTGGCAAAGAGCTCCCGGCGTATCATCAGCGCGAGCTGGCCCGGCACATGAGCTACCTGCCGCAGTCCGATCATCGGGTGCCGCCGTTCACTGTTTACGAATACGTGATGCTGGGACGCTACCCGCACCTCAGTCCGTTCTCGACGATCAGCGCTGCCGACGAGGCTGTCGTGCAGACGGTGATGGACCGCATCGGCGTGAGCGCCTGGAAGGATCGCGACCTGCACAGCCTGAGCGGCGGTGAGCGCCAGAAAGTGTTGATCGCCGCGGCCCTGGCGCAAGGCGCAGAAATCCTGTTGCTCGACGAGCCGGCATCCTTTCTCGATCCAAAACATCAGCAGGAAGTTTTCAGGACCCTGGGCCAGTTGAACGCTGATGGCGTGACGATTGTCATGGTGACGCATGACATCAACAGTGCTGCTCTGCACAGCCGCTCGATCGTCGCTCTACAGCATGGCACCGTCGCGTTTTCCGGCGCCAGCGAGGCGTTCATGCAGGCGGACGTGCTGCGACGGGTCTTTGACATCGATGCGAAGTTCGTCGACCACCCGCAGAACGGTCGGCGGTTGCTGATTCCCGAGGGGCACCCGTGAAGCGTCGCCGCACCATTCGGGTGCTATTGATCGTCTGTGTGTCGGTAGTGGCCCTCGTTGTCGCGCCGCTGATCGGCTATCGCCTGATCAATCCGCTTGATGTTTTGGGCGGGGGTCTGACGGAATTGGAGTTGCAGATCTTCTGGGATATCCGTGTGCCGCGTGTCTGTCTGGGCGCGTTGGCCGGTGCCGGTCTCGGCTTGAGTGGCATGGTGTTTCAGGCGATGTTCCGCAATGTGCTGGCGACGCCGTACACGCTTGGTGTGTCGAGCGGGGCCTCGCTCGGTGCCGCCTTGTACGTGGTGCTCGGGCTGCAGTTCAGTCTTGCCGGCATTGCCGGGGTGTCACTGTGGGCCTTTGCCGGCGCGGCCCTGGCGATCCTGCTGGTCTACGGCATCACGCTCATGCGTCCGGGATTTTCTGCGGCCTCGACACTGCTCGCCGGTGTGGCCGTCAGTTTTTTCTTTTCGAGCCTGATTCTGTTTGCTCAGTACCTGAGCGATTTTTCCGGGTCCTACCGCATCGTGCGCTGGTTGATGGGCGGCTTCGGTCTGGTCGGGTATCAGGCGGTTTTCAGCGTGCTGCCGTTCGTTGTCAGCGGCGTTGCACTGGTTGCGTACCTTTTGCACGAGCTCAATCTTCTGACGGTCGGCGACGACGTTGCTGCCAGCCGCGGTGTTGACTGCGTGAAAACCAGGCGCCTGTTGTTTTTCGCCACCTCATTGATGGTGGGCGGCATCGTCGCTGTGTGCGGGCCGATCGGGTTCATCGGGATGATGGCGCCGCACATCTGCCGGCTGCTGGTCGGTCACGATCACCTGCGGCTGATGCCAGCGACACTGGCGTTCGGTGCGGCGTTCCTGGTGCTTTGCGACGGCTTCGCACGGGCGGTGACCGGGAGTTACGCCGAGATCCCGGTCGGCGTCATCACGGCGTTGCTGGGCGGCCCGTTTTTCCTGTGGCTGCTGGTGTCGGATACCGGCGGCGGTCGGCTGATGGAAGATTGACGCCCGATACGCGACGACGACGCCCCCCCTGCGCCGGTGAGTTTTTGGGGGGAACCGCAAAAACCACCATCGCGGGTATAGTACGAACGTTGCTGAATCGGTCCATCGGATATGCGTTCTTCTGTGCAAACGTCAGGTGCTCATGGATTATCCCGTCTGCAGGATTTTGCTGACCATTTGTTTGGCCGCCAGTTTCGGTCGTGCCGAGGTCGCCTTCCGTGACGTGCGTTTCTACCAGCGGACCGGCGATCAGAGCCGCGTAACACTTCGGCTGCATGTCCCGCAAACCCTACGGCAACCGGCGACTCTCGGCGATGACCCGGGTTTCTGGGCCGACGCCCTCAAAACAGACCTGTTCGTCACCCCCGGTGCCTCAGTCGCCGACAGTCGGACGCAGGCTTTCGTGTCAATGAGTAAAGACACGCTGTACCTCGCTGTTGACTGTTACGAAGCGGATTGGGACAAACTGGTGACTGCGGCCCAGCCGGCCGAAGGCGATTCTAAACGCGCTTGGGCGGATGACTCCCTCGAAATATTCATCGATGGAGACCTCGATCAGAAGAGCTATCATTGGATGGTGATTACAGCCGCCGGCGCCAAAGAGGATGCCAGCGCTTTTGCACCGGAACGGCTCAAGTACCAATGGAACGGCACGTATGCCTTCGACGTTCGCCGGCATGCGGACAAGTGGCGTGTCGAGATGGCAATTCCACTCGCCGACGTCGGCATCGACACTGCTGATCCGGCAGCATTCGGTTTCAACGTCGTGCGCAACAAGCTGACGCCGGCTGCCGGCATCAGCCAGCTCGCACCGACGCACGGCCCGAACCACGCACCCGGCCACTTTGCCCAGCTCATTCCGCCGGGGGCGACCGCGGCAAAGCCGGTGGAAGCGCTGCTCAAGGGCGATGGACTCGGGAAACTGATCCTGTTCAAGGATGAATATCCCGGGGGCGACGTGATCGCCACCGGCCACGCGGCTTTCAACCTGTCACCCGCGGACATGGCCGATTGCACCGTCTTGTTCGAACTCGTGCAGGTGGAAAATGTCCTTGCGTCGACGAGGGTCCGGCATCCGCAGTTCAACCATGTGTTTTTCGACATCGACATTGGCGACCTGGCAGCGGGTGATTACGAAGTGCGGGCAACAGCCAGCCGGGGCAATGCCTTCCTCGGCCGGCTCACCGCCAACCTCGTCCGGCACACGGGGCATCCCGCAACTGTCGCGCAACGGCACGTCGACATCATCATCGACGATGCCGTTGCCTTTCGCAAACAATCCGTTCCGCTGACAGTCGGCATCCCGATGCCCCGGGATACCCTCGCGGGTACGGACAACCTTCGCGTTGTCGATCTCGACGGCATGCCCGTGCCGCACCAGGCACGGGTGATGACGCGCTGGACCAAGAGTGGCAGCATCAAGTGGCTCGGCCTCGACTTCATCGGCCAATCCAGGCAGGGCCGACGCCCTGCCTACCGCCTCGAGTTCGGTGACGCGGTGCCGCCTGCTCGCGTCGGTACGATGCTGGTCGATCGTGGCGGGTTGCTGCAGATCGACAACGGGGTGCTGCGGATAACCATCGACAAAGATTCCGGTACGTTGATCCAATCGGTGCAATGCGCAGATCGCCAAGTAGCTCACGACATCGACGGACGGATCATCGACAATCATGACACCGAGTTCCGCTTGTCGCCTGCCCGTCCGGCCATCAGAATCGAAGAAGACGGCCCGATCAAGTGTGTCATCCGCAAGGAGCAGCCCTACGTCAACGCCGACGGTCGCGAGTCCTGCATCCAGATTACCCGCATCACGGTTTATCGCGAACAGCCGTGGATTCAGCTGACGCACACGTTCGTCTTCACGGAGGATTCCAATAAAACCCAGCTCAAGGACATCTCGATCGACGTGCCGCTTACCGTGGGTGAGCTGCAGAGCGTGGCGTTCGACATCATGCCCGGCACGGCGGACGCCCCTGCCGTAGCGGGGAAGGACAAGCTGGGCGCAGGGGTCTACCTGCACCAGGGCAAGGTTCGCAGATATCGTGAGGGAACGAGTCGGTTCGAAGTGCGTTGCGGCGATGAATTGCTGCAGACCGGCGAACGCGCCGGCCATTGGTATGCCGCCCACGGTGACGGGGTCAGCGCCATCGCCGGTGTGCGCAATTTGTGGCAGCAGTTTCCCAAGGAACTTGAATTGATCACCGATGGTCAACCGTTGATGCGCCTGCATCTGTGGTCGGGACGCGGTGGCGTCCCGCTCGACTTTCGCACCGATACCTGGATTGCACGGCGGGGCAAATGGGGCGAACACTTTGCCGACCGGTGGCGTCAACAAGGTAACCAGGCATTCGGCGCGGCTCGGACCCACGAAGTTTTTCTGTGTTTTTTGGAAAATCAGCCTGGCTTCATCGACGCGCCTGAAGTGCTCGCCGAGACCTTTCAGAAACCGGTGCTGGCCTACTGCGATCCGAAGTGGGTGACGACGAGTGGTGTGTTCGGCAAGTTCCACTATGCCGACCGTGAGAACTTTCCGCGCGAGGAAGCCATCATCGAAACGGTGATTGGGAACATCGAGAAGAATTTCTGCGAGGACGTCGATTACGGCTTCCTCGACTACGGACTTTCTCCGCGCATGGAAGTTGTGCAGGTCGACGGGCTCGACGGGTGGCTGCCGAGCTTTTATCGCTACAACGCCGACTACGGATTTCCGCAGTTTCTCTGGCAGGCCTTTGCCCGTGATCCGCGTCGCGACTACCTCGAACTGGCGATGCGCAACACCGGCTTCCGTACCGAGCTGGGGATGAGCCATGCCCAAGGGTTGGGCAAGCATCCCGGCGAGTTCAATTTCTGGGGCTTTCCGTGGCCGCCGAGCGGGCAGAGCAATGTCGGGCGCAATTTCATGTTCCACATCAATCAGGCGATCCTGCAGTATTACCTGCGCGGATACAACCGTGGCGCCGAGATCGCCCGGGAATATGGTGAGCGCTTCAAGACAAATTGGGATTTCGACGGCTGGCCGGAAGCTGACCCGAATATCAACAAGGAGCGGCGTAGCCGCATCGCCTGCATGCGTGAGTGCATCGACCTCTATCAACTCACTTGGGATGACAGTTTCCTGTTGATGGCGCGGGAAATGTTCGAAGCCGTATCGCGACCGGACGAACCGGGCGGCTTCCGTCCCGACACGATGTACGCAGGTTCCGACGCGATGGAGAAAATTGTACCGATCTATTCAAAGCACGAGTACGCCACTTTCGACTTCAGCCAGTACCATGCCTTTACCGGTGGCCTGGAAGCGCAGCGCAGCCTGCATCAGCAGTTCGAGTACTATCACAAAGTGTACGGCTATACCTGGCCATTCGACAACAACGGTTGGTGGTACAACATGCCGCTGGCGTACTGGCAAACCGGCGACGCGAAGTACGCTGCCTACGTGCACCGCATGAACGAGCTGCTGATCGACTATATAAACATCGAGAAGAACAATCCGCGGGCGATCTGGCGATACAACGCGGCGGCGAACGCCGTCGTGCAGGGCGTCGGTTATATCGAAAGCGTCCTGGCGGCTACCAGGGATACGCCTTTACCGCTGCCGTACGTCAGCGCCGGGCACAGGTTCTACGTGCAACCACCGGAGGCCGGACCACTGACGCTCGACGTCAACATGGCGGTGCCGCGTTTCTCAGGAACGATGGACCTGCCGGTCGTGGACCTGGGCGAGGGCAGGCGGCTGTCATCAGACCGCATCAGCTATCGCCAGTTCAGCAACAACGGCTACGGCAAGAATTTCGTGCAGTTTGAAATCGATCTACCGGCGGGTACGCAAGAGGTCGTGCTCGAGTTTCCGGGGGTGCACGGCGGTGGCGACATGAAGCCGGCAAAGATTTACTCGACCAATGCACGACGGATCGTGTGCAGCATCGAAGGTGGCGGGATGGTGTCGCGGTTTGTCGGTGACTACTGGTTTTTCGTGCCCGAGGGATGCCGTCGATTCACCTTCAACGGCGACGACGCACGTAAATTTGTCGTAACGCGGCCGGACGGCAGGGAATTGCGGTTCGAGGGGCGCGAGAAGCGGCCGCATACGGTCACCGTGCCGGCAGGGCAGGATGATCGGCCATGGAAATTCGAGTGCCGCGACATGTATGGCAACGGATACAATTTTATTTGGCTGATGGGGGTGCCGCAGGTCGTCTCGTTGTTCAGTCCCGATGGTCTTTTTGTACCGAAACTGCTGTCGACGGTTCCGGGGACGACAACGCGTCACGACGAAACCGCACGGTACGTCCCTGGTGTGTCCGGGGCGGCGGATGACCAGGCGTTGAACATTCGCAGCGGCAGGCGGTTTCGTTTTCCGCGTGGCGACAAGCTGGACCGCATGCGATTCGATAACCTGGACTTGAATGAAGGGACCATCGAGTGGTGGTTCAAGCCGCGGTCCGCGTCGTTCGAGCTGGGCGGCGGCTGGCTGCCGTGGTTTTGTTCTTCCGACACTAAGAGCGGCTTGATTATGAGTGCCGAAACGGATCACGGCCGCAGCCGTTGCGCCACCGAATGGCGAACAAAAGGCGGCAAGACCTGGTACGACACGCCACGGGTCGTTTTGCGGCGCGATCGCTGGCAGCACGTCGCGCTGCAGTGGCATCACAAGGAGCACCTGCTGTTCTACGACTTCTATGTCGACGGCAGGAAGATGAAGATCAGCGGCGGCGACACTGCAGATGTCCGCAGTCACGGTGCGGCTGATCTTGCCGATCCCGGAGAATGGCTTTATCTCATGTCCTCGCCCGCCGACCGGGCCGACAAGCGTCTCGATGCCAGGCCCTTCGAATGTTTCATCGACGAGGCCCGTATCTCGACGGGTAAGCGATATAACGCCCGGACCTTTATGCCAGCACGGCGGTTCGACATGGATGATCGCACGCTGGCGTTATTCCACTTCGATGGCAAGGCCACCGGGACCCGCAAAGACGGTGGCAGTATCGAGGGGCGCATCGAACCGTGACGCAACGTTGATGAACGTCAATCCATGGTTCCCAGCTCTGCCGCCATCAAGCGTTCCACAAACGTCGACAGGCGTTCCTTGCGCTCCGGATCCGTCGACAGCACCTCGAACATGAAGCAGCCGGGATAATCCGTCTGCTTCAGTTCATGGAAGATTGCGGCCCAGTTGTGGCTGCCGCGGCCCGGCGACTGGTGATGACGGGTGGGCGACAGTGACTTGGTAGGATGCGACCGTGACAGGAGTTCGCCGGAGGTGCAGTCGCTCAGGTGCAGGTGATTGAGCTTGCTGGCCGCCGTGCGCATGACCCGGTGCACGTTGTGTTCGTCCTGCAGCAGGTTGAGGCCGGCATAGTAGTTGCCGGTGTGCCCCGTATCGCAGGTGATCCCGACGTCCGGGAAATCGAACCAGTCGACGAAGCCGGAGAGATGATGCATGTTGCCGCCGGTCTCGATCGAAATCCGGATGCCATGCGGCCGAGCCAGTTCGACCATACGATTGATCGTGTCGACATGGTAGTCGTGGTGTTCGCGGCCCCAGGTCCAGAAATGGATGACGGTAAGTTCCGCACCGGCGACGGCCATCGCCTCGACCAACTGCCTGAAATCGGCCAGCACAAGCTCGCGCTTGTCCGGATCCGTCTCGTACAGGTTCCATTTGGACTCGGGATCACCGGCAACGACAGGCAGGTAACCGTAGGGCGCGTGTACCGAGTAAATCGCAGCCCCGCAATCTTCGTATCGGCGCCGCAGTTCGGCGATGTTGTCGAGGTTGTGGTAGTCGAAATGATCGGGCCCGTAATCAGCGCCGACCTCGACCTTGCGAAAACCGTGTTCGACCAGCTCGGCCAGCAACTCGAAGTCCGCGCCGTTCCCGGGTTCACTGCCCTTTTTCAGGCCGCACGTGGAAATCCCGAGGCGCTGGCGGATTTCATCGGCGTTGTACAACTTCTCTTTGTCGGTGCTCAGTTCCATGCGTCACACCCGCCCCCACCAGGATAGTGTGGCGCGCAGAACCATGGCGCTTGCGATGACGGAAAATCCCCGGAGCTGTGGGACGCCGCATGACCATCCATAAAGAGGACATTCGACTGGAAGTCGCCGTGCGGGAAACCCGCCTTGCTGGTTTCATTGACGATGTACCAGCCGACATCCAGTCCGTTGGGTGCGGTGAGTCGGTAGCCGGTGTCGAGCAGCTGCGGCTTGTCGGTCGGGTTCGTGATTTGCGGCATCCGGAAATAATGATTCACGCCGGTCTGCCTGACGCCCAGGTTGTAATTGTATCCGTAGTTGCCGGGCCAGTAGCTCGCGCTCGAGTCGATCCACAGGTATTCGCTGGTCGGGCACCACCACATGTCCGACGTTGCAGCGGCATTGCTCTTCTCCCACGGAATGATGCCCTGCGCGTTGGTGCGATGCATCCAGTCCCAGTTGCAGCCTGTACCGCAACTGCCTGTGGCCGGCATGATGTACTCGTTATTCTCGTCTGAATAGCTTATGAACGAAAGCCCGAACTGCTTCAAATTGTTCAGGCAATACGCCTTGTACGCCGCATCTTTCGCACGATTCAATGCGGGCAGCAGCATCGCGGCAAGGATCGCGATGATAGCAATGACCACCAGCAGTTCGATAAGGGTGAATGTTTTGCGCTTCATGCTTTGGTGCGGGGTTGTCCCGTGTCGGGATTGTCTATGTACGGTGGGTGGAGCGTGTGGCAGTACAGTGAACTTTACATCGGATAGAAACGGTTTCCAGATCAGACGGAGTGGGCAGCCTGGCTCTATCTCATGTCCCCGTCCGCCACGCCGGTCCAACAAGGGCCCGATCCCGGCCCCTTCGAATGTTTCATCGACGAGGTCCGTGTCTCGACGGGTAAGCCATACAAAACCCGGTCCTTCATGCCGGCGCGGCGGTGCGCCATGGATGATCGCACCCGGGCGTTATCCCACTTCGGTGAAGGATTGAAGCAGGGGGGATTTCGGCAACGGGCGAATGAAACGCAACGGATGCAGGAAGCAGATACATCAAGCAACGGGGATAATCACGAACCGGGTGGGATGCCATTGCCGGGAATCCACTGTTCGCTGGTGCCGGTGCCGCCGTTGTACATATCGTATGTCGAGCGGGACTCGACATGGCCGTCGTAAATGACCACATTGAAACGCTGCGCCGGGTGCCGAAAAGGATCCAGGCGCCTTGTGCCCCATGGGCTTGCGCTCTCCGCATACATCCCCAGGCACCAGGCATCGTTGGGACCGCCCGGGAGGAAGGTGGATGTGGGCGTGTATCCGGAGTCCCCGGCGAGGAACAGGGCGGACGGATTCTGCGACTTTGTCAATCGTCGATGCAGGTTGGTTGTGGGCAGTACCTCTGAGATGTACGTGTTGAGTCCGTAATGGCCGCCCCGGAACGTCGTCCATTGATATGCCGAGCCGGAGCTTTGCTGATATGTGGCTTCTTCCGGCAGCTCCGGGCAACGATGAATGCCTTGTACCCCCTCCTTCTGGGCGTTCGCACTGCCGAGCCCGTAGGCGTTGAGGAAACCGCCGCCGATTGCCCCGACCATTTCGAGATAACCTTCTGCTGCCAGACGTTCCGGCCAGACGATGGCGTACGCCGCGCCGCCGATATCCGTCCGGTAGAACGGCATGTATTGCTCGTTGTCATTCAGATAGTTGAATAAGCCCAGGCCGATCTGCCGCATATTGTTCATGCACAAAACCATCTTGCCCTTGCTCTTGGCCATGTTCAATGCCGGCAGCAGCATCGAAGCAAGAATTGCGATAATTGCGATGACCACGAGAAGCTCAATGAGTGTGAACCGCCTCCGCTTCTCTCGCCTCCGGCCCAGTGGCTTCGACGGTCGAACTGTCAACAGTTTGATAAGGTTGAATGTTTTGTGCTTCATGTCTTGTTCAGGATTTCGCATGTGCTGTGGGTAGCGGGACAATGAAACTTATAGTGGGTCGAGACGGTTTTCCAGGCCACTCATAGGTCGAAGCCAGCGATGAATTTTTGTGAACTATCCGGGTCGAACGTACCTCTACGCACTGTTTCCAAATCCGTACAAATGGGCCTCGTGCATGACAAAGACCAGTGCGAGGGTCCGACCAGTCAGCGACGCCATGTTCTTGTCTGTCCAGGTCATCGTGTGGATGCCGTTGTCACGCCGGAACGGCTGGCAGGCGTCACGTGAAAAGCCGGGCATTACCGCGCCGTTTTCGTCGAGAACCTCGACACGGATTTCACCGCTTACGAAGCGCGGGTCCATGGTCATGCTGCGGCGCGTGTCGGCGTTGATATCCAGCTCGCCACCCGGCCAGAGAAACGGCCTGGTGCGAATCCAGCCGCCTTGCTCGGTGGTCGTCAACGATGCAAAACCATCGACGCGCCCACTCGCCACGCCGATCTCCTTCAAGCTGTCCGGCTGGCGGATGCCGTGACATGCGGTGCGACCGGAAAGAAACCACCACAACCGGTCATTGTAAACCGGTGGTGGATTCGAGCCGGTGCATACCCAGTGACTGTTCCACGATCCCTCCGGGCCGCGCGGCAGAAACGTCGTGCGCGGTTCGATGCGCTGCCAATCCTTGCCGTCCGGGCTGAACACCAGCTCGCAGTCAATCACATCCGGCTCGACGTACATCTTCTCGAGGATGCCCAGGTAGATCGAGTCCCATTGGAATCCGGTCATGCTGTAACACTGCATGTATGGCGGGTCAGCGAGGTCGGATTTCATGACGACCTGCGGTTCCGACCAGGTTTCGAAGTCGTCGGAAGTCATGCGGTAGACGACGCGTTCGTTGTAGGTGGCGAACATGTCGTGCTTGCGGCCGAGTACGACCAGCTTGCCCTCGTGATCGCGATGCGCCATTGCCTGCGGCCGGTCGTCGAAGTCGGGCCCGAACGGTTGCGACTGGAGTTTCCAGTTCAACCCGTCCGGAGATGTCACGCCCCACACCGCCCGGCGCCCGTCATGGTCGAGATGGATAACCATCTTGTAGGGGGCTGCGGCATCATCCGGGTCGAAGATGACGTTGGGCCCGTCCAATGTTCCGGGCGGGACAAAGACGATGTTGTTGCGCGTGTTGCCATCGAACTCGCAGATGCCCAGCTCCGGCTTCTGCCAATCCATGCCGTTGCTGCTGGTGGCATAGCAGACGCGCGGGAACCGTTCGTGGTCAAGCGCCTTGTACCACATGCGGAAGCCGTCCGCTTCATTATAGTCGACGGTGCCGTACAAGATGATGCCCAGCTTTTCCCACGGCCGATCGGCGGACAGGACCGGCTGCGGATGCATACGCGGCGGATGTATCTGGCGTCGGATGCATGCGGAATCCGCAATCCAGCGATCGTCGACAGCGAGTTGTTTCATTGCATCCATGCGGCGACTCAAATGTCCCAGCGCCGGCGAGATTCCTCGAGCGGCTCGTGTTGCACGCCGGGCGCCTGCCAGGCGTAGTGTCTGATTGGATTGTCGCCGACCCAACGCTCATCGACCGGCTCGGAGGCGAGCTGGTGGCGGACGTCGGCGCTGATGCGCACTTTGTTGGACGTGTTGATCAGGGATGCATGCATGAGGTTTATGCAGAATATGATCGTGTCGCCCGCTTGAAACTCAGTGGTCGCCCAGCGGCCGCCGAACTTGTCGACGAGCTCTATCGGGTCGTTGCTGAAGTGGCCCTCGATCAGATCCCGGTCAACGTCTGCCTGGCCGTAGCCTTGTGTGACCTTGTCGAAACGATGCGAGCCGAGGCAGAGGACGAGTGGCCCCATGTCCAGCGAGATATCGCCGATCGGTGTCCAGCAGGTGTACAAATTGTGGGTGCCGCGCCCCATGTAGACGACATCGCAGTGAATCGTCGAACCGGCACCGGTGCCGACCGTGCGCAGCCATTTGTGATCGTACGTCAACACGTTGCCGCCGAGGAAGTGTTCGAAGAAGTTGATGATCGGTCTGCCCTCGACCACTTGTCTGAATGACGGGAGCCTGGTCAGTTCGATATTACCCATCGCGCCGGAGGTAGGCTCCTCGTCGTATCCGGGGTTGAAAATGCCGTCTGCCAGGGGTGCGCCGGCGTCAAGCATGCCGCGCTCAGACAGTTTCTCGAGGATATGCCGGCGTGTCGACAAGACGTGGTCACGGTCGTGTAATCCACGCAGGAGCAGGTACCCGTCCGCGGCCATTCGTGTCTGCAAGGCATCGTGATCGCCCAGGATGCCGCTGCTGTCGCGCAGGTCGGTTGTCAGGTATTTGCTGCCGACTTCCAGCTCAACGTTCAGAAATGGGAGTTTCATGGTGTTCCGATACGTGTTCGGGTACCCAACAATACTCTATTTAAGCGATTTTCACCAACAACAGCCCGATGACGATCAGGACGATCGCGATGCTCTTTGCGACGGTGAGGCGTTCCTTCAGGATCACGATACCGAGAAAGGCTCCGAAGGCGACAGATATTTCCCGGCACGCGACGATGTAACCGACCGGGCCCATGGTGAATGCGTATAGAATCAACAGGTACGATATTGCCGCGAAGACGCCAATACCGAGGCCGTACCGCCAATAACGTTTCGCCGTCGCGATGAACTCCGTCCTGCATTTGCGATAAACATAAGGGAACATCAGAGCGGCGGTGAGCAATTCCGTAATACACAAATAGACAACGGGCTTGACGAACTCGACCCCTTTCTTGTCGACGATCGAGTAGGTCACAATCGTTGCGCCGACACACAGCGCCAGCATGATGCCGCGACGTTCACGGTGTTGTCGCAATGACGGCACACTCATCGACAGGATGCCGGCCGAGACTGCCGCGACACCGGCGGCGCCAAGGAAAGAAATTGTTTCACCCAGCAACATCCAGCCAAGCAGTGCGGTTGCCGCTATTCCCGAACCGCGGGCAATGGGGTAGACGACGGAAATTTCACCGTGTTGATAGGTGTGCGCGAGGAACAGGTAATACAGTGCGTGTACAACGCCACTGGCAACGATGCAGATGTTTCCCGTTGATGAAGCGATGACGGGAGTCGGCGACTGATACGCCAGCCACAGTGCGAACGGGGCGAGCACTATGCCCACGACAGCAGGCGCCAGCCACATGACCACGAGGTTGCCCTTGACCTTGCGTGCCGCGAAGTTCCACGATGCGTGGAGCACCGACGACAGCAGCACAAGAGCAAAAACGGTTCCGGTCATAGAGAGACGGGGCGTTGGTCATTGACGAGATGATTGTGATGATCCGACTAACCTACCACGCAATCGGCGACACCATAGCAAAACGGCAGGAGCATCGTTGACAGTTTTGGCGACTGTCTTGATCGAGCTTGGGTTGCCGCTACCTTATCCCGCAAAAAGGGAGAACCGCAATGCATTACGGCCAGACAAGAATACACCTGTCCTCCGATGCGTCACAACTGGGCCGGCATGCCGCCGCAGCGGTTGCCGCGGTGATGAGGCAACGTCTCGCAGAACAGGACGAAATCCGTGTGATCTTTGCCGGCGGCGAGAGTCAGACAACCTTTCTCGAGGAGCTCTGTGTCGAGCCCGACCTGGACTGGCAGCGGGTTGTCTGTTTCAACATGGACGATTTTTGGGACGTACGGCTGCCGGAAGAATACTCGGTTGGATATTTCACCATCACAAAGCTGTATGACAAGGTGCACCCGAAAGAGGTCCATCTGGTCCGGTACAACGCGCCCGATCCCGAGGCCGAGGTTGCCCGGTATGAGGCGCTGTTGCGCAGCGCCGGACCGTTCGATATTCTTTGTCAGGGCATCGGCCGTTCCGGACATCTGGCCTTTAATGAACCCGGGCAGGTCGACTTCGACGACCAGCGCTGGGTACGCGTGATGGATATCGTCGATACCTCGAAACAGCAGTTGCTCGAGGATCCCAGTTTCATGGGGCTCGGCTATATTCCGGAGAAAGGCATTTCCATGACCATCCCGGCGCTGCTCTCGGCGGCCCACAGGTTCACGATGGTGCCGTACAGCAGCAAGCGCCCAATCGTGTCGAGGGTTCTGGCAGAACCGGAGCCGACGACGAATTTGCCCGCGACAATTTTGAGCCGGTTCGACGGCACTCTTTTCCTCGACCAGGATTCTTGCCCCGAGGACATCGAGCAGCTGGCTGGCATCACTCAAGCATGAGCCGGAAACCCAATATCCTGCTGTTCCTGCCCGACGGTATGCAGGCTGACGTGCTGAGCAATCCTGCCTGCCGGACTCCGAATTTCGATCGGGTGATGCGGCGAGGCACACACTTCTCCCGTGCCTACACGCCAAGCCAGGTGTGCTCTCCTGCCCGCGCCAGCCTGATGACGGGTCTGTTGCCACACAATCACGGGGTGCTGCAAGTCGAGCATTGTGTCGACGACGATCAGTCGGTCCTGCGTTCGCAGTACGTGCATTGGGCACAGAACCTCGTCGATGCCGGCTATCGCACAGGCTACTTCGGCAAGTGGCACATCGAACGCAGCCGTGCGGTCGAGCAATACGGCTGGCAGGAAAATGGTGCCGATGCCAAGGCGGTGATACGGGCAGGCACCGGCGACTCCGGCGAGGGCACCCTGATACGCGATGACCTGCTTACGCACTACCAGACCGAGCCGCCCGGCTATCGTTCATTCCTGCATTACGGCGTGACCGAGGTCGAACCCGATGACCGCACGTATGGTCAGGTCACGCAACGCGCCTTGTCGTATCTCGACGGCGTGCTGGCCGATGACGATCCGTGGGCGGTGTGTGTCAGTTTCTCAGAACCGAACGAGCCGCTGGTGTGCCATCGCAGATCCTTTGAAGAGCAGTCGGTTGATCAGCTGGAACTGCCGGCAAGTGTGAACGATCCGATGACTGGCGCGCCCGCATTGTATCGGCGGTCGCAACGCATTTATGACAGCATGACAGACGGGCAATGGCGGCAGGCGCGAGCCTGCTACTTTGGACTAGTCAACGAAGTCGATAGCATGTTGGGACAATTGTTGGACAAGGTCGAGGGTCGGGACGCGCTGGCGAACACCATCGTCATCGTGGTCAGCGATCATGGCCGCTGCCTCGGGGCGCACGGCATGGACTCGCACAACATCGGCGCCTACGAAGAGGCCTTCCACATCCCGCTGGTCATCGCTGGTCCCGGCATTGCCTGCGACACTGCAACAACAGCCCGGGTGGGGCTGCACGACCTGTGTCCAACGATCCTCGAGCTGACAGGAGCGCAGCCGATCACGCCGTCGGACGCAACCTCGTTTGCAAGCTTGCTCCAGGGACACGCAGAGGCATCGGCCTTCACTACTGGGTTTGCAGAAAATCACGGGTCACGGTATCCGCTCATGCAGCGCATTCTCTGGGACGATGACTGGAAGTTTGTCTTCAACGGTTTTGACGAAGACGAACTGTACGACCTCCACACCGATCCGCATGAACTGACCAACCTGGCATCACTGCCGGAACACCGGCAACAGGTTGAAGCGATGATGACCAGGATGTGGGCGTTCATAAAGCGATCGGGCGATCGTACCTTGCTGGAAACACACTACACACCACTGCGACTTGCCGCAGTAGGACCGGAGGTTGCTGTTGATGACTGACATGTTTGACAGTCGCGGTTGTTTGACCACGCCCTTGATTGACACGAACGATATGTGGCGAGATCTGGAGGCGTTCTACCGGCAACTGCTGACAGAGGATCTGCTGCCGTGGTGGCTCGAGCACGGTCTCGATCGTGAGTCGGGCGGTATCTGCTCGTGTATCCAGGACGATGGCACGATCGTCAACCGTGACAAGTTCGTCTGGAGCCAGTTGCGGGCGTTGTGGACGTTCGCCGGTGCCTGCAATCGTGTCGAGGACCAACCGGACTGGCACGAAGCGGCGGATCACATGTTCCGCTTCATCAGCGGCAACAACCAGCAGCACGCCAGCGGCCGATGGAATTTTCTTACCTCCTGCGACGGCGAGGTGAAGAAGGGACTCGAGAGCATTCAGTGCGATGCCTTTGCCATCTGCGGGCTGGCCGAGTACTATCGTTTGACTGGCGAAGAAAGCGCCCGGACCATGGGATTGCGAACAGCCAATGCCGTGCTGGAAGCGTTGGCTGTGCCGGGTAGTTACGGGACCGCGCCATACCCGATTCCTGAAGGCACCAAAGCGCAGCGCGTCGCCATGCAGCATTCCCTGGCTTTGGCTGAGGCAGGCAAGGCATTCAATGACGAGGCACTGCTGGCCGAATCGCGAAAACTAACCGACGATATTCTGGGCAATTTTCGTATTCCTGAACGCCAGGCGATACTCGAATACGTTGCCCTGGACAACAGCCTTTTGCCGGCCCCGACAGGGACATACATGGGGCCGGGACACGGCATCGAGACAGCCTGGTTCCAGATCGAGAATCTGCGGGGCACAGATATTGAAAATCTGCCGGAGATCCTTGACATCATGCGGTGGTCTTTCGAAAAAGGCTGGGACACGGAATACGACGGGTTGTTTCTCGGCATCGACATCGACGGCGGCGAACCGTTGTTCGAGCATTCGGAAAAGAAGATATGGTGGCCGCATTGCGAAGCCTTGTGCGGCACGTTGCTGGCCTACGAAGTCAGCGGTGAGCAATGGTGCCTGGATTGGTACACGAAATCACACAACTACGCCTTCGACAAGTTCCCCGATCGCGAACACGGTGAGTGGACGCAACGGCTGGACCGCAAGGGCAACCGCCATGCCGACTACATCATCCTGCCGGTCAAGGATCCGTTTCATCTGCCGCGGGCGGCGATCTATGCGGTCGAAATCTGTCAACGATTGGCGAACCGGACGACTTCTCCGTGATTGAGCAGTTTTATAATTTTCATGGCACACCGTACGAAATCGGCACTCAGCATGGCGTTGCCATGCGCCAGGCAATTGTCGATGAGTCCGCCGATGCGATCGCCCAGTTGACCAATCTGCGGAGTTGGTCGGAGACTGCCGCATTGCAGTACATGGTCGATGCATACGAGCCGTTGTTCCGGCAGTACACGCCGCGAGCACTCGAAGAGGTTCGCGGTATTGCAGACGGCGCCGAACTGTCATATGCCCACGCCTTCTTCTGTGCCACGCGCGATCAAATGCCAATGCGCTCCGAGGCTGATGGCTGCACAGCTTTTGCCTGTGGCATGAGCGCCACGCGCGACGGCCATGTCCTGATGGGCCAGACCAAGGATACCGGTGCCCCGCTCGAACGGTATCGGATCATGCGCGTAACAGATGATCGCGATGAGCGCCGGCTGATGCTGAACTATCCGGGCTGGATTGCCAACCTGTGCGTGACCTCGCAAGGCATGGCGTTCACCGGTAATTCGCTGTACGCCAGGATGCCGCAAGGTGACGTTGCCCCAAGCTCATTGCTCAAACGCATCATCATGGAATCGGCGTCGGTGCGTGATGTCCTCGACTCGATGGCCGGTCTGCGGTTCAGCAACGGCTGCTATATGGTCGGGGACGCCACCGGTCACCTGGTGCGGATGGAGTGGGTATCGGGTGATGTCGACATCGAAGACATCTCCACTACGGCTTATGGCCATGCAAACACGATTTTATGCGAACGCCTGAAAGTCCATGAGCTTGACGAACCGAGTGTTGCCTGCTCGCCGGTTCGAGGCAAGCAGGTGCAATCGGTTCTCGACCATCTCGCCGGCGACATCACCGTCGAATCGTTGCAGCAGCTCACTGCCGATCACGGCAACGATCCGCAGTCAATCTGCAGCCACCAGGCTCCGGATGCCTTGATCTGGACGACCGCGGCGATCGTTTCCGACCTGACTGCCCGGGAGATGTACATTGCCATAGGCAATCCATGCCAGACAGCATTCCAGCATTACACCCTTGACTCGATACCCGCCCCGTGATCAAGCCAGGCAAAACGAAACGGAACCTGCAAAGCCAGGTCGTTTGTCTTCGGCTTGTAGATCAACAAAAACGCCACAATCCGTCGCAGGCCTCGTCGTACCGAACCTTGGCGTAGTAGATCCCGGCGGCCCGTTTGCATTGCTCGGTAACCGGTACGCCGAGCTTGCGCGGATCGTTGGTGGCGACGGGACGGACGCGGTGCGCCAGGATTTGGGTGTCACCGCCGGCATGGGGCAGAAGCTTGCCGTTGTCCACCGCGATCCCGCTCTCACGTTTGATCGGCACGCCTGCTTCGCGGCTGTCGAAAACGACGCGACGATGCTCGGCAATGAAATCATGATCCGGATCTATGTCCCAACAATAAAGCGGGTCGCGGGGATGATCGTACGGCGAGATATTGGCATCGTTGGTGAATAGCCGTAGTCCACCATCGGCGCCGGCGTTGATCAGCACCGGGGAGGTGGTCAGCGGTTCGGACGGCGTGGTGACATTGGGCGGATCACCGAACAAGTCGTTGGTTTGCATCCATGCGACAGGGCCGCCCCAGTCCGCCTTCATGCTGGCGATCTGGCGAGCCGAGATGATCCACCTATCATTGAGGCGTGCGAGACTGGGCTCGATAACGCCGTTGCAGAGGATTGGGCTGGTGCGGGTCCATTCATACAGGCCGCATTCGGGGTTGAACGTGAAAAGGATTACCGCGATTCGGCCGCGGCCGGCAAAGTGGGTATCAAAGAAACCGGTACCGACCCACTGCGTGCCGTCATCGTTGTACGGCAGCGGCATCCCGGCAGGCTGCATCATCTGGTGAGCGTCTGCGTCGCAGAAGGCGTAGGCGCACTGGAAGCCCTTCTGCCGCATGACGGCTTTGGGCTGAATGATCTCGATGTCGTCGTCGTCGTCGTTCAGCCGGAACTGCAGCCATTCGATTGCCACGCTGCTGGCGTGCAGCCACGGATCGGTCTCACGCGTATTGAGCATGAACCCGGTATCCGGATCGATAAATCGTGCCTTGCGCTCCCAGGTGACGGCGAAGACATTGGCACTCGGCGCGGGTTTGCCGTCGATGACAGCCCCTTTGGGAACGCCGAACGGTGCCGGACAGAGATGGGTGCGGCAGCAGAGCCTGCCGGTCTCGAGGACATCCCAGTCATCGACGGCCTGGGCCAGCATACCTTCCTTGATGATTCGTCCATCGTAGTCACCGTCGCGAAGCTGGTAGACGACACTGCAGTTGTCATCCGTGCCGCGAAACCCACGCGTCGTGAAGACCAGCACAAAACGATCACGGCCCACTTGTATGCCGTTGAGCAAGCCGACAAACCGATCATCATTTCGCGTCTCGCCGGGCAGGGAGCAGTCTCCGGCCAGTATGCCGCAGGGTGTG
>Ga0310124_10000745_pt1 | contig 22937 bp, 19 predicted proteins | sample CB11b_AW_Bot5_MG_FD_203507 | JGI IMG/M metagenome (GOLD analysis project Ga0310124, IMG submission 203507) | Marine microbial communities from Western Arctic Ocean, Canada - CB11b_AW_Bot5 | ecosystem: Environmental > Aquatic > Marine > Oceanic | place: Canada: Western Arctic Ocean | collected... | reverse complement strand
CAACAGCCGCGTAGTGGCAACGCATAATCGAACCCATGCCAAGGCAGTGGCACTGGCAGAAAAATACGGCGGTACCGCCTGCGCCAACATCAATGAGCTGCTGGCAAACCCGGCAGTCGATGCGGTCGCCATCTGCAGCCCACAGGTCGTGCACCACGAACAGATCGTTGCCGCGGCACGCGCCGGCAAGCATATCTTCTGCGAGAAGCCCGTGGCGCTGACGGCTGCCGAGCTGGACGACGCCGAAGCTGTTGTCGCGAAGCACAAGGTGACGTTCATGACCGGACACCAGATGCGTTTGCATCCGATCATCACCGCCGTGCAGAAAGCGATGCCAAGACTCGGTCCGATCTATCACGTCGACTTCGAATGGTGTTTTCGGATCGACGCTCATGAGGGCCGGTGCTGGGAAAGCTACCGGCAGGGCGGCTTCTTCATGGAACTCGGTTGCCACGCGGCAGACCTGGCCGGCTGCCTGCTCGGGAAAGTCGTGCACGTCAGCGGTCATACGCTGCGACTCAACCCGAAGCGCATTACCGAAGACTATACGAATGTGCTGCTGCAGTTCGAAAGCGGCGCCGTCGCGCAGATTCTGGTGAGCGCCAACCATCGCACCAAACGCCAAGGCCTGCTGCTCGGTCGAGTCCTCGGCGCTCGCGGCCGCATCGATTTCACGGTGTACCCGTACAAACGCTCTTTCAACGAAGCAACGCTGACCATCGATTACGGCAAAAAGGTCTTCGTGCCGGACACGAAAACGACGAAACTCCGGATTCCCGACCTGCCGTCACGATCGAAGGTGTATCCAGGATTCTTCGATGTCTACGATCGGCAGGCAGCAGCGTTCATCAAGTCGGTGCAAACCGGCACACCGCCGCCGTGCACCCTGGCGGACGGGCGACAAGCCATCGAAGTGGTACTGGCCACCTACCACACGCAAAACCAGGCGACACACACGCAGAATTTTGTTAAGCGCCCGAAACGTTATCGCTCGAATGCCGACAGCCATCCGCTGCTCAGTGACTGAGTGTCGACCTGCTGCAGGGGGCTACTTCACATGACACCGCTGAACATCCTCGATATCGCCCAGACCTTCGTCGACGACTATGTCGTCGCAGGCACCCAGGGACTCGAACGCCGGTTCCATGGCGCTACAAAACTCGACGGCCCGGTCATTGCAAAGACGCTCGAGTGCGAATCGGAGATGTTCTACGTGGTCGGCGTTATCCGGATCGGTCCGGACGGGCCGTTCCGGATGTGGTACGGTTGTCACAAACCCGGCGGCGGGCAGCCGGTGCATACGGCAGTGTCCGATGACGCCGTGACCTGGGAGAAACTCCCGACACGGCCGGACGGCAGCAACCGCATCTCCTTCGACGACGGGACAATCGTTTCGGATACGAGCTGCGCCTTTTTCTACGATCCGAATGACGAACCGGCGCGCCGCTACAAGATGATCCACTACAAGCCGAGTTACTACCTGTCTTACTCCCCCGACGGTATTGTGTGGACACCGCACAGCGATCAGCCGGTGTGGGCCAACGGCTCGGGCGACGGGCTGGAAGAATGTTTTTTCTTTCTCAAGGACGAGCGTCTCGGCAAGTATCGTGGCTACATGCGCGTCTGGCAGGACCGCCATACGGTCCGGCGGCTGGGATTGGGTGAAAGCGATGACCTGACCGAGTGGACAGGGCCGGAGGTCATTTGGTCGGCCCCGCCCGAGTACGGGATCGGCGCGCAGATCTACGGCATGCTGGTGCACCCCGAGGAGGGCGTTTATTGGGGCATCCCCTGGATGTTTTACACCAGCGAGCCGCTGAATCGACGGGACCAGCAGACGATCAAGCTGAAACTGGCGTTCAGCCGCGACGGTATCGACTGGCAATCGGTCTTCGCCGATGAAGAGGTCGTGCCCCTGGGCGAGCCCGGCACCTTCGACGGCGAGATGATGCACACATACTGTCCGGTCGTATCGGTTGGCGACAAACGCCTGCTGTACTATGACGGACACCCCGACAAGCACGATGCGCAGGAGAGCCAGGGGCCGGGCGGCATCGGCCTGGCAACATTTCGGAAGAACGGTTTCGTGTCTCTGCACGCCGACGACGAAGGAATCGTGCTGACGAAGAGGTTTCTATTCAAGGGCAACGCCCTGCAGATCAATGCGAAAACCGCGGACAGCGGCAGTGTCGAGGCCGAGCTGCTTGCCGACAACGGCGCCAACCTCGACGGCTATCGCTACGAGGACATGGATGTTTTCACTGGTGACGCAACGGATGCGCCGCTGTCGTGGAACGCCAGCAGCGACCTGAGCGCGATCACCGGGCAATACATCATGCTGCGACTGCGACTGCGGCAGGCGGATGTTTTTTCGTTTCGCGCCACCGGCGACCAGGAACTGTTCGAAAGCGACAGCCGGCCGCCACCGATCAACTGCGGCATGTGCGCCACGGTCCCAGTCATCGACGGCAAGCTGGACGACAACTGCTGGCAGGACTTCGATCACTCGGGTGTCGCCGAGGACTTCGTAACCTTCGAGCGCCTGGAACCGGCGCCCGTCTCGACTCGCGCCATGTTCACGCGCGATGAGACGCACCTGTATATCAGTGTGGATTGTGAAGAACCCCTTATCGACAAACTGGCGACAAACCGCGAGGAGAACGAGCCGGAATTCCACTTCGACCAGGACGACACCGTCGAATTCCGGCTCAACGCACCGCAGCACGGAACGTTCTTCAATCAGGTATGCGTCAATGCCGCAGGCAAGCGTTCGCAGGCCTGGTTCAGCGTCGAAGAAGGCGGCAGCCGGATGGTGCCGGGCGCCGAGTGGAAGGCTGCCGTCTCACAAGTCGGCGGGCATTGGTACGTGGAAATCGCCGTGCCCTGGACGGCACTCAACGTCGAGCCGCCGGCGACCGGCGACAAATGGATGGTGAATGTCATTCGTCACCGCAACACCGATGGCTACCAGATCTCCTCCTGGTCCTGCCTGTTCGGCGGCGCCCACAGCAATGACCTGAGCGGGACCTTGGTTTTCGCTTGACTCCGGTCCGGTCCACAGGTGCACCAGCAGTATACCGAAGTTCTTGCAGAGCTGGACGCAAACGCCCCGCCGCCCAATTTCAAAACACGGCCGCGGCACACGTTTAATACTGAGATGCCAGTCGATTTCGACGAGGAGGCGTTTGTCCGCAGCCGGAAAGGCTGGGCAATACCCTGTCACACGACTAATCGAAGAACGACTTGAAGTCGAGATCTTCGGTGTCTTCGTCGATAGCGTCGTCGAATCTGATGTCGTTGTCGCTGTCGGAATCGTCGTCTTCGGGTTTGTCGCCGGCATCGCCGCCGAAGCCCCAGTCGGTGCCGAGCCGCTTCTTGCCCTGGCCAAGCGGCCGGGAAACGTGCCCGCCTCCGCCGTCGCTCGGCAGGTACCGGTAGTAGACCTGCAGTTGCAGCAGGCACAGTGTCGTGGCAAAGACGCGGCCGTCGGCGCCGTTGAAGTGGCCGCCCTCGACCGTCCAGTAGCCGTCCGGATGCTGGTGGTTGATCAGTTCAGGCTGAAAAACCTTGTTCCATTTTTTCCAGCGATAGCCGCCGGCGTTGAATACCGCCTGGGTATCATAATACCAACCGTACAGGCTACCGGGGGAATTGTTGAACTTGTAGCCCGGCAGCCGCTCGATCAAAATCTTGCCGACAGCGGTCTCGGAAAATGCGTTGCGGCGACTTTCGAGCAGTTGCAGAATGAGGGCCCCGACGCCGCTCATGTTTGAAGGCTCAGCGTTCTGGGCTGGTTTGGAGCTATAGCCGAAATGACCCAGGTTGTAGGTAACGTTGCGTACGAAATTAGCGGATTTCTTCATGGCCTGCTTGATGCCGGAGACCTCGCTGCCGGCGTTGTAGCCGGCTTTCAGCGCCTGACACTGCCAACCGACCACCGAAAGATCCCAGCGCTCGCCCTTGGCATAGGCGTAGTCAAAGCCGCCGCTGTCCTGTTGCCCGGCGATAATATGCTTGAGACCGCGGTCCATCGCTTCGCGGACAAAGCCAACATCCATCGAGCCGTTCCTGGTCATGCCGTAGGCTTCAGCGATCGCATAGGTGGCCATACCGTTCTTATACGCACTCGGACGACCACCAACGACCGGAACCTTGGGGGCAAGCCAACGCATGGCACGTTCGACAGTGTCGCCGAATTCTTCGGCGATCGGCGTTTCGCCGTGCGCCAAAAAACACAACAGTGCCATACCCGTATACGCTTCATCATGCCATGAGCCGTCGGGCGACTGCACCTTCTGCAACCATCGCAAGGCCCGCATGACCGCGTCCTCGCCGGCCGGATCGCCACCGAACTTCTTGCGCAGCGCATCGCGTCCCCCAGCCGAGCGGCCGCCGAACGGCCCTTGGCCAACAGCCGCGGCGCCACCGATCCCGCCTATCGCCCCTGCGACTTCACCGCCGCCGTCGGCGCTGTTGCCGCCACCGAGACCCTGTACCCAGTCGAGATTCGGCTTGGCCTGCTCGACAACGGCCACCTCGGGCGCCGGCTCACCGATGACTTCGGCATTCAGTAGATCCGCCATATTGAATTCTTCCGGTACCGGCGGCTCCTCGAACACTTGATCGACCATCTGCTCGAAAGCTTCGCTCACATCCTCAGCGTCGTCCGGCACGTCGAGCTCGGCTTCCGGCGGCGTTTCGTCCTGCTCGGGCTCGACTTCGTCCTCTTCCGCGACCAGATCCGGCTCCAGCTCGACATGCGGCAGCGGTTCCATCGAGACTTCGATTTCGACCGACGGCGACTTATACGGCTTGCCGACCATCAGCAGCGCCAGCGTACCGATAAGGCCGATGTGAATCAAGACCGACAGGAACGGGCCAGTCAACAACTCGCGCAGGCTGTGATGGCGATATTGTCTTTCGGCCGCCTTGACCTGGCGGCCGTATTCAGTCAGTTCGTGTTTCTGTTCTTCCACGGATTCAGATTAGCCGGATCGGTTGGTAGGAAACTCGTCTCAGCAGAATCGATTCCGCAAATTTGCCGCCGCCTGTGACAACCGCGACAATTTCTCGAACGCTTCGTCAATCGACGGCGGCTCGCCATAGTCCGGCGCGAAACCACAGTCGGGGTTCAGGGCGATGCGTGACGGATCGATGATCGCCGCCCCAGCAGCCCCGATCGCCTCGATCTCCTCGACCTCCTGGAACTGTGCCCCCCGCACGTCGACCACTCCCATGCCGACCCCAAGACCATCCGGCAGGTGTTCCAGGTCGTCGGGTATGCCCGTGCCTTTGTAGGCGAACTCCAGATTGACCCGGTCGATCTTTGCGTCCTTCAGGAACGGCAGGATCGGCTTGTAGTCGCCAGTCACATCGCTTTGACGCTTGCAGACGCTGTGACAGCAATGCAGGTGCACTTCCACAGGCAACGCCGCCGCGATCTCATTGACCGCATTGATCGCCTGCGGCGCCTGCCGATCAATGTCCCAGTCTCGCTTCAAACGTGAGTCGTGACTGTCGGAGCTCTCGGTCAGCGAACGGTCGCAGAGATAGGTCAGGGCCGGGTCGTCGAGCTGTATGACATCGATGCCGGTCTGCGCCAGAGCTTCCGCCTCGAGTGTCAGCAGCTCGGTGAGATGCTCCATATAATGCTCCATCGTCGGGTACACATCCGTGCTGAAATCCTCGTGCCACTTGCGGATCGCTATCAGGAACGGCGAAGGCAGTGCGTACTTCGTATGGCGATCGGTGTGCTTGACCAGGAACTCGGCGTCGTCAACGAACAACGGCTCGCCGCCCTGCATTCTACTGTTGCAGACGAGTGTGCGCTTGGTCTCACCGTGGGACTGAAATTCACGGAGCGGCTCATGCCCGCCAACGCGCAACAGAAACTCGTCAAGATAATGAACGCGCCGCCACTCGCCGTCGCTGATCACATCGATACCGGCCTGCTCCTGCACGCGGATGGCGAAAACCACCATCTCGTCCATAATCCGACTGTATTCGTCCGCAGCGATCGAGTCGCGACGATCGACCAGGCTGCGTACCAGTTGCGGGCGTGGCAGCGAACCAATGACTTGCGTATAGAATGGCGGCAACGCTTTCGTTCGTTGAGAAATCATCGGAATCTCCAGTTAGAATTAGTGAAGTGTGGTAACCAGGGCCCGTTAGGCGTGGAGACGAACCATCTTGACATTCGTGTGGGTACGCATCCCCTCTCTTGTCTTGATCCTGCCGAGCGCCTCATCCCGAGTCCAGACCGAACCGGTCAGGCCATAGCGGGTATAGTTTGCCTGCCTGAGAGCTTTTTCCCAGGTTTCAACAGGAAAGATTGGTAGTACAAGTCGCCGACAATCTGGCCGGTTCGAAGCGAATATACAGACGGTTTAAGAACCGCGAAGTTGCCGGCAAGCAGCTTCGGAGCTATTACCAGGACGGGCACGATGAAGGGCCCATGACACGGCGGAATTGTCGTAACAACGCCCAAAGGATCAAACTGGACAAAGCCCCCTTCTACTGGAAGCAAGGATGCACGCAATAACTTGAATTATCTGACATCCCCCCCCCCCATGGTTTTTGTTTTTTTATCTTAATGATGAATGCCTTATAATGCAAGACACGCGGTAACAAGGTGGGAAAGGTTCCCATTTCGCAATAACGTAAGGCGGCGGAACCGCAGCCGACACCCTTTCACCCCTGGCGGAAGCAAAACGGATCAGACAGGTCAATCATGAAACAGGCAACGTTCAACATCTGCCGCGCGTGCACCGCTACGGCATTGCTGGGTTTGCTGGTCACCGGCTGCGTGACCATGGCGGTCAAGGAAAAGTCGGCATCGGCGGAGACGGAAAAACAGGCAGCTGCGCCCGGCGATACACAAATCTGGCGGCGTGCGGAAGCAAAGCGGCCGCCGCTCGATGAAATCCGCCGGGTACGGGCCGGGTTGCCGGATTCACTGCAGACACTGGCGCTGCAACTGCGCGAAGACGATGTCGACAAGCGCCGGCAGGCCGCGTACATCGCCGAAGCATTGTTGGCCCAGGCACGCGGTTGTCTGCCCGACCTGTTGCTGGTCGCAGTCGATGAGAAGGATCCAGTCAGCCGCGCCATCATGGTACGGGCCATTGCCAATATCGGTGACACGTCCGAGGAGACACTGACTGTGCTGCGACAGATGTTCCGCAACGAAGAACACGCCGTCGTGCTGGTGTACCTGGCCGGTGCCGTCGCGTTACTGGATCTGGGCAGCGACCAGCAGGTTGCCGCGGACTGGCTGGCGCGCACGATCATGCTCAGCGACGACCCGGAGGCGGTGCCCGAGCGCACCGGGGATTTCTGGGAACAGTGCTGGGCAGCCATGTACATGATCAGCAAGCTCGCCGACCAGGCGTCGCGATTCGTACCGGTGCTCGAGCATTTCGGCGATGTCGAGGATGTGCCGACGTTCGTGGAGCGCCAGGTAGGCTTTACGCTGGCACGGCTTCAACAGTAAAAGTAGCCGTTCCACGCCCGCCATTGCTTTTTCTTCACGGAACAGAAATGCGGATAGGCTCAAAGACGGACGTTTTTTGAGGTGGTTGAGTTTCTGCCAAACGAAACTAACGTACGCGGCTCTTTAACACTCTCTCTCTCTACGACGGATGACTACGCATGTCGCTACCTTTGCGCCGCATGTCCCGCGAATGGGCACTGCAACTGCTTTACCAACTTGATCTCGGCAGCGACGAGCCGGATGATGCGGTCTTCGCAGAATTTTGGCAACAACTGCGCGACTCCGGTACGAAACTGCGGGATAAGGAGTGGACTCGTACGACAACGTGGGCCGAGGCACTCGTGCGCGGCGTCCGGCAGGAGTACGAATTCATCGACGGCCTGATCGCCGGCTGCGCCCAGCACTGGGACTTCGACCGCATTCTGGCGATCGACCGCAATATCATGCGCCTCGCGGTTTACGAAATGTATTTCTGCGAGGATATTCCGCCGGCAGTCAGCATCAACGAAGCGATCGAACTGGCCAAGGCATTCGGCGACCCGGAATCCAGCGCCTTCGTCAACGGCATTCTCGATCGCATACACAAGAGCCGCGAAACAGTTTAGCCAGAAGAGTACCGGCTGCGCCCATGTCAATTCTCGATAAATTCAAAAGCGGCCTGCAACGGACCAAGACGATGCTGGCCCGCAATATCCAGACGATCGTCACGGGTACTAACGAGTGGAACGCCGAAACCTACGAACGGCTCGAAGCCGCCCTGATCGGGGCCGACCTCGGCGTGAATGTCTCGACAAAGCTGGTGGCGGGCATCCGGGATCGCTACGAACGCGGACTAATCAAGACGACCGAAGACATCATCCGGGTGGCCCGGCATGACATCGGTGAAACACTGACCCACCCGGCGCCGATCATCTGGCGCGACGACGGCCCGACAGTGATCCTGCTGGTCGGCGTCAACGGCAGCGGCAAGACGACATCGGCGGGCAAGATGGCGTATGCCTGGAAGGCGGAGGGCAAGTCAGTGATGCTGGCGGCCTGCGACACTTTCCGTGCCGCGGCAGTCGATCAGATCAAGATCTGGGGCGAACGCGTCGGCAGCGACGTCATCGCATCAACTCATGGCGCGGACGCCGCAGCGGTAGCCTACGACGCCGCCATCGCCGCGGTGGCGCGCCAGGCCGACATTCTGCTGATCGACACGGCCGGGCGCCAGCACACGCGCAAGGGACTGATGGACGAGCTCAACAAGATTTTCCGTTCGATCGGCAAAGCCTGTCCGGGCGCCCCGCACGAGGTTTGGCTGGTTGTCGATGGTTCCACCGGAACGAACGCAGTGACACAGGCTCGGGAATTCACGCGTGTCGTCGACCTCAGCGGCCTCTGCGTCACCAAGCTTGACGGTACCAGCAAGGGCGGCGCCGTCGTAGCGATCAATGCCGAGTTGCAACTGCCAATCCGCTTCATCGGCCTGGGTGAACAGCTCGGTGATCTTCAACCGTTCGACGCCGAAATGTTCGCCGCCGCTATATTCGAATGATGGAAGACTATCCAAAAGCACTGCAGGACCTGGCGCACTCGCTGAAGGCGCTGCCAGGCATCGGCCAACGTACGGCCGAACGCCTGGCGATAGCGCTGCTCGACTGGGATGAAACGCATCTGCACGAATTCAGCGACCAGTTGCGAACGCTGAAGTCGCGGGTCACCCAATGCACGATCTGCGGCAATCTGGCGGAAGGCGCCGAGTGCCGTATCTGCCGCAACCCGGCACGGGATCACAAGGTCATCTGTGTGGTGGAAAGCGCCCGCCAGATTCCCGTGGTCGAGAAGTGCCGGCGCTTCGCGGGACTTTACCACGTGCTTGGCGGCCGTGTGTCGCCGCTCGACGGCGTTGAGTTCCGCGATCTCAATGTCGAAACGCTGTTCAAACGCATCAGCGAACACAGCATCACGGAGTTGATCATCGCCACCAGCCCGGATGTCGAAGGGGAAGCGACCGCCACCTATCTGGGCGACGAAACGCGCCGCCAGTTCGACATAAAGATCAGCCGCATCTCCCTGGGCGTTCCGGTTGGTTCCGACCTGACATTTGCGGACTCCGCAACCATGGCCATGGCGATCGACAACCGCCAGCCGATGGTATAAGCGACGATCCGTACCAGGCAATTGACACCAAATTACAGAACAGAACGCCTAACGGCTCGTCGATTGAACTCGGCGAGCACAAGCATATCTCAAGTGGCTGGTCACTCAGTTGCCGGACTGCATGCGCTGGAGTTCGTCGCGCAACTTGGCGGCGACCTCGTATTGTTCCTCTTCGACAGCCTTCTCGAGCCGGGACTTGAGGCGATCCACGGGGTCCATTGACTGTTCCTCGACCTGGATGGCGACATCCTGGCCAGACTTGGCCTGATTGACGTTGACCGCGGCCGTGCGATACACATCGCGATGCACGAAAATCGGCGCATCAAAGCGCAGTGCCAGCGCGATCGCATCCGAGGGACGCGAGTCGACATCGATTTCCACACCATCACGCAGCATGAAAATGCGCGCGAAGAAGGTGCCATCGACCAGCTCCGTGACATGGACCCGCGTGACCCGGCAGTCCATCGTGCTCAACAGGTTCTTGAACAGATCGTGTGACAGCGGACGCGGAAATTTGTGGTTGTTGTATGCCGCGGCAATGGAATGTGCCTCTGCCGCACCGATGCAAATCGGCAGTACATACTCCTGATCGGGATTCTTGAGAAATATCATAAATCCGAGATTACTCAGAGATATGTTCTCAATCTTAACTTGCAGGAACGAGGAATCGTCCATTGTATTGTCCTTGGTTTTGTCTAGAACCGGGTCTTTCCCGATCCTGTCACCTGCTGTGACGCAGATTCCTTGCCAAGTTGGACACCACAAACACCGCGTCCTCGAACTTGCATCATTACCCGCGGCCTACTGTCGTTGCTCAGCATACATATATCCAAAAATCGTCCACGTGCCTGATTAAGTAAGTTAAGATGGCTGCGTCGAAAAATCAACGATCTAAGCGAGCGGTCACAGGTTCCACGATTCGGCCAACGCATCAGCCCGTCAGCCGGTCATACGCCCCGTGCAGACGTACTGCAGGACTTCGACAACCTGCTCAGGATGCTGCGCCACTGCCAAAGCGCCGGCATTTACTTCCTTCAACGCATGGGAGAGTTCGGGCGGGTGCATGACGATCAGTGGCTTGTCGAGAGCAACTGCGAAACCCGCGTCGAAAGCGGCGTTCCACTGTCGGTAGTGATCATCAAAACGCACGATGATAAGGTCGGCGTTACGAATCAGTGTCCGCGTCCGGATCGCATTGATCTTGGCGCCTTTGTGATCTTTCCAGAATGCGGATTCTTCATCTCCCAGGATTTCGACACCGCAGTTGTCACTGGCCTCGTGATCAGTCACCGGCATGAAAAAATTTACCGGCAACTCCAGCTTGCATGAGCCACTGGCGATCTCGTCGCGCCATCCGGTGTGGATTTCGCCGGCGAGGTAAATATTCCACTTTCGATCGGTCATCGCCTGTCTCCCGCGTATCGTGATTGAAAAGGCATCGTGCGACAAGTACCATATCTCACCGAAGAAACTTTTCTCAAACTTTGAAATTGCAACGATGGACCTGACATGGATCTGGTCTTGAGCGATGCCGAGACCCGCATTCTCGGCACCCTGATCGAAAAGTCCGTGACGACGCCGGATTACTATCCGATGACGTTGAACGCGCTCACCAACGGCTGCAACCAGAAGTCGAACCGCGACCCGGTGGTCGATTTCGCCGAGGAGACGGTGGTGCGCGGACTCGACTCTCTGCGCCAGAAGAAATTGATCAGTACGGTCAGCGAAGCCGGCAGCCGCGTACCGAAGTACAGCCAGGATTTCGGCGGTTTTTTCCACCTGTCTGACGACCAGGTAGCCTTGATGTGCGTGCTGATGCTGCGGGGTCCGCAGACCGCCGGTGAAATCAACGGGCGCTGCAGCCGGCTGCACGCCTTCGGCTCGCGCGAACAAGCCGAAGAGACACTCGACGGTCTGGTTGAACGCGGTTACCCCCTGGCAGTCAAGCTGCCGCGGCAGACCGGCCGCAAGGAGCGCCGCTACGCGCACTTGCTGAGCGGTGGCGTAGCCATCGAAGAAAGCGAAATGGAACCGCCTTTCGAAGCTGCAACCCTGCATGTGCGTGATCAGGATGATCGGCAGGCCGAACTGGCCGACGAAGTCCGGCAATTGCGGGATGAACTGGACGCCTTGAAGGCACAGTTCGCAACGTTTCGCCGGCAATTCGACTGACTAACCTGGATCTACCATGGCCAAACCGGAAATTGCTGAACGCGCGGAACAGCTCAGGCGCGATCTCGAATATCACAACTACCTGTACTACGTCAAGGCCGAACCCGAACTCTCCGATCCGGCGTACGACCGTCTTTACCGAGAGCTGGCTGAGCTCGAAACGGCATATCCGGAGTTTGCCACAGACGACTCACCAACGCGCAAGGTCGGCGGTATCGAGTTGTCGGAGTTCGAGCAGCACGCCCACAGTATCCCGATGCTCAGCCTCGACAACACCTATTCGCCAACGGAGCTTCGGGCCTTTCACCAGCGCGTCTGCAAACTGCTCGGCAGCGAGCAGGTCGAATACTTTGTGGAACCGAAAATCGACGGTGTCAGCATATCGTTGCGCTACGAGGACGGTCGTCTGGTCCGCGCCCTGACGCGCGGAGACGGCGTCGGCGGCGACGACATCACCGCCAATGCGCGAACGATCCGCAGTGTACCGGGCCGGTTGCTGGGCAACCAGCCGCCGGCAGTCTGGGAAGCACGCGGCGAAGTGTTCATGGCCAAGGCCGATTTTGAGAAGCTCAATAAGGCGCGCGCCGCTGGCGGCGATAGTATTTTTGCCAATGCCCGAAATTCAACAGCCGGCAGCCTCAAGATGCGCAATTCCGCTGAAGTCGCCAAGCGTCCATTGGACGCCATCTTTTATGCTCGCGGCGAGATCGCCGGGATTACGATGGACAGCCAATCCGGATTCATCGAGGCGCTGAACCGTTTTGGGTTCAAGACATCGCCGCTCAACCGTCTTTGTGAGGGCATCGATGCGGTGCTGGCCGTCATCGAGGATCTCGGTGCCCAGCGGGACTCGCTGCCGTACGAAATTGACGGTGCCGTAATCAAGGTCAATGACACGTCTCTGCAGGAAGAGCTCGGATTCACCGCGAAAGCGCCGCGCTGGGCAATTGCCTATAAGTACGCCGCCGAGAAAGCGATCACGAAGTTGAAGAGTGTCACGATCCAAGTGGGACGAACGGGTGCCTTGACGCCAGTTGCCGAGCTCGAACCGGCGTTTCTGTCGGGCTCAACGGTCAGCCGCGCGACGCTGCACAACTTCGACGAAGTCGCCCGCCGGGACATCCGCTCGGGCGACTTCGTCGAGATCGAGAAGGCCGGCGATGTTATCCCTGCAGTGCTGCGGCCGATCACTGATCGGCGCGACGGCACGGAAACGCCAATCGCAACACCGACGACCTGCCCGAGCTGCAACGGACCGATAACTGCAAGCGACCGGGAAGTGGCGATCCGTTGCCTCAACGCCGAGTGCCCTGCACAGGTGCAAAATCAACTGCAGCACTTCGCCAGCCGCGGCGCAATGGACATCGATTCATTGGGCGAGGCAATGATCGAGTTGCTGGTGGACAACAGTTTTGTGCGAACGCCGGCGGATCTGTATGAATTGACTGCGGAACAGCACGATCAGTTGTCCCGGTTCGAAGGACACGGGAGCCGCTCGATCGGGAAACTCTTCGACGGCATCGAAAAGAGCAAGAAAAATCCACCATGGCGCCTGTTGTTCGGGCTCGGTGTTCGGCATGTGGGTGCAGCCGGCGCCCGGGCGCTCCTGGCGCATTTCAGTGATATCAACAAGCTGGCGGCAGCCGGCGTGGACGAGTTGATCCTGGTGCCGGACATCGGTCCAATCGTGGCCGAGAGTATCGGACAGTATTTCGGTGACGATATCAATCGACACCAACTCGACCGGTTGCGTGCCGCCGGTCTGACGTTTGCGGAGGAAGTCACCGCTCAGACGGCGGATTCACCGTTCAGCGGCAAGACCTGCGTGATCACCGGGACCTTAAATGAAATGACCCGGGACGCAGCCAAAGAACTGCTGCTCAGTCATGGCGCGAAGGTGTCCGGCAGCATCAGCGCCAAAACTGATTTCCTCATCGTCGGCGAGAACGCTGGTTCAAAGCTGGCAAAAGCCGAAGCCGCGGGTGTGACAGTCTTGAGCGAGGGAGCGTTTCGGGAGATGATCGGGGCAGTTTAGCGCAAACGCTGCTACTGTCCGGCTACGGCCCGGTGGTACATCACGATGCCGCTGGCGATGGCTTCGGCGATGTCGTGGCGGTAGCGGGGATCGACGAGTTGTGATTGCTCGTCGGCATTGGACAAAAATCCCGACTCCACCAGGATTGTCGGACAGGACGCTTTTTTGAGGACGTAGAAGCGGGCGCGCTTGACGCCGCGGTCATGGGCACCGGTGGCGGCGATGACGTAGCGGTGTACCTCGTACGCCAATCGCGTGTTGAACTTGTCGTACTCGTTGCCGGGCGTTCGGGTCGATGGCTTGTAATCGCCGGTCTTGGGCGTGCCTTCAGGCGGAACGACGAACGTCTCGATGCCATTCGCCGATTTGTCCTTTGCTGAATTACAGTGGATGCTGATAAACAGGTCGCCGCCCCACTGCTGGCAACGTCGTTGGCGCTCCGCCAGGCTGACGTAGGTGTCGCGGTCGCGGGTCAGATACGCTTCGTACCCCAGGTCCTCCAGCATCCATTGGAGATCCTGAGCGATCATCATGTTGATTGTTTTCTCATTCGTCTTCTGCCGACTCCGTGCGCCGCTGTCTTTACCGCCATGACCGGGGTCGATTACGATGCGGCGGATATCGGCGTTGCCGGTCGCCAGAGCCTGGGGCCGGAGGATCGGGTCGATCGACAATGACAAGTCGCGCTCGCTGATCAGTGCCTCGTTGTCGTGCAGTGTCGGTGCATGGGCCAGGTTGAACAGGCAACCATTGATCTTGGCAGCGCGGCTGTCGATTGTGAGGACGATTTCAGTCTCGGCGCCGTACAGAGTGATTCGCTTGCCGGAAACATTTGATTTGAGGCCGTAGTACCGAATGACATCATAGAGTACGACGTGCGTGGTACCACCGATGTTCCGCGAACGGATCGGGAACGATCCGAAGGCGGCAGTAGAAAAGAGAAACAGGGCGAGCAGGCAGACAACGGAACGCAGGGCGATTCTTACGGACATTTAACAAATTCCAGATGTAATTGGGTTGAATGAAAATGAACAGCTGTATCGCATCGTAGTATACCATGAAAAGCGCGACTGTCGCGCGGTTGCGAGGGAATCGGTGTCCGGATTGCCGTTGCAGCGCGCCTTGAGCGAGTTTTGGCGTCAGTGTCCGTACTTGACCGAGGGCAGCCAGGTAACAAGTTCCGGCCACTTGATGACAACTAGCATTCTCTCTGCGCCGGTGCCGGTGTTCAGGGTTGGAAGAAATGACGGATACATCCGCGATTTTCCGACCGTTAATCATTTGTTTTCGCCCTGACATTTTTTGGGGACCTCCAGTGATCTGGCTCGGCCGTCATTTCCTCATTGCCGTCACGTTCTGTGTTGCGGCATTTTGCCTCCAGGCGGGTGGCGTCCGAAACACCACCAAGGGTCACTGGATGGCCCCGGCGTCGCAATCCCGGAACAGAAACTGCGCTCCCATATGATATGTGAATTTCGGAACTTAAGCAGGGCCAAGAGTAGCGACATGAGCAGGAAGAAACGCAAGATCAAGACCGTCACTACAGTCGAACGGTTGCACTGTAAACTGACAAGTTGTGTTCACCAGTATCTGCACGCCCTCCGCGGCAAGGGTAATCACCGCCGCTCTGCGTAGTGACTCTTGCCAGGTCGTTGACCTTCCATTTGTACCAGACAATTTCAAAACGCAGGCAGGGATTCCTGCCGCAGGACCGGCTCGAACGTCAGCAGTTCGATCGTCGCTTCGGGCAGCCCTTCGCCACCGTATCGAGTCTTGAGGTACTGCCAATCTGCCGCCTTGCCGTAGCGCACGGCTGCAGCGGACCAGGCAGCTTCCACCCGGTCCGGCCGGCCCGGATCGAGGCAATCTGCGAACTCCGCAAAAAAGAACTCGCCAAATGAAAAGTTGCGCTCGAGCCATCCAAGCTCGTCCGCCCGGGCAGTCGCGATGCTGGTGCCAGGCAGGTCGAGCCGCTCTATAATCGCCTCGCTGTGGCAGGCGTCGACGATCAGCAGCCGCTGCCTCGGCGCCAGTGGCTTGAGCATACGCCGCAGTTCCCTCGGGCGGATGGTCTCACCAGTATCGCTCTCCAGCCAGGCACCTTTTCGACCGTGCATGCTGAGGTGCACCACCACGTGATCCTGGGGCCGCATGCGCAAGGCCAGTTGGCGCAGCGCGGCATGCAGATTCGCCTTGGTCGATGCCGCGGCGCGGCGGCGATCCAGCATACGGCGCAGCGATTCGGGAATGTCACCGGCCCCGGCATCCTCGTAGTCCGGCTGCGCGTCCAGGTAAAATACTGAAACATTGCGGGCCTCGTACCCGAGCCGCAGCAGATGGCGATAAATACGTACGGTCTGGATCCAGCCGGCATTACGGTCGATCGGGTCCAGCTCGGCATTGCCGCCGGTGCGCCAGTCGGAGCTGGTGAAAATGACGGCATAACAAACGGGGGCGGTCGGCAGCAACGGGGGCGATGCACTGCCGCTGCGACTGCCGGTTGGCATGATACAACTGCTGCCGAGGCTCAGCAGCAGGAGAACGAGGAAAACTCGATTCGCCGGACGCGCCACAGTCATTTCCGGCACGTTGCCCTGAAGGTGGTCCGCACAAAACCGCCATAGGCTTTAATGTCCCGTCCCTTCCCGTTGAGTCTCTGGAGGCTGGTGCTGGTGATCGCAGCAGTGTAGAGCTCCCCATCGGTCAAGCGCAGATTGACATTGATTCCATCGAACCACCAGGTGCCGGTGTCTTCACGTCTCGTGTCGGCGTTCATCCACCGCAGCGTGCCGCCCTTATTGAAGAGCAGGAAATAGCTTTTCGGATTCATATCGACGTCAAAATCGACGCCGTCCCCATCCCCGTCCTGGCCCAGGTAGGTCTCGTATTCCAGGTGGCGTTTCATCGTCATCTGCCACGAGGACCCCACGAGCGACTGCACGATATACGCCCGTCTGGCAGCCACGCGGATGGCTTCGCGGTCCTCGTCGTTGGAAGCGAATGTGCCGAGCAGGTCCAAAACCGCCTGGTCTTTGCTGGCGGTAGCGCCCAGCGCCACGATGGCAAGGCGTTGAATCTCTTCATCCGCGGCCGCCGTCAACCTTTTAAGCGTTTCAACGGCATCTGCATTGCGGGGTCCCAGTTCGACGAGAGCATCGAGGGCGCGTATGCGGGATTTAGCGGTGCCTGATTCGCCGACTTCGGCAAGCATGTTCGCGGCTGCCGGGCCGGCGCGCACAAGCAGGCGAAAGGCCAGATCCAGGATGACATCGTCGGTATCGCCGACGACCAGCTTGAGAGTTTCGATCAACTGCTCGGTATCTTTGACGGGGTCGAGGATGTGGGAGACCGCCTCGATCGCGGCCCGCCGCACCTCAATCGGTTGCCCCGACTGCTGCCTGGCGCTGAGCGCCGGCACGGCCGACTTGGCGGGATGACCGATGCTGCCGAGCAGGTCTATAAAGGGTTCAGGCTGCGTCATGCTTTCCTTCTGCAGCCACTCGGCCAGACGATCGATCACCGCTGGATCCTCCTTGCAGGCAGCCAGCAAAGTCTGGGCAGCCAGGTCATCGACGAAACCCGCCATGAACTTGTCGATAGCGTTCGCTTCGACGATTTTTTTTACCTCGTAAAGTCTGTCCCGGGTGCTGCCGTCGAGGGCACGCAGGAAGAATTCGGTGGCGTCGTCGCGGCCGTCCTGACGTTTCCTCAGCTCAAGCTCGAAGATGAGGTACGGGCGGCGGCCGTCGCCGTCACGACGATGCTCGAAGTAGCATTGCCACAACTGCGAGTGTTTGAGAATGACCGGCCAATTGCCACGGTTGATGTCATCGCCCTCGAGCCTATAGTCGGACCGCATCAGGAACCAGGCGCCAACGCCGAGGCCGGCAAGCACGAATACGAGGACGGGGATGGCGATCCTCAATGCGAAGCCGCGCTTGCCGGTAGCGGCAATGGCGGCTTCGGGCAATTCAGCCGGCTGCGGTTGTGGCGGCGTGGCCTCGGGAGACGAATCACCCTCAGGTGCAGGTATAGATGTAGGTGTACCGGCACCGACGCAATGTCCGCATTTTGTACAGACAAGGCTGTCCTTAGCCAGGTACACACCGCATTTTGAGCAAACCGCTAGATGTGGCATAGCATACCGCCAGACAGATGGCGCGGTGGTGTTCGTATCGTGTGACTTTGCGGTCGGACATCTAATCACTCATGGAAACGTTGCGTCTGACGGTCAGGCCGAGATCGGGTCACCACCATGCAAAATTGCCCGAGTCAGGTATAATACTGCCTTACCAACGCCTGAACAACCAACGCATCCCAAAGGATCACCATGAAAATCGTAGTGCTTGACGGCTTCACACTCAACCCCGGCGACAACCCTTGGAACGACCTGTTGCCGCTTGGCGACGTGGAAGTATATGAACGCACACCCGCCGATCAAGTCATCGAACGCGCTGTCGACGCCGATATCCTGGTTATCAACAAGATCATCCTAAGCGCCGACGTCCTCGAACAGCTTCCGAACCTCAAGTTCGTGGCGGTGACTGCAACCGGCTTCAACGTGGTCGATATCGAAGCGGCACGCGCTCGCAATATCTCTGTCTCGAACGTACCGGTGTACGGCACCGACAGCGTCGCACAGTTCGTATTTGCGCTGCTGCTGCAGATGTGCCACAACGTCGCCCTGCATGAAGCCGCCGTCAAAGACGGTGAGTGGACGCGCTGCCCGGACTTCTGTTTCTGGAATACGCCGCAGATCGAGCTAGCCGGGAAGACGTTGGGGATCGTCGGGTTTGGCCGCATTGGCCGACGCACCGGTGAGATTGCGCACGCGATGGGTATGAACGTCATTGCGAACGACCTCTACACTGACCACCCGCCCGATTATTCACCGTTCGCGTGGGCCAGCCTGGACGAGGTGTTCGAGCAGTCCGACGCCATATCATTGCACGCCCCACTGACGCCGGAGAACACAGGACTGATCAATCAGGCGCGCCTCACCCAGATGAAGGATTCGGCGTTTCTGATCAACACTTCCCGCGGTCCGCTCGTTGCCGAGGACGACCTGGCGACGGCGCTGAACGACGGCGCTATCGCTGGTGCCGCGCTCGATGTCGTGATAGTCGAGCCGATGACAGCTGACAATCCCCTGTTGAAGGCGAAGAATTGTATCATCACCCCGCACATTGCTTGGGCTACGCTGGCGGCACGATCGCGCCTGATGCAGACAACCGTCGGCAATGTCCGCGCCTTTCAGGTCGATGCACCGGAGAATGTGGTGAATTGAGAGGAAGCTTCAGTCTACTTCGGCAAAACACATTTTCGGCGTGCGGCTCGCCAACCCCGGTTACGATATCGACGGCGATAGCTATGCCATGGGCGACGACAAGCAAAAGGAAAGGGTGGGCAGACCTGCCCAAACCGCTGCGAGAGACGCACCCACACCTTGTCTAGTATCACCTTCCGACCTAGACTTCCCCTCATGTCAGAAGCAAACACAGATACAGACCCCATCATCCCTTTGGCTACGGACCTCCCCCCCGAAGCCCTAGCCCTGCTCCCTGCAGAAGAAACAATCCGCCTTTCCATCTCCACCGATATCAAACTCGACGGCCTCTACGGCTCCGCTTGGCTCCTGGCCACCGACCAACGCCTGCTCGCCTTTAGCCCCGACGACGGTGGCCCGCCGGATATCGTCGACTTGGCCCTGGCCGAAGTCGAAAGCCTCGAAATCCAGGACCTTTACGGCAGCGGCGCGCTCAAGGCCCGCACGAAAACCACCGGCCAGACCATCGCTCTGTTCTCCAAGACCCTCAACGCGAAATTTGCCCCGCTGCCGGAAGCGTTGGAAAAACTCGTCCGCCAAGCCCGGCCGATAGACGACGACGAAAACATTCTGCGCGGCCGCCTTGACCGCGCTTATCTGAAACGCCGTTGCGAACGTTGCGGCCAGGTCATCCCGCGCCGCATGGGCGTCTGCCCGAGTTGCCTCGAAAGCAGCAAACTGCTCAATCGTTTCCTCGCCTACTCGTTGCCCTACTGGCCCTTGGCTGTCACCAGCCTGGCGGTCCTGCTCGTAGGCACTTTTATCGGCCTGACGCCACCGCTGCTCTTGCGGACTTTGATCGACGATGTCTTGAGCCCTGCCGCCACCGGAGCAGCCAATGCCATATCGCTACCGCTCTTGGGGCCGACGTCCGCTTCCGGCGCCCTCGCCTATCTAGTTCTAGGCTTACTGCTGATCAATGTCTCGCGCAATATCCTCGGCGCCGTCCGCTCCTACCTCCTGGCCCGTCTTGGCGAGCAAATCACCTTCGATATGCGCCGCCAAGTCTACCGGCATCTGCACCGACTTTCGCTCAATTTCTATAACGACCGCGATACCGGCCGCATCATGGCCAGCGTCACCCACGACGTGGGCCGACTACAGGATTTTCTCAGCGACGGCCTGCAAGAGACAATCCGCAACATCTTAACCATTCTCATTATCTGCTCACTGCTATTCTACCTCAATGCCGGCCTAGCCATCTACGTGTTGTTGCCAACGCCCCTGATCGTGCTGGCGACGATCCACTTCGGTAAACGCTTACACCGCATCTACACGCCACTTTAGCGTCGTTGGGCTGGGATCAGCGCGATCTTGGCCGACGTGATCCCAGGCGTGCGCGTGGTCAAAGCCTTTGCACAAGAACACCGCGAGGTAGATAAGTTCGAAAGCCGCAGCAAGGACCTGCTGCAAGGCGAGTTGCGCGCCGCCCGCACCCGCAGTCTCTTCAGCCCGCTGATGTCCTTCCTGACCTCGTTGGGCACACTGATCATCTGGTGGGTCGGCGGCAACAAGGTCCTCGGCCAGAGTATGAGCCTAGGCGAATTTGTCGCCTTTACCGGTTATATGTGGCAATTCTACGGCCCCGTCGAAAGCCTCTGCCGCCTCAACCACCGTTTCCAGCGCGCCGCCACCTCAGCAGAGCGTGTCTTTGAGGTGCTCGACAGCCAGCCCGATGTAGACGACGCACCCGACGCCAAGCAATTGCCGTCAATAAACGGCCACGTCGAATTCCGCAATGTGAGCTTCGCCTACGAACCGGGCAAACCGGTGATAGAAAATCTCAGTTTCACCGTCGAACCGGGGGAGATGATCGGCCTGGCCGGTCATTCGGGCGCGGGAAAATCGACGTTGATCAACCTGATCTGCCGTTTCTACGAGATCGACGAGGGCTCCATTCTAGTCGACGGCCACGATATCCGCGAGGTCCAGTTGCGCAGCCTGCGCGACCAGGTCGGCGTGGTACTCCAGGAGCCCTTCCTCTTCAATTGCTCGGTTGCCGACAATATCGCCTACGGCAAACCCGAGGCCTCCCTAAACGAAATCATCGCCGCCGCCATGGCCGCCAATGCGCACGATTTTATTTGCGGCCTGCCCGACGGCTACGACTCGATCGTCGGCGAACGCGCCGTGCGCCTTTCCGGCGGCGAACGCCAACGACTTTCCATCGCCCGTGCCATCTTGCGTAACCCGCGCGTGCTGATCCTCGACGAAGCCACCGCCAGCATGGACACCGAAACCGAGGCTCAGATCCAGGAAGCGCTCGCGCGCCTGGTCAAGGGTCGCACCACCTTCGCCATCGCCCACCGTCTCTCAACGCTGCGCAACGCCGACCGGCTCTTTATAATCGAGAAAGGCCGCCTCGAAGAAATGGGCACGCATGACGAGTTGGTCGCCCTCGACGGCATCTACGCCCGGCTGGTGCATATGCAGACCGAGATGGGCCGCATCCGAGCCTTGTGATCCTGTGATTATGGAAAATCCCTATAAACTAACCGACGAACTGAACCTGCTCGACGCGACAACTACGCGCCTCTATCACGACGATTTTGACGACTTGGTGTTGGAAGTCGCAGGCCGAGACCCCGAGCGCGGAATCCTGGTGGTGCGCTGTTTCCCGATATCGGCCGGCGACCGCTTTATCGCTCTGCACACCTGTAAAGAAAAAGAGCTAGGTATTCTCGAGGATCTCGCGGCACTAGATCCCGACAGCCGCAACGCCCTCGCCAACGCGCTCGCACGCGCTTACTTTCGCCCGCAAATCACTGCCGTCTACGCCATCACCGAAGAACACCACATTCCCCGTTGGCAAGTCGACACCGACCGCGGCCCCCGCACCTTCGAGATCCGCTCCAGCCGCCGCGATATCCGCGTGCTGTCCCAAGGCCGGGTACTCATCCGCGACGCCGACGGCAATCAATACGAGATTCCCAACTACCGCCGCTTGGATGTTGACAGCCGGGCATTGGTCGAAGACCAAGTTTAACCCCCGTTACGCCCTTAAAGCCACGCCTGGCCGGGCTATAGCGAAAGTGTTCGGTTGAAAACGCGTGCGGGTGATGGGAACTGCAGGGGAAAAGGTCGCTGTTGGCCGCTTGACACACCCGGGTACCGCTAATACATTGTGCGTTCACTTTTTGACTTTCGCAAACTCGAAGCGGGATGCCAAGATGCAAACTGAAATTCACCCAACCTACTATGCGGACGCGGTAGTCTCCTGTGCCTGTGGTGCCGAATATCATGTCGGATCGACACGCCAGGAATCAAAGGTCGCGATCTGCGCGCAATGCCACCCGTTCTTTACCGGCAAGCAGAAATTTGTCGATACCGAAGGTCGGGTCGACCGCTTCCGCCGGCGCTACAATCTGGAGTCCCAGGAAGGCGAGGAATAGTTCTCTAAATTTTCTTTTGTGGCACAGAGCCCATCCGTCCAACCACGGTTGGGCTCTTTTCGTTTAGAACTTCAGAAAATTAATTGCCGAACAGCCGGCACAAGGCGCGCTTGTTCGAGGTACGGCGCAAATGGACCTGGTTCCCTTCATCGATCGCATGCGGGCGACGTTTGCGGATATCGAGAAGCAGATGTCCGATCCGGATTTCTATTCCGACCGCGAACGCAGCGAGACGGTCGGGCGTGAGCACCAGCGCCTGGCGACGCTGCTTTCGGCCTGTGACGAGATAGAAAGCTGCCGCCAGCAGGTGGCCGATAACCAGGAACTGCTGCAGTCAGACGAGGATCCCGAACTCATAAATATGGCGACCGCCGACAA
>Ga0310124_10000742_pt1 | contig 22965 bp, 18 predicted proteins | sample CB11b_AW_Bot5_MG_FD_203507 | JGI IMG/M metagenome (GOLD analysis project Ga0310124, IMG submission 203507) | Marine microbial communities from Western Arctic Ocean, Canada - CB11b_AW_Bot5 | ecosystem: Environmental > Aquatic > Marine > Oceanic | place: Canada: Western Arctic Ocean | collected... | reverse complement strand
CCCGCGGCGACAGGCAGGAGCGGCTGTTGCCGCGCAAAGGATCGCCCGGCAAGCTCGGCGCCCTCCCGGCAGACACCGGCTTGCGCCGGTCCCGCCGCGGCTGGAACTCGCTTAAATCTCATCTCGATCCTGATCGGCATTGTCATTAATTACTTCTTCGAACGCTCTCAGACTTGTGATGGCGCCCCTTCCTCAGACGGAAATCGACTCAACGAAGCCCTCCAGCAACCTGGAACGAATCGGGTGCTGCAGCTTGCGGATGGCCTTTGCCTCGATTTGCCGAACCCGCTCACGGGTCACCTTGAAGATCTTGCCCACCTCCTCGAGAGTATAGGTATACCCATCTCCAAGGCCATAGCGGAGCTTGATGATCTCGCGCTCCCTGTAGGTCAGCGTACCAAGAACATCTCCAAGCTTTTCCTTCAACATCTCATGGGTCGCGGCCTTGACGGGAGAGACGGTTCCCTTGTCCTCGATGAAATCACCGAAGAACCCATCATCGGAATCCCCGATCGGCCTGTCTAACGAGATCGGATGCTTCGAGATTTTGATGACCTTGCGGGTATCCTCCTCGGTGATATCAAGCAGATTCGAGATCTCCTTGATCGACGGCTCACGCCCATTCTTCTGAATGAGCTCCTTTGTCGCATTGCGAACCTTGCTCATCGTCTCAATCATATGCACAGGGATCCTGATGGTCCGCGCCTGGTCGGCAATCGAGCGAGTGATCGCCTGGCGAATCCACCAGGTCGCGTAGGTGGAAAACTTATAACCCCGCCTGTACTCGTATTTCTCAACCGCCTTCATGAGACCCGTGTTCCCTTCCTGGATCAGGTCGAGGAAGGTAAGTCCCCTGTTTCGATAGCGCTTGGCGATACTCACCACGAGCCGCAGGTTGCCGCCTGAGAGCTTTCGCTTGGCAATCTCGTACTCTTTGTGCCACTTATCGATTTTCTCCATACGCTCCTCCAACTCAGTCAGAGGCTCGAGAGCGAGGGACTCGTATTCCTGTAGTCGTGCATCAAGCTCAGCCATTCGATTCTTCTCACAGCTTCGGAGCTTCCGCTTGCCCCTCTTCCGGGCCTGCTCAACCTTCTCCTTTTCATTTTCGATGCTGTTCATCTTCCGATGGAGCACCTTCAATTCATGGCGAAGCTGGTTCACCACGGGCTGCTTGAGAATAAGTTCCTGCAGCAGGACCGAGCCCTTTCCATTGCGGCTGCGAACCCTGGAACGAATCTTCTCGATGACCTTTTCCGAGAGCTCCTCGCCAAGCAACTTTGAAAAGTCCCTGGCTGTCTCGATGTGGATCATTCTCAGGGTCGCCTGGTTCGTCCTGACGAGGCGAAAAACGTCTTCCTTGCTGATTTCTTCATTGTTGGAAGGCGTCACCTTGACAACCTTATCGAGGGCCATCTCGCCACGCATGACATCGTCGATGACCTTCACCGTGACCCCTATGGCGAGGCCGCTGCCGAAGACATACTTCTGGTAGCGCTGCCGTGAAATCTCAATCTTCTTGGCAAGGAGGAGCTCCTCGGCACGCTTCAGAAGAGGAATCTCTCCCATCTGGGTGAGATACATCCGAACCGGGTCATCAATCTTTTCCGGCAACTCACTGGTGCCGGAATTCGAATTCTCAGAAGGCTCGGCGACCTTGTTGTCACGCATCTCGATGTCATGGGCATCGAGAATGGCGAAGATCTCGTCAATCCTCTGGGGAGAATTGCAATCCTCCGGAAAGATCTCGTTAAAACGCTGGTAGGTGATGCCGCCTTCGCGTTTACCTTCTTCGATTAGTAGCTTGAGCTTGTCTTCCATTTCTATACTCCGAAAATCACCCCCCTGAAAACCTGGCTGTAAATACGAGAACCTGGTCCCGGGCGGAAAACTAATGTGTTGTAGTGATCAATATATAAGTGGTTTATCTGCCGGGAGATTGATTACCCGGCCCCTGGCTATTCGTCCGTTACCTTGAGCAGTTGAGTCAACTCCCTCCGCAAAACAATCATCTCCATATGTAGAGCCGCCGCCCGCTCGGTATCGCCCGCGTTCCTGGCTACGGCACGATCCGCCTTCAGAGTGGCAATCTTGTCCTGAATGGTCCAGCGGCGGAGATCCCGTCTGCATTTTTCCAACTGCTCGGCCTGGTCGACCCCTGGCAATTCGGAATTCTCGTCTATCTGGTTGAGGATTTTGAATACGAGCCTCTCAACCATCCCGTTCAGGCCCTCGTGTAAAAGTCCCCCGTCATTCGAAAATCCTCCCCTTGCGAACTGGCCCTTCACATAGGACTCGACAGCCTGTCCGGTTGCATCCGCCACCAACCCCTGGGGAACCTCTTGCCAGAGGGCCTCCGCCTGGTCTGGAGCTGAAATCATGACAAATAAAATCGATTCGAGAAGCTTGAGGCGCCCTTCATTTAAGACGGGCTCCTGGCGTTGAACCTCTTCCCTGTCCCTCTCTGGTGCGAAAAGACCCATCTCTTCCAGCGGGAGGTCCTCCATGGCGATACCGAGGATTTCAAACCTCTCGACATATTTATTCAAAACCACCCGGCGAGCCACCTTGTCTGATATCTTGGCGACCAGGAGGAGGAAATCCTTTACCCCCCTGGAGAGTACCTGTGGACTGGCAGCCGCCTCGCTGGTCTCGATGGTCCGATTCCATTTGAAGTCGAAAATATCCACCGAATCCGCCTGCACACTTTCCCAGAAGGCGTCTCCCCCCAGTTCGGCAATCGCATCGCAGGGATCTTTTCCATCTGAGAGCGGGTAAATCAGCACATCTATATTTTCGCCGACCAGTAATTCAATGGATCTCTCGGCGGCCTTGAGCCCGGCGCTATCTCCATCAAAGATCATATAAACCCTGTCGGCATAGCGCTTGAGGGCCTGGGTGTTTTCCTGTGTGAAGGCCGTACCCAGGCTGGCGACGAAGAAATCCAGGCCGGCCTGGTGAGCCATGATGGCATCGGTATAACCCTCAACAACCACGATCGCCTTCTCCCTGCGAATCCCCTGCTTCGACTGGGGTAAGGCGTAGAGAACCTTGGATTTATTGAACAGGTTCGTCTCCCGGGTATTGCGGTACTTGGCCGGGTCGTCATCGCCAGCCAGCCGCCGGGCACCGAAACCGATCGTCCTCCCCTGGGCATCGCTGATCGGGAAGATCAGCTTGCCGCGGAATTCGTCAAAAAAACCACTGCCCTTGCCTGTCTTGTTCTGTCGGATGAGACCCGCCCTGTCGAGAACTTCAACCGAGTGCCCCGCCGCGGACGCCTTCTTAAGCAGCTCATCCCAGCCGGGGGGCGAACAGCCGAGGTGAAAGGTCCGCTGCATCTCCTCGTTAACCCCACGCGCGGCGAGGTATTCCCGCACGCCTTGGGCGCCGGCATCTTCCAGGAGATAGGTGTGATAAAAGCCTGCTGCGTAGTCAAGCGCATCGTAGACCTCGAGGGTCTTGTGATACTGGTCATCCCGCTTCGCTGTACGCTGCAGGACGACTCCAGCTTTACGTGCAAGCATCTCCGCAGCCTCAGGGAAGCCAACCCGTTCGTATTCCTGTACGAAGGTGAAGATGTTGCCGCCGGCCTGGCAACCAAAACAATAATAGAACTGCTTATCTAAATTTACGGAGAAGGAGGGAGTCTTCTCGTTGTGGAAAGGACATAACGCCTTGAGCCTTCCGCCCCCGGCCTCGACGAGCTGCAGGTCGTAATCCCTGAGAAGCTCATCGATGGAGACCTTGCTCCGAATCAGCGCAAGATCAGCCTCTGGTATCAGTCCTCTGGCAGATTCAGTAGCAACCAAATCTTCCCCCTTTAAACAAGCTGGATGAGTTCCTGCACAAAGGCCCGAAAGCCCGGCAGAATTTCCAGCCCTCCACGTTCATTACAATCAGCAGATCTACCGTTCAGACTCTGCTACTCAAAAAGGCCCTGAATACAAGGCTTTCCAGAGAATCAGCACATAAGGACAGCGGTCGACATGCACCAGGACCTTCAACCTGAAAAGTCAGGTCCCTGCAGCTATCTACGCCTCGCCCGAACCACGTGCGAGTACAATTCTCCGGCCTTGTAAAGGCCTTTGGCGACTCCCGGATCTTTGCGCCACCGGCTAGGGCGCTAGTCCAAACCACATTAGGGTGATTCGGGCTGCCATCCCCTCTTTTTTCCGGGATACCAATGCGATTACTTCTTCAATGACTTGATTTTAGGGGTACTTTTGCAAAGCTTCAACCATTATTGAAAGGAAAAGTCCTGGCAAAGAACTGAAAATCTTCCAGATGAAGGTTTTCAGGCCTCAGGGCAGCATCCAGGCCTCTTTCTGTAAGTGCTTTGTTAGCTTCATCTTGACCCAGAATACCCCGTAAAGACCCGCCCAGCTGTTTTCGCCTCTGCTGGAAAAGAATTTGGACCCATTTTGAAAAAGATCTGTAATCCTTTTCTATTTGGTTTGTTACGACTTTGTAACGAGGTTCCAACAAAATAACCGCGGAATCCACCTTTGGCGGCGGCCAGAACGATCCCGGGCTGATTTTTTTCAGGTACTCGGCCCGGGCCCAATAGCCGACCAGCAGAGAAGCCGGCCCATATCCTATGCTTTTCTGCGCCTTTGCACGAACCCGCTTCCCCTTTCCCTGGACAACGGGAGGCGAACAAATCCGCTCAGCGACCTCATTCTGTACGGTCAGAACAGCCCTCTGCCAGCTGACTCCTGCCTCCAGCAAAGCGATGATGACCGTCGTCGCGATCTGATAGGGAAGATTGGAAACCCAGGTAAAATCGCCCAGCTTGACAAGCCTATCGAAAAGAAGCGGGTTAAGCCTCCTCTTGCCGTCTAGAGCATCGAGCTGGAGTATCTCCACATTATCGAATTCAGCCAGCTCCATGGCCGCAAAGGAACCCATCCTCTCATCGATCTCGACAGTAAGAACGCTGGCACTTCGATCGGCCAACTCCCTGGTCAAGGTCGCTGGACCGGTTCCAATCTCGAGAACGTTTGACTCACCATCCACTTCGGAAGACTCCGCCAGCGAAGCAAGAATCCCGGGATCGTGAAGAAAGTGCTGCCCGAGAGATTTGCGGGGGGCGAACCCTGCCGATCTCAGGCGGCCGAGGACCCCCTTTCCTCCTCCGGAGGTTCCTTCATTATCCTTGCTGGAGTTCATGGCGACCCTCGGAGCCTCGATCTCGGCTCGACTGAAATTACCGCAACCGCGGCATTCTACAGCAAAAAAAGACGTTCGCTTTCCCGGTCTCCAGGAAAGCGAACGTCCAGGCGCCGGTGTAGCTGAAAATCATCAATAGTGATGCGCGCTGAGCCGAAAAACTACACGACGATTCTTTTTACGCCCCTCCGGCGTATGCCCGGTCTCAGGATTGAGTGGCTTACTCATTCCGTAGCTGAAAATCGCGACCCGATCCTGAGGTATCCCGTGTTTCAGGTTGAGGTATTTAAAAACGTTCCTCGCCCTGTCAAAACCAAGCTTCAAATTGTACTGCCGATCCTCGTCAGTCTCTTTTCCAGGCTCGTTGTCGGTATGCCCTTCAACGATGATTTTCTGCCCGGAATACTTGGCTTTCAACATCCTGGCTATTTCATCAAGAACAGGTATCTCCTCGCTCTTGAGCTTCGAGTCGCCTGAATCAAACAGGAACTCGGCGCCGAGACTGAGACCGCCATCTTCAACCTCGGCACCATCGATTCCAGCGATATCACCCTGCGAGATGGCGACCACCGATCTCTGGGCATTCCTGTTCTGCTGCAACCTGTTGTACTGATCAATCAGCTGCTCATTCGCCCTCTCGGCCTGGTACAGCTGTACCTTGAGCTTCTCGTAGGAAACACAGCCCACCATGAGAGGAAGAAACAGGGCAGCAGCCAGCAAACGCAGAACGGGACTGCTCATGACTCCATTCCCTCTTCGACAAAAACTCAGCCTGGAAGCTTACTGAATCCTCTGAGCAAGACGGAAGACGACACGCCGGTTATCTCGTCGCCCATCCTTCGTGCTTGCCGTATCAGGATTGAGCGGCTTGCTCATTCCATAGCTGAAAATGGTGACCCGCGCCTCGGGAACACCATGCTTCAGGTTGAGGTATTTGAAGACATTCGTAGCCCTCTCAAAACCAAGCTTGAGATTGTACTCATAAAGCTTCTTGGTCTGCTTGAGAGGCTCGTTGTCTGTATGGCCCTCGATGATGATGTTGTAATCGGCGTACTTGCCCTTGAGGCTCCCAGCGAGCTGATCCAGAGCGGGAAAATGCGCCGCCTTCTTCAGGCTGGCCATTCCTGAGTTGAACAGCAGGCCCGAACCCAGACTGATGCCGCCTGCCTCGATCTTCGCTCCATCGGGGAGGTCCTCTTTGGCAAAGCTGGTGCCTTCCTGGTTTTTAAGCTGCTCACGCAAAGCGGCAAGCTGGGCCAGGGCGGCCTTATGCTCTTCCTCTGAGATGGTCCCATCAGCGGCCTGTCGATTCGTTTTGACCAGCAACCTGTTGTACTGATCGATCAACTGCCGATTCGCCTGCTCAGCAAGCTCAAGCTCCCCTTTGAGCCTGTTGTATTCGCCGTACGAAACGCAACCGACCAACAACGGCAACACACATACCACAACCAACCCGCGTACCACGAGTCTCCTCATGACATCACTTCCCTTCTGTTCTCTTCACCTTCTTAACGCTTGAACGCCGTCCTGTACGGTGGATTTCACCCTGCAGGAAAGCCGGGTGAGTCCCAAGGTTCACTCTTGTTTGAGAGATATATAACAGGTTGCCGATAACAAGAAAAGAGCTTTTATCGGTACTTATTCGCCTGCTGAAGTGATCCATAAAAGAAGGGCCGCCTCGCATTTATGCGCGACAGCCCTTCCTGGCAGTCTTTTTAAGGCCGTGGCTGCGTTTTTTGCCGCCACAGGCCGCTTATATCGTTCAGATGCGGAAATTACTACCTGAACATCTCCGCGATGCCGTGAACCATCTCCGTGAAATAGCCGCCATACTGATCAATCCAGTCCTGGGAATGACGCTCCTGGGCTTCCACAAAATCTCCACGCCCGACCGTCAGACCTTCGTTGTGCACGGTGCCCAGCAGGACAGCCAGGGGAATCAGCAGAGCGAGACCGGCAAAGGACAGCAGAACGGTCCAGGGCGCATGACTCTTGCGCCGCTTCATCTGCATGACGCGAGCTCCGCCGCCGCGAAGAAGGGAACCACCTTCCTCGGTCGAATCGAGAAGCGTATCCTCCGTCGTATCAAGCTCGAAGGTGTCGGCATCATCGTCGCCGAGGTCCAGGATGTCGGTGTCGAGAAGCGTCTCGTCTCCGAGACTATCCTCCCCCGAATCATCCGAACCGGGGATCGGCGTGGTACCTTCGCTGTCATCGTCGTTGAGAAGGCTCTCGACATCGAGAACGGTCTCATCTCCGATCGACGCGTCAGCATCCAGCGAAAGCTCCAGGTCGCCGCCATCCTCGGCCGCGATATCAGGAAGATCCGGAGCGGCGTCCTCATCAGCCGCATCGTCACCGCCGGAGAGATCTATACCAAAATCGATCTCGTCATCGTCGTCGTCAAGGAGATTGAGATCATCATCGGAAAGAATGATCTCGGCCTCACCCTGATTCTTGTAATTGTCAATCGCCTCTTTCTTAAAGAGGAGACTGTCTCCATCCTTCGTACTGGCGATCTCGCCGGAAGCGACCAGCTTCTCGAGTTCCCCTTCGGAGATACCGAGTTCTCTGGCGGCCTCTTCAAAGCTCATTTCACTCACTTGACAGAACCTCGCTCATTTCCTCGTTTATTTCAGACTCAGACACTTCACTTACTTTAAGTACGTTATTTCTTACCCCGAGCACCCGCCTGCTGCTTCAGGACAGCCTCCTTGACCTGCCTGACCGATAGCTTCCCACTTTTAGGAGTCAGTTCCTCAGGCTTCATGTCCCAGGTAATCTCACGGACACCCATGAACTCTATTCCCCTGGTCTTGACGGTATAAGCCGCAAGTTTCCTCGTAGGAACCTCCAGGACAAAAAGCATGTTGGCGTTGCCGCTCTGCGACATACCTGTCGCCAGGACGTAATTGCCCTCGGTATTTCCTACCGCCTGACCAAAGGCCGGCATAAAGGCCGGACGATTCATCTGCTGAACGACATTCACAGCCAAAAGAGTTGCGCAAATTGCCAACATTGCCACGGTGATGTTCTGACGCATCGATAAACCCCCAATTTCCTTGTCCTACTTGGAATTACCCGGCTTATCCCGGCAATTCCTACCAATCATAATCCCCGAGCGAAACCATCCTCGGGATCCCACCCTCTGCGATTGGCAACTCCTTATAAACTCTATTCGGCAATACCGAAATCGAGGCACACTCTTTACTTGAGCATGCTGAGTCGTTACCGGAAGAAAGCGGGGGGAAAACCTCGATAAACCCTTCAAAAGGGCTATTCAGTTCTGACATTTCATCTTAGCACACCGATTATTGACCAACCAAGTGAAAGTTAACCTATCGGGATACTCATATAGAAGAATAACACCTAACACTAAACCAACCACCCAATTGAGGGCTCTTTTTTACTTAATCCAAGCCCAGAATCGCTTCCTCGGGAGATTCTTCAAGTCCCATCATTTCCCCCCAACGCCCCATAAAAGCAGCGCTTTCCGGACGTTCCCAGAAGTCATCAGCCAGCGCTCGGACCTTCATAAATGCATCGATGTCGCAAAGGGGATTACCCAGGCCTCCCAGCGGAATTCCCGACTGGCGAATTCCCAGGTAATCTCCTGGACCTCGCAGGCGAAGATCCTCCTCGGCCAGCTCAAAACCATCGTCGGTACTTGAGAAGATCTCGAGCCGTTTCAGAGCCTCCTCAGCGCAACCTTCAAGACTCACGAGGCAATAGCCCCGGCAGCTTCCGCGGCCGACCCTCCCGCGCAGTTGATGGAGCTGGGCTAGCCCAAAACGTCCGGCATTTTCTATATAGAGAATTGTCGCGTTCGGAACATCGATTCCAACCTCGATAACCGAGGTCGCAACCAGGATCTGCGTCTGCCCTTTGCGAAAGCTTTCAAGCGCCTCGTCCTTCTCCTCGCTGCTCAACCTTCCGTGTACAAGACCGACCCGGTATTCGGGAAAGACCTCCGAGGCCAGGTGCTCGCGCCCCGCAACCGCCGCGGGCAGATCAAGCTTCTCCGACTCCTCAACAAGCGGATAAACAAAAAAAGCCTGCCGGCCCGCCTGCAGCTCCTTGCGAACGAATTCGAGTGAGTCCGCTTTTTTTTCCAGCCTGACAAGGTGGGTCTGAACCGGCTGGCGGCCCGGCGGGCGCTCCTTGATAGTTGACAGCTCCAGGTCTCCGTAAACAGTCATGCTGAGAGACCTGGGGATCGGGGTGGCCGTCATGACGAGGATGTGAGGCTCCCGTCCCTTATTGCGCAGCTTCGACCGCTCCGCGACTCCAAAACGATGCTGCTCATCGATGATGGCCAGCCCGAGATCTTTCATGACGACCGGCTTCTGGACCAGCGCATGGGTCCCCACCACGATGTGTATTTTTCCTTCTGCAAGATCCTCGAGAAGCTCGCGTCGCTGAGCAGCCTTGACCGCTCCCGTCAGCAGCTCAACCCTGACCGCTGGATGGCCGGCCAGGTATTTTCGAATCGTCGAATAGTGCTGCTGCGCCAGCACCTCGGTTGGAGCCATGATCGCGCCCTGGCGGCCATTTCGAACGGCGACCAGCAGAGCGTAAAGCGCCACCGCAGTTTTGCCTGTCCCCACATCTCCCTGCAGCAGCCGGTACATCGGTCGCCCCGACCCCAGGTCTTCACGGATCTCTGAAACGACCTCGTCCTGGCCCCCGGTAAATCGAAACGGAAAGATTGACCTGATCTTCTCATCGAGAGAATCGCTCGTCTCAAGAGGCTCGGTCTCGCATTCGCGAAACTGCCGTCCTCTCAGCCAGAGCCTGGTCGCGAAAGCGAATCTCTCCTCGAAGGCAAGGCGGGCGCGGGCGCTGTCCCGGCAGATCTCCCAATACTCACGAGCGTCCAGCTCCAGCGGTCCCTCCTCATCCGCTGCGCCAGCCGGGGAATCCGGCGGAAAATGAATCCACTGGCAGGCCTCTGCCAATCCGGGCTCCAGGTCGCTATCAGACAGGATTCCTTTCTCTCTCAGGCTTCCTTCATCGAGAAAAAAATCAAAGGGCGTCTCATCGACTCCTGGAAAGCCATCCCCTGTTCGGCCGGCGTGGAGATCTTCAAGAGCGCCAGCCACCAGGCGGCGAAGATGCCGCTGGGAGAGCCCCTTCTTGAGGGGGTAAATCGGCACAACCCTGTTCAGATCGATACTGTTCTCGATGTTTTCGCCATCAACCCCGCTCGCCACCACCTCGAATTCGGGAGAGACGATCTGCAGGCGCTTCGAATGCTCTCCCACCTTCCCGAACACACAGAGAAAATCGCCCGGGTGGAGACTCTTTTCGAGGTAGGGCTGGTTGAACCAGACCAGGTCCAGGTCTCCACTGTCATCGCGAAGGGTCGCCGTAAGCATGTGTTTCCTCGGCCCCAGCCGACGGCCGCGGCATCTCTCCAGCTGCCCGGTCAGGACCACCTGCTCTCCTACCAGGGAAGACTCGATGGTCTTCGCGTTCCTGCGATCCTGGTACCGCCGGGGATAATGACGGAGCAGGTCGCCGGGGGAAAAAATTCCCAGGCGATTCAGCGCGTCAGCTCTCGCCCTGCTGACACCCGGCAAGGCGAGGAGATGCTCCTGCGCCGCCGCATCCAGTTCATTATTCCGCTCTGCCATGAGTATGGGCCCAATCGTTAGCCGGACGGGCGAAGATACTCAGCCTTCAAGCCGATCGATGATCGCGTACACAGGCGTGCAGGCCATCGGATCACCATCTTCAAGCAAGCCGGCGATCTTCCCTACAGCACATCTTACTGTCGTATGATTGCGATTACCGAAATTCCTGCCGATCTCCGAAAAGGACATCCGGGTAAACCTGCGGGCAAGGTAGATCGCCACCTGGCGGGCAAAAGCTACTGGACGCAGACGATTGGCGGAAGAGAACTCCGCCGTGGGCAGGTTGAAATAATCAGCGGCCTCCTGCTTGATCCTGTCGAGTGTCGGCCCTGGCGCGCTGGCGCCCATCCGGTCAGCCAGCACCCGGCGCGCCTCAGCCGAATCCAGCGGGCGACCGAGAACCCGCGCATGGACATCCAGCTGGAGCACAGCCCCAAGCAATTCATGAATACCGCCTCGAATACCATGGGCCAGCATATCGAGAACCTGGGAATCAAGCTCCCCCCTGGAGCTGAGCCCTCCCTGTCCCCCCCTGAGCTCAAGCCTTGCCCAGTGATGGCGAATGATCTTGCGTTTCATCTGGTAGTCCACCGGCCTGATCCGTGCAATCAGGCCTCCCAGGAATCTTCCCCGAAGCGCCGGAGAGAGCTCATCCAGCTCCCTGGGGCCCCTGCTGGAGGTGATCACCACCTGGCGCCCTGAGCTGACGAGATAGTCAATCGTATGCAACAGCTCAATCTGCGTCTTCTTCTTCGATGAAAGATCCTGGACATCATCGATCAGCAACAGATCCAGGCTGCGATAGAGACGGCGGAATTTATCGATGGAGCCGTCCTGGATACTGGCGGCGAAGTGATTGAAAAAACGCTCTGAGTTGACGCAGCGTGTTTTCAGGTTCGCTCCTGCCTCACGCTCCATGCCGCGAAGAAGATGAGTTTTTCCAACGCCCGATCCTCCCCAGATAAAGAGCGGATTGTAAAAAGCTCCGGGCGAGCGGACCGTCTCGATAACGGCCCTGTAGGCCAGACGATTGGAGTCGCCCTGGACAAAATTCGCCAGCTCGTAGCTCTTCCCCCGCTCGGAACGCGGTGCTCCGGCGTTTCCGCGGACGCGCCCTCCCCTCCATGCTGGAGCCCCCGCTTTCCCGGCCGGCTTTACAGCGGCGCCCCCATCCGGGGCAAAAACCTTTTCCTGCTCTTTGCGATGCTTCCTGAACAACACCGGATCGATGGCGATATCGAGGTCCAGCTCTCTGCCCGCCTGCCCCTCCAGCACCTCCCTGATGCCATCCAGATAGCGGGTCTCGATCCACTCCTGGAGAAAGCGATTGGCTACCCCAAGCCGTACATGTCCCTCATCGGAGGATATGACGGTGATGTCAGCCAGCCAGCGCTGAAAGCACTCCTGGCCGAATCGGATCTGGAGCCCTTCCCTGGCATCCGTCCATCTATGTTCAAGAAGTTCACTTCCCATGAGGCTATTCCACTTTCCCTTCGGTCCATCAGCCAGGATCAGAAAGGCTCGACACGGTTTCAGAAATCTCCGGGCACTGCCGGAGCCTCCTCTGACGCCGGCCGCGCGGCTCTTTCCTGCCGCATGCAACCGGTGCGTCGCTTCTCAAACCGTTACCGTTCTGACCAGGCTTCGATGGTCGATTGGATTCCATCGCCAGGGCCACCCGGCCAGGCAAAAAAGGAAATCCGCCTCTTCACTTCCCGTTTCTCTCCAGACACTCCCTCATTAAAATGAAAACTCCCGGGGGGAGAATAGCCGACGAATCCTGCCGGCGAATCCGAGACCAACCCTGGTCACGGAGACAAAAACAACTTCGGAGAGCTCGCGGCTCGATCCCTGTCCTGCTCATCCCCTAACCCTTCGGAGCTCAAGCTCACCTTGCGGTTTCGGGTACCACCAACCATAGCAGGACGGAAGACCTTGCCGACTCAACGCAAGCTGAATGCTGTCCAACCCGTCTCTCCTGGAGCTTGCCCAGGAAGGCAGGTCTCTCTTCCCCTGGGGGAGCTCCCGCCGGCCGGCCTTCACGTCGAGGCCGACTTCGGCGCTGAACACCCCGCCTCGCCGCGATGAATCACCACCGGCGCAGGGAACAGTTCACCTTCGCTACGTCCACTTATTCGTAAGACGATGAAGGTCAACCGCAATCAGCAGTTAAAGAGTCATCGATACCAGTTCTCCCACCCGAGAAAAAATAAACCACCTTATGTCACTTAATGGAAAATTAAGCCGAACCCGCGAACCCTACCGACCGCTGAGTATTCCACCGGGACCCAGTGAGTCAGCCGCCGAACCCGTCCTCCACGAAGGAAGATCCTCAAGCCCGGCGAACAGGCCGGCGAACAGGCCGGCGAACAGGCCGGCGAACAGGCCGGCGAACAGGCCGGCTTCGCCAGCCTTTAAAGTCCGCATCCTGTTCCCTATTCCAACCGTTCCGCCGTTTAAAGCGGGAGCGGATATTAGCAAAGCCCCTCCAGCGAGTCAACGCCGAAAACTCCGGCTCCCGCCTGAAAGACAGAAGCTTCCGATCAAGCTGGAACAAGCCTCCTCCTCTCCACTCCTCAGACTGAGAACCGGAACTCAACAATGTCCCCATCGGCCATGGCATAGGTCTTACCCTCGAGCCGAAACTGCCCCTTCTCCTTGGCGCCCTTGATGCCATCGTTCTCAATGTAGTCTTCGTAGCTGACAACCTCGGCCCGGATGAAGCCGCGCGCGATATCGGTATGGATCTCACCTGCCGCGTCCACAGCGACGGTGCCAGCCCGGATCGTCCAGGCACGCACCTCTTTCTCCCCTGCGGTAAAAAAGCTGACCCGCCCGGCCGTCTGATAGGCCGCCGCGATAATCGGCTCGCGGCTGAAGCTCTGGATTCCGTATTCCTCGAGAAAGATCGACTGATCCTCCGGAGGCAGCTGGAGAATTTCAAGCTCGTTGAGCGCCTTGCAGGACAGCACCTCCGTGCCTGCCACCGAGCTGAGCTCCGCCTCCACGGCATTGCCGCCGCCCTCACCAGAGTTGATCACGGCCAGGTAGGGCTTCAGGCTGAGAAAACCAAAACCGCTGATCGCCTTTCTCTGGATGTCATCGAGCGGAAAACTCGAGACCGGTTTCTCCGACTCGAGGTGTCCACTGATCTCGCCCAGAAGCGCCTGCTCCCGCCTGTCATCATCATCGAAGTTCGGCTTCCTGCTTCTCTCCTCGAGCTTTTCAAGGCGTTTCTCTACGACAACCAGGTCAGCGATAATGAACTCCCCGAGAACCTCGGTGAGGTCGCTCTGCGGATCGGATTCAGCCCCTCCAGGAGAATCAAAATCTCTCAGAACGACGATCAGGGTCTCCAGCTCTCTGGCGGGAGCCAGCAGATCCGCCATACCTCCCCTGGAGCTCTCACTCGACATGGCGGGAAAGTCGAGAAACTGCAGCGAGGCTGGAGTGTACTTCTGCGGCTCGTAGTCATCCCGCAGCCTCTCCAGGCGCGGGTCCACCACCTTGACCGAGCGCATGACGGGCTTGTTGCCGCCATGGGCATGGTCGGGCTCGTCATAAGACTCAGTCAGAAGGTTAAACAGAGTTGTCTTTCCGCTTGCCGGCAACCCCAGGATACCTATTTTCAATCTTCGTCCTCCTTGCGCTTGCCGATATTCAACAGTCGGCAGACTATGATACCGATCTCGTAGAGCAGCACCAGAGGGCAGGCCATCAGGAGCAGGCTGAAGGGGTCCGGCGGGGTAAGAAAAGCTGAAACGATAAAGCCTATCAGGACCGCCATTCGACGAGCTTTACGGAAGCCGTCGACAGCCACGATGCCCGTCCTGTTCAGAAAGACCATGACCAGCGGCGTCTGGAAGACAAGGCCGAGCACCAGGGTCAGCGTGAAGAACAGGCTGATGTAATTCCCCAGGGTGAAGGCGAGATCGATATCGGCTCCTCCCCAGGTCGCCAGGAATCTAAGCGCGGTTGGGATCAGGATCAGATAGCCGAAGGAGGCTCCGATGGCGAAGAGGACCATCGAGAACGGGAGGAAGGTCAGCACGTAGCGCTGCTCGTTCTTATAGAGGCCCGCGCCCACAAACTTCCACCCTTCGTAAAGAACAAGGGGGAAGGTAAACAGCAGGCCGAAGATGATGGCGACCTTGAGATGCGTATAGAACTGCTCGAGGTAGGAGATCACCATGATGCGGGCCTCCTCGGTTGCCTGCATGCCCTCGACAATCTCGTCAAATCCTCGCAGCGCCTCGAGAAAATCCGTTTTGATGGTGGAATCGCGGCTGCTCTGTTCGAGCTCCTCGATCGTGGCGGCGCTGGCGTGGACCTCCGCCTTGCGCTGTGTCAGAATTTCATTAAAAGCCGCCAGGCGGGTGATCGGCTCAGCAAGATCATCGCCCCAGCCGCCGAGGAGCCAATCATCAGTTTTCAGCTCCGCCCCTTCCAGGGCCTTCAGCTTCCCCTCCAGGCCCTTGAATCGCCTGGGAATTTCCGAAACCGGCTCGAGCTCTTCCAACGTCGCAAAACGCTCCGCGACCTTTCCGGCGAGGAGCTCACCCTGCTTGCGATAGGATTCCTCGAACCTCAAGCGCTCCGCCTCAGGCAGAGATGGCAGGAGTTGCTCGAGCTCACCAGCAAAATTGCTGAAGGGTTCCGAGAGCTCCCTGATAATGGCCCGCCGCCTAACCTCGCCCCTGAACAGGACCTGCCAATCGGTGCGACTGAAGCCGGGGGAGGCCTCGCCCGGAGCCCCTGGCGGAGCCTCAAATGCCTGGAGCTCCTTGAGCTGCGTATCGAGACGCTCGAGCAGCTTGCTCTTCTGGGCGTTCCTGAAGGCACGCTGATGCGGATTGAGCGCAATCTCCATCAGCGGCTTCTCAAAAGAAACAGCCACGACCACGCCAACGACAACATAGAGAAGAGCGAAGAGGATCCTTTTGCGAAGTTCCTCTAAATGCTCCCCGAAAGTCATGCGGACTTCGCGCATAACACCGCCTCAGTCACCTGGGTTGCCAGGATAAGCTTGTCAACTTGGGTTATCCTGCCTTGAGGAACGAATCCGACCGCTCCAGGAAACGACTCCCGGAGGACCGATACCCCGTTGGTGACGAAGCTCAAGCCGGAAAAGCGGTGTCTACTCCGCCCATCCCAGCCCTCCGCCGCCGCGTCCTGCCAGCTGCAGCCGCGCTCCGGCCCTTTCCCCTGGGAAAAGGCCTCCGCCCCCGCTGAGTCGGCCTCAAGGCCGTACAACAAGGGCGAATACGCGACAGGACAGACCTGTCCAGACGCCACAAAGGCTTGCCTATCAAAGAGAGCAGATTCTACCCCACATCGAGACGGGCTGCAAAGAACCGGCTTCGTCCTGATCAGTAACCGATAAACTCCATGAGCTCCTTCTCGCGAAGGATCGGAACTCCGAGACGTTCCGCCACCTTGAACTCGGTGGTCTTCTCGTAGTCCTCGAGAGCCACGAGATAGCTCGTGTTGATATCCACGTTACCCTTCACCTGCACACCGTAGCCGCTGAGCTTGGCCCTGAGGAAATCCTCGGTCATCTCCTGGCTGGTAAGCTTGGTGCCGGCAAAGACGAAAATCGGCTCTTCTTTCTGATCGTAGAAGGGGCTGGTGATCAGGTCGCCCGCGACGATCGGATTCCTCTCGGCATCGACCTGCTCAATGACCCTGACCTCGGCGGAGTCCTCGCCGACCTGGCGAACTTCCACCCGGCCCTTGAACATCTTCTTGCCGCCCTTGATCGGACGATAGACCCTGAAGATCAGGCCATTCTTGAGATGATTCCTGCGGCCGATATCCACCCATCCCTTGCCCAACTCATTGGACACATGGACAAGCTTTCCATCAGGCTTGGCATCGGCGAGGGTCAGGAGCTGACGGTCTTTCGACTGCAGCTTCTTCACGAGAATGTGAAGCGTGCTGATCTCCGAGTCTTTGCGCTGCATCTGGCGGTTGGCGCCCAGCTCTTTCTCGGTCCACTCTTCCTCTTTATCCTCGAACTCCTGCTTCAGGCGTTCGATAACCGTGAGGTGATTACTCGCGCAGTCCTCAGAGGCCTGCTGCGCCTCAGCCACCTGGGATCTCTGCTCCTGCAGATCCTGGGTGAGTGTCTTGATCGTTCCTTCGCGACTTGCGATAGCGGCCGTAAAGGTCGTGTCCGCCTTGTCGCGCTCCTGGACAGCCTCATCGCGAATACCCTGGTACTCCTTGAAGGTTCCCGGGTAAAGGGCGTAGGGCTCGAGCAGGTTGGTGAATACCGGATGGGGCTTCCGGTTGAGATCCTTGTTGGCCTGGTTGATCGCGGCGAGGACACTCGTGAGCTGATTGGTCTTCAGGTTCTCGATCATGTCGGCGGTGTCGTCGTAATTATCGACGAGGTTCACGCCAACGATGAGACCCTTGACAGCCCTCAACTCGGTGGCAAGAGTCTTGTTGGCATCGGTGCCATCAGCAACCTTGTCTTGCTCCCTCTTGAGCTTGCCGGTCTTCGGATGCGAGATCTCGTCGAGCGCCTGGCTCTTCATGACAAAACCGACCGTGACGAGCACGAACAGCATCATCGCAACAACAAACAGGTATAAATAAACAGAGCCTTCTCTTTGGGCCATGGAGGTTCCTCCTGCATGCAAACAATCCGAAACTGCTCCCATTAAAGGGGCGAGCAGGCTGCTTGCTCAACTTGCTTGGTAATCTTCTATTAAAACGGGTCTAAAAATTCCTGAGACCTAGCTTACGATTTTATGGGTACATGAATAGCTGTCAAGGACGGAACAGTAGATGGATCAAAAGGTTTCGTAAACGAAGCCGGCCGTTATGTTCCGAGAAAAAACGCCTATACCCCTTGACACGGGGATGTACGACAGGTGAGGATACCCTGCCAGAGAAGAATATGCAGAGGCGCCTTTCTCCTCTGGCCTCAGAAACCGGCCAATCCGGCCAATAGAGTCCGCAGAGTACCTTCTACGGGTTTTTAAACCGGCTGACCAGGGGCGGGAGTAAGGAGCGATAATCCTGTTCGGGACTGTCCTGTTTGGGTTATTTTCAGGTGCCGAAGCGGTCTGAGCGGAGGATCCGAGCAGATATAGCGGTCTTTGAACGAAAGCGAGAAGACGGCTGAAAAGAGAAGCTGAAGAGAAAACCGAGCTGTTGATGGATCAAGTTTTCCAGCCGGCCTCACCCGGCCGGGGCAGAATACGCCTGGTCCCCCCGCCTGGAAACGGGTGGAAGGATCTCTCTGCAGGTGATCGTTTCGTGGCTCGGAACCCATTCCAAGTCTTTATTTCCATACCTACAATTTGATAACGCCAGCCGGCAGCTGTTCCTGAACTGCGGGAAGAGCAGCTCGATTGGCTGAAGGCCCGGACCGCCCTGGCTGCTTTATGCATGAAGGCCGGGGGAAGGGCAGATTGCAGCGTTCCACATGATACTGGGCATTCTCGGCGGTATAGGTTCAGGCAAGAGCACCGTGACCCGCATGTTCGCAGACCTTGGGGCAAAAACCCTGGATGCGGATGCGATCGCGCACGAGCTGATCGAGCGAGAAGATACGAAGTCTACTCTTCGACAGTGGTGGGGAGATGAGATCATCGCGGAAGATGGGACGGTGGACCGGACGAAGATTGCCGAACGGGTCTTTTCCGATGCAGAGGAGCTTGTCCGCCTGGAAAAGCTACTCCACCCCGAGATCAGGGCGCGCATTGAAGAGAAGATAGGTGAATTCAAAGAGAACAACGGAAAGTTCCTGGTACTGGATGTACCGCTGCTGGCCTCCTCGACCCTTCGTGATTTCTGCGACAAGATCCTCTTCGTCAACTCAACCGAGGTGCTTCGAGAAACCCGGGTCAGGGTAAGAGGCTGGTCTCCTGATGAACTGAAACGCAGAGAGGCTGGCCAGACGCGCGAAAGCGATAAGAAGATTCTGGCTAATTCCGTCATTAACAATTCAGGCAGTCTGGATGAAACACGTCAGCAGGTTGAAGATCTCTATGAGAGCCTGCTGGCTATCGACTTTACAGAGAGAGAGTGAGCAGGACGTGGCTAAGGCAAAACCATCCAAGAAGAAAACCGGCAAAACGAGCAAGCCCTCCAAGGGCAAGGGCAAAGGCAAGGGCGGCGAGACCGCCTACGGTCTTCCAAGTGACGAGGAGCTTGAGAAAGAAGCCCAGGCCATTGATGAGCAGAAAAAAGAATCTTCCGGAGAAGACCTGCACATCGGCCAGCTCCAGAAAATGTCCATCCCTCAGCTTCATGAGCTGGCCCAGGAGGAGGGCGTCCTGGAATATTCCGGACTCAAGAAGCAGGATCTCATCTTCAAGATCCTCAAGGAGCGTACCGACAAGAGCGGGCTCATGTTTGGCGAAGGCGTCCTCGAGACCCTGCAGGACGGCTTCGGCTTCCTCCGCTCGCCACGCTACAGCTACTACCCCTGCCCCGATGACATCTACGTATCACCATCGCAGATCAGGCGCTTCGGCATGCGCACAGGAACGGTGATCTCGGGCCAGATCAGGCCTCCAAAGGAGAACGAGCGGTATTTCGCCCTGCTACGGGTAGAGGCCATCAACTACGAAGAACCCGAGAATCTCATCAACAAGGCCAACTTCGATGACCTGACACCTCTCTACCCGGAGGAACGCCTGGTCATGGAGCTCGAGCCGGATGGGCTGGAGATGCGGACCGTAGACCTCGTCACGCCGATCGGCAAGGGGCAGCGAGGGCTGATCGTAGCCCCCCCCCGCACAGGAAAAACCATCCTGCTGCAGAAAATGGCCAACAGCATCACCAAGAACAACCCGGAGGTCGACCTCATCGTGCTGCTGATCGATGAACGTCCCGAGGAAGTAACCGACATGGAAAGATCGATCAAGGGCGAGGTCATCAGCTCCACCTTTGACGAGCCCGCCTCGAGACACGTTCAGGTAGCCGAGATGGTGATCGAGAAAACCAAACGGATGGTCGAGTACGGCCGGGATGTCGTGATCCTGCTCGATTCGATCACTCGCCTGGGCCGCGCCTACAACACCGAGGTCCCCCACTCCGGTCGAATCCTGTCCGGAGGCGTCGATGCCAGCGCCCTGCAGAAGCCAAAGCGATTCTTTGGCGCCGCGCGCAATATCGAAGAGGGAGGCAGCCTGACGATCATCGCCACCGCCCTGGTTGAGACAGGCAGCCGGATGGACGAGGTCATCTTTGAAGAGTTCAAGGGTACCGGAAACATGGAGCTGCATCTTAACCGGCGGCTGGCCGACAAGCGGATCTGGCCTGCGATCGACATCGCCCGCTCCGGGACACGCAAGGAGGAACTCCTCCTTGACCCGGAAGAGCAACGCAAAATATGGGTCCTCAGAAAGATACTCAACGACATGAACCCTGCGGAGGGCCTCGAACTCCTCACGAGCAAGCTCAAGACCAATAAGACCAACGCCGAGTTCCTGATGTCGATGAACCCGGACAAGGCTTGAGACTGGGAGCCCGGCTCAGCGTGACTTTCTTCGAAGCCAGACGACCTGCTGCATAGTCTTGGGGTTCAGACCCTCGTCATCGACCATTCGTATGGTCAACCTGAGAGCAGCGGGCATGTAGGCCGCCTTGTAGCGCACACCGGGCTGGTCTTTCCCGCCCCACAGGGTGCTGTCGATATCCTCGACGAATTCAAGCATGCCGTTGATGTTGGTCTTGACCGTATAGTCGCCGGCAGGGAAGGCTGCCAGGCGCCCTGCTATGTTGCCGCCCGCTTTCTTTCCTCCGCGCTCGGCCTCGGTGAAGATGTAGACCCTGTCACCCGGAACCAGCTCGGCAAAGCTGATGCTGGGGTTGCCGGTAAAACCGACCCTGACAGGCTGCGGCCGCCGCCCAGCGTTGCGAGCGACGTTGGAATCACCCCAGACGGCCGTCTGGGCGATTGCCAGGGGGAATTTCTCGGCAATCTTGACGCTGCCGTAGCCGAATTTCTTGGTGTAGATGTAGCCCCTGCCTCTCTTCGTTCTCTTGGAACGCGTGGCGAGCTCAACGGGGTCCTTGTAGTCCTCTTCAGGCGTACGGAACTTCGGAGCTCCCTTCCTGCGGCTTCGCTGGAAGGGGTTGTCGCTCATGTACTCGACCCGGAAATCGGTAACGTTGGTCGCCACCTCGATGATTTGCCGAGTGATGGGATACGCGGAGAAGTTGGTGACCAGCTTGCTGTCGATACGAAAGAAACGAACAATTTTATAGAGCACAAGGTCACGAACCTTGTCCATCTCGACGCTGTCGGGTGGCTGGGGTATTCCGTTCCTCCAGGGCTTGGTGGGGTCTACAAGCATATACTCGATGTTGGCCTCCCGAACCTGGCCTTCTATATAGGTCATCCCCCGGAAATAGACCTGGTAGGCATCATGGATCTTCGCCGACCTGTCTCCATCCATAAACTGCTGCTTTTCCCGGCTCTCGTAGTGGCGCTGAATGATGTGGGCAAACTCGTCATATTCTCCAATCATCCCGCCATCGACGACACCGAAACCATACTCATCCCTGGTATCGGCGATCTCCTCACCCATCTCAAAGTGGAAATTCCGCCGACCGGCTCCTCCCCGCCCATCGGAATAAAACTCCAGCTCCTGGGTAGGAATCCATGCCGAGAAATCGTTCTTGACCGTATTGAGGGCCAGCCGGAAACGATTGTAGACCTCGACCTTCTGCAACGTGCTGGTGTAGGTCTCCTGGGCGCTCGTCGACACCATCATGATCATGATGGAGAGAATCGCCGAGAGGGCGAGGGCGACCATCAACTCGATGAGAGTAAAGCCCTGTTCCAGCCCGCCTCTTCGAACGGAACCCGGCATCGGCCGGAAGCCCATATTTTCACCTGGCTCTTCACGCATCATATCGCAGCCTCAAAATACACCTTCATAATCGGTTCGATCGTTTCATCTGCTCGCAGCGGACGCCCTCTGGGGAACCCCCTGTAGATCAATACCGTGAAATGATAAAGCTTATTGGCCGGCTGGTAGGAGCGGTCCTCGGAAGCATCCGCATCGTAGTAGCTGTTTCGGACCTTGATGGCGAAGGAGTACTGGCGAAGCGTCTCGATGGTCATGTCCTTGAGGACACGCTTTTCTAAGAGAAACTCCTCAGAGAAATCTGCACCCCTGGGATCGCCGCCGGGAATGAGCTTCTGACCCAGCCTGTAGACCTTCTCTACACGGAAGGTTCGCTGAACATCTCCAGCCGAGTCCTCTTTCTGAAAATCATCTCCATCATCATCTGCCGCCAGCGCGTTGCCTCCCCCGTTGGCCCGGCTGTCGGTCTCCGGAAAGAGGAACAGCTTTCCGCGCCTGAGCGAATCGGCCCGTCTGCTAGGGCCTGGAAATTTCCGTCCGCTTTTGAATCGCGGCAGGAGAATGTAATAGTCGTCCTTGACATCATGAAGCTTGGAATCCGAGGGGGCCTTGTCCGTAACTCCATCGTGACGCAGGATGAAATAGGGATGGCCCTGCTGCTTCGAGAGTCCCTTGCTGTTTCGAATTCCACTTCGAATCGCATCGGCAACCGACTGGGCGATCACCACCGAATTAGAGGTCTCCACCACCGTCCTGCCGGCCTTGATGGCCACGGGGAACAGGGCCAGGATCCCCACCAGGCCAAGGGTCAGGACCGAGGTCGCGATGAGAATTTCGATCAGGGTAAAACCAGCCGCCCGCTCATATTCGTGAAATTCACGGGAGCGGTCTCCGGCAAAGCCTGATCTGTCTTCAGTCGATTTATTGAACATCACTTTTTCGACCTCCTCCGGCCTGAACGACTCGAGGATTTGGCCCCGGCCTCGACCTTGTTCACGGCGCTCACATCTCCTCGTTTTCTCGGAAAATCGGCCAGCGGAACGACCTTGCTCCGAATCTGACCGGTTGGCCTCATATCGATAAAGCAGGCTAGGGTCGCATCCAGCTGGAGAATCACCACATCGGAAGTCCTGGGTCTGTCGCCTTCAACCCCATTGTAGACCGATGTGGGAACATCGCTGCAGCCATCGCTGAAGACCAGGGTGCCGTTACGATTGAACGTAATCTTGAACAGACCGGTGGTCTTGTACTTGCGGCCACTCCTGGTGGTATTCCCGCTGCTTGTTCTCCTGGTGCGGGAACCCCGGCGAACGCGGCCCTTG
>Ga0310124_10000741_pt1 | contig 22979 bp, 29 predicted proteins | sample CB11b_AW_Bot5_MG_FD_203507 | JGI IMG/M metagenome (GOLD analysis project Ga0310124, IMG submission 203507) | Marine microbial communities from Western Arctic Ocean, Canada - CB11b_AW_Bot5 | ecosystem: Environmental > Aquatic > Marine > Oceanic | place: Canada: Western Arctic Ocean | collected... | reverse complement strand
GCCGTCAAACCAAGCGACATCAACCGGCTGTTTGCGATGGAAAATGATGCTCCAGTAGACACCCTCTATCTTGTGGACAGCATCACACTGAAAACCTATGCCTCAGCGGTGAAATATATGGAGCGTTCCTTCTCCGACTAAACGCCACGGAGGGTGCCGTGACCTGAGTATGTCTGAAAACTGCTCAACACCTTTTCAACTGCGAGAACTAAATATGCCTAAAAAATCGAAACGCGAAAACAATATCGCACGGGCCAGCTTGGCCGTTTACCCCGTGTCCGATGCTTTTGACACTTTCATTGCTGGCGCGGTAATCGTTTCGCCGATTCATCGAATTCTGCCAGAAAGCACTTTTTTCCCGTTTTCCACCACAACAAACGAACTGACATCTGTTTCCTACATTGATGTGACAACGCAAGGCAATCGTGAGGGCGCGACCTGTAGGTTTCATGGCTTAAATCGCACTACCCTGACACTCTCGCGTGCGCCATCAATGTCTCACTGGTATGACGAGAAATTTCACCGAACCATCGAATCCGGTGGCTACAATCGTGACCGCTGGATGAACAACTTTGCTTTGATGGCGCTTGATCTTCACTCCGCCAGAATTAAGGCGCGTCAAGCACACACTCTCCACAAGTTGTTGGTAGAAAAGCAACTTCCGAGACGGCCTTGCTGGTCAAGAGCCTTGGCCGAAATGGTCGCAGTCAAAAGAACAGACACTGGCGACATTCGACTGCATAAAACTGGATTTCTGAAAGCCTCATTGACGCCGAAGCAATGGGAAAAATCAGGCATCAGCCTGTCAATGCTCATCCGCTTTGCCGAAAACTTTACGCCGACATCAGCGCCAGTTCCAAACCGCGCTGTTGGCGGCAACCGTTTTTGGGCTGACACTTTTCCGGATATTTTCGTAAACAACATGAACACAGGCAAAATAGATCCCCCGCATCACATCTGCCTCACCTCAGAAAACGCCAACCTAAAAACCTTAAAGGAGTCGCAGTGAACCAACAAGAAATCACAGAACACATGAGCCTGTTTACTCAATCACATCCAGACTTTCTCTCGAAGATCACACGTTCCATAAAGTGCTTGCCAGCAGAAACTGGGGAAGGATTACGCTATATCCTGTTGACCGAATACGGTCTGTGCGATCCGGAAGGACATATCTCAAACGTCTCCGGAAAGTACGATGGACTGCTGAATCTATTCTATCTTCACAAAGTTGATGGCCTCCTCTCGCCCATATTTAACGGAGAGTTAGCCGAATGGACAGTCGGGCATCGCTTTGATGTCGCCATCGAAAATCTTTGCAACTTTCTTGAAGAATACGTCACCCAACAGCGAGGCATTCAATGAGCGAAAGAGCCGAACAACAAGTTCTGATCGACCGCATTCGTCACAATCAAGGAAGAAAGGAATCACTCTTGAAAGAACTTGAGAAGAGCCTCGACCTTGATGCGTTGCCGGAAGATAGTTTTGAATATGGCCATACCCAAATCGTTTGGGAGGGCGCAGTCTTAGGCGTTTACAAAAAGTCTCTGACCGTCCCTCAAATGCGTGACCCGAAAATTCACCATCGTGCGAGAGTACAGCGCGGCGTGTCGGATGGTTTCTTTGTCGATGAAATATTCATCAACGAAGAGGATATACCTTTTGCAATACTGCCAGCCTGCCGTCAGATGCTTCGCATGACTGGCTCCACACGTTGTCTATCGAAGGAGCGCCATACATGAGCACGGCTCATTCAAAGAACTTTCCAGAAATCAGGGCTATTCCACCATCACACTCTGGTATCAGCACCGACGTGCAAGAATATCTCTTTCTCACAGAGTTGGAAGAACGGATGGCAGATTGGCTGGTTGACAACACCGAAGACTCCTTTGAAGAGGAAGCCTTTATTGATTGGTTGCGCGGCGAAGTTGTCGAAAGGCAGGACACACTCCGGAGAGGCAAATGAATGAAGACCTCGACTTGGGTGGGCTTGACGAATGGGCTGACGACCTTGAGGCGTCAATGGCAGAGGCGAATAAATTCTATCGTCAACACTTCGACACCCTTGAGCCAAAAACCGCATTTTGCTTGATGGTTCTAATCGGCGGATCATTGCACGGACTCTTTTCCGCGAAATTGGGGGAAGACGCAATCGACACGGATTTTTTCTTCAAGTTCGCCTACCTTGTTGTCACCGAGTTATTGGGCGATGGCGATGACGGGGTACGACACTGATAATTAACCTATAAACTTTTTACCACAACAAAAGGAGCATCGCTAGATGCATATTTATCTGAATGGTTCCAAGTGGACATCACCAATTAGTAGCAATGCGAAGTACCCTTACAGCAGAATGGAAGTTGGCGACGAAGCCACAGTCCTGCCGCGTCAAAATATTCGGGCGCTTGAATTAATGGCCCTCGAACAAAGCGTTAGAGCGTCGGCATATGGCTCAAGTAATTACACCCGCCTACACAAGGGGCAGATCAAGTCTTTCACGACCAAAAAGGCCACGATAACCGTGGCAGGCCAGCAAAAAATTGCAGAACGAGTTGCATTTTTCGTCAAGCGTGTTACTTAAGTTTTTCGTGCGATAAATTCTATTGCACATTCAGTAACCGGCGTGAGTGTCTGATCAAAATCCACGTCAGGCCGTAGTGCTCTGTAGAAGTCGTTTACAAGAGTGATCCGCTCAATTGTCATTTGATCGGAAAACTCTCTAGCCAAGTCAACGACGTTGACCGAAACTGCCGACCAACTTTCGCGCTTGCAAATCGTGAAGGTATGTTTATGGTCGGGGTTTCGTTGGCTAGGCCAGACACCGTTTTCGTACATGTCCTCATCAGGGACAGTAACCACGATGTATCCCCCCTTCTTCACAATGCGTATCCAGTTGGCTAATGCTTCTCTCGGATCACGCATATGCTCCAAACAATGACTCGATGCTAGAAAATCATATGAGTCATCCTCCACACCTTGCATGAATTGAGCGTCGCCGTCTGCTAAATCCCAAGTTCTCGCGCTCAACATCAATGCAAAGACTCTGGCGTACTGGCCCAACGGGTCAGGCCCACCGCCAATATCAATTCCCTCACCTACGAAATAGCGATTGTGAAATGCGCCATCATTGAATCGGCGTTTGACAGATTTACTTTGTTCGTGCATCCAAATTCAATACTTTATGAACTATGACTCCCTCCAGGGGGGGGCATTTCCATTTCTTAACACCTGTTGGAAAGTTCTTTCTGAGAGGCCAACCTACCCACCCCTTGAAAAAACACGCCAATTCCTTAAAAGTTCTTTCCAAGATTGTTACGAATTTGTTGTGCTCGCCCGGAACATTTTTAATCCCTTTATCCCTAACAACTTTGGGAGGGAGGGCGGAAGTGCAGATAAATTGACCACCGCTGTTCCCACCTTTTGGCAAACATACCCCGCCGCCAAGTTTGCGCCCCGCAGACAATCCCTAATATCCAAGTTGCTCGCCAGACACGCAGTGAAGGCCGCGACGGCTGTATCGCCCGCACCTGTTGTGTCAACTACGGCAAACTCCCTAGACCTATCGGCCAGAAACCCTTCATCTCCCGAGTGCGCCATTCCCTGCTCACCCATCGTCACTAAGATGCTGTCAATCCCCCAATATTCTCTTAGCGCCGCACAACTCTCGGCCATACGGGCGGTTCCCCCCCCTGCCTCTTGGAATTCTTTGAGATTCGGCGTGATCAGGTTAGCGCCGCGATACATTCTCCAATCGCTGGATTTCGGATCAACTATCACGAATGCTCCACGACTGACGGCTTCCTTAATAATTGTTGGTATCAGTCCTGTAAAGTGCTTCGCATAGTCGGAGATGACAACATAATCTGCGCTATGCCACGGGATATATTCGAGAATATCCGCAGAGTGGGTTTTTTCTTCCCGGTCGATACGCAGAACTTGCTGAGAATCAATGATGTACCGAGTCTTGAGCGTCGTCTGGATTTCTTCTTTTTGGACGTGACATTTTATTCCGTCCAGCAGGCTAATGAGAATATCAGCCTCTTCGTCTCTCCCCGAGACTCCATAAAGGATTAGATCAACACCAAAAGCCGCTAAATTGAGAGCAACGTTGGCCGCTCCTCCCGCCCGATTCTCGACCTTTTCCTCGACCATCACTGGAACCGGCGCTTCGGGAGAGATGCGTGAGCATGTGCCGGAGACGTATCTGTCCAAAATCAGATCGCCAATCACAAGCACTGCACAAGAACCTATCCCCCTATCTACTAGTTTACCATTTTGGGCGTAATCCATTCCATATTTTCCTGTTGTATATCAATAGGTTACGAGTCTTAGGGGTTGACAGATTCACCATTCGACGTGTCCAGATTGGCGCAAGGCTTCACCAGCGCCGATTAGGGCGGCTTGGAGCATTAAATCGAGTTTTTCAACAATCTCAGATTGCCATCGCCGAATAGTTGACTCAGAAACCCGGTATCTTTTCGACCACCATTTGAGATTGTGATGCGGCCTTTCTCTCGCCCAACCCCTCAGAACGTCATAGCAGAACCATTTGTCGCGCTTCAACATTCTTCCAACATATCCCGCCAAGCCCAACGCATACTCGTTGGTCCCACCCGCGTAGTAGGTTTCCAGAACAATCATTTCCCGCCCAGAACAATTCTTTTCAAGAGCCTTGAAGATGTAGACCGCTTCGGCGAGTTTCTCCCACGCATCCAGCCCCGGCATCCACTCAAATACCGCCCGTTTTTTGCTCATCGAGTAGATCGATGGCTTATCAATGATTGGGGTACTTCGTCGGCGGATTGCCCAACTGATCGCATCATGGGCGCTGGGGAAGGTGCTAGAGTCCAAGCGCACGCTCCACCCAACTAAGGGCATCACCATCTTTGATGTGCTTTGCATCGACCCTGATGACCAGAATGCCGAGCAAGGCCGCCTCGTTATACTTCTCACAGTCTTTGTGGAATCCGGAACCAGTCGTATGTCTGGACTTACCGCGCCCCCATGTCCCGCCCTCTACCTCGCAGGCCACCTTCTGGTCGGGCCAATAAAAATCAAATCTCCACTTTCGCGTCGGATGAAATCTGGGTTCCCGAACAGGAACTGGAAGACCCCCCTGGGTTATCTGGAAAAGCAACTCTTCCTCTAAAGTACTTGTCAGCACGTATCAGCATCCAGACAAAAAAAAGCCCCAACTAAGTCGGGGCCAATAAGGAGGAGATTAAACAAATCTGTCGGGAATCTTTGGTTTGTCATTCGGCAGTCCCCACGCCACCCAATGATCGAAATTTGCACACATCAAGCCCTTTTCTCCGCAGTACTGGGCGCTGTCACAGTCATCGCAAGGCACGTCCCTAACTAAAACGGTGTGCTTACTCGCGCCACTTGTCTTCTTTCGTGCCTCCGCTAAACAACTTCGGCATTTGGTGAGGAGTCCATCGGGCGCTCTCTTATCTCCGTAAAAAAACGTCACCGGCTTGACGACACCACACCCAGTGCATTTTTTCTCAGTGATTAACTTAGGTTTGCCCATCTTTTATCTTGATGAAAATTTGTGCGCTTTCCAGCTTCCCGAAGTGTTTGACCAATTCTTCAGCCAGAGTGCAGGCTTCCGGCATGTTCCTTTGCATCCAGCTCCACTGACGGCGCTTGCTGGAGAATCTCTTCTCCCAATGGGTTGGCTTTTCTTTTCTCTTCAGGGGGTGGCCCAGCATCGATGTGGTTATGTCGACCATCAAAAATAACCCGCTATAACCGATGATTTCGATTTCAATACTTCCCGCGCCCGAACAGCAACGTCTTCAGCCGTCTCCCCTTCCCGACGGGCTAATCCCAACTCCCTAGCCTTGTCTCTCAACCTATCCAGCGCATTCGGAGCGAACTTCTTTCCCCAACACCACGCGCAGTAACCGACCCCATCAACCAATACCGCCCTCTCTTTAGGGCATTCAGAGCAGACACCCTTCTCGGTTTTGTATACCTCGAAAGAACTTTTGATCTCTGGAATCTCGTCATTCCACCGCTCACCATTCAGCCAAGTGGCCGGGTGACAGCGACTTCGGATAAATACTCCAGCTTTTTTCCGTGTTTGTTCGTCCGGGTATTGCTTGAAGATGCGTCTCCGGTATTCCTCTTGGGCCGCCGATCCAGCAACTATTACGTCACGAAGTTCTTCCCAACCCGATTCCCCTACAGGGAGTATTTTGAATGCCTTGAGCCACGCTGTTCTGCCCTTGCCCTTATCAACCTTGGCACCAACACCTTTCGGCAACATGGACCACCAGCGTTCAAACCATGTGACCAGAGTCTCCTCTTGTTCGTCCGTTATATTTTTCATGTTCATACCTCGCCAATTCCCCGTAATCTCAGGTTGGCGGTGCCTGAGCCGGTACTCTTTAGTCCCCTCACCGACTTGACCCTCGGTGATCAATTCATCCGCCTTTTGGCCTGATACGGATGCCTTGAGTAATCGGGCATTCACTCCAATCGGGAGCGTTACGGACTAGGTGCGGGCCGTAGGTGTCGCGCTCCTAGATTTAAGTTCGGTCTTCTGCGGTCAAGGGTCTGGGCCATCCGAAATTCCACCCCACTAATGCGCCGCTGGCCACCAGCTTCTATCTGAATGGGGGGGGTTTGTCAATGCACGTTAACTTTTGAAGAAAACACGCGATTAACCACGAAAACACCACAAGAAAGTTGTTGCGTGTCAATGTGTGTTGCCCCACACTATTAACTCAACTTAACTTCAGCGAGCATCAACATGAGGGAACAACCGCTGTGTGTACGCAAATGGGGGTACCACACTTCGTGGTGCGCACTAAAACAAAGACGGGCAGTAAGAACTTCGCTAACTAGTGAGATTGCTCATGACGACATCGATTATTGGCACCGAGCCAGCCGACTTACGAGCGACCGAGACTGGCAAGGAGATTAAAATTGATCAACGAGAATTTCCTTCTGCTTGACAGACAAATCAACAAATGGGAGATCATGCTTAAAAACACGGGCATCGTGACCAGAACTGTGTTGAAGAAGCGTGGTCGCAAACAAATGGTGGATACCGGTTTCGGTATGTCTGATAGGTCGGCATCGTGGGCACACTATCTGACTCGCGAGAGCGGTACAACAGACCACCCAATGGGAAACAAGAGAATGAACAGAGACAGCCTATCCTTTCGAATTACGGGTGCGAGGGAAAAGAGCAATCTAACCAAAACGGCATTGGCGGGTAAGTTAGGGGTGACGCGGGCGGCCATCAGTCAGTGGGAATCTGGCAAGACGGGAGATATGAAGGCCCGTTATTTTTTCCCCCTGGCAGAGGTTCTAAAAATAGACCCAGCGCATCTCTTCACAGGGGAACCGACATCTGGCAGTCAGTGGGCAAAGCAAGCGGTGCGCTTTGTTCCGCTATTGGATGTCGATTTGATAGGGGACGATGCAGTGCTTCAAGAGACAACGTATGTGCCAACCACAATTGATGTCACCGATGGATTTGCAATCAGATTGACGAGTGATTCGATGTCAGGAATCGATTCGTCGTTCAACTCAAATTCGACTGTTATTTTCAACAAGTGGAAAGATTGGGTTTCGGGAGACTTTGTGCTGGCCAAACCAACCAGCAGTGAAGCAGTGGTGTTTCGACAAATCGTGATCGACGGATCGACAACTTATCTCAAGGCCATCAATACGCAATATCCAACCATTCAAGCGGACAGCGACCTAAAAGTGTTCGGCGTTGCCGTGGAGACTCTGAACTCCGTCTAGCCGCATTAACAAATATTCACCCAAAGGGCTTCTCAGGAAGCCCTTTTCTTTGCCCAGAAATAAACGCTACTTGCCATTGAGTGTTAATGTGCGTAAACTTCTGTTTGTGGATGTTTTTCGACAAAACAGGTGTGACTACCGAGCCTCAAATCGGAAGTGGTCGCCCAGCCAGCGATGCGGGTCGGCGCGAAGGATACCGTTTAGCCGCGCCCACACACAACTGGTAGACACGCCCGAAAGAATTCCTCCTCGATTGGGCAGTCTGGGGGCATCGCCCCCGATGTTTTTTAAGTGGAGTCGGCGGGAGCAGGACCGGGTCGGAAGTTCGGGTCTGCTTGCAATCCTCGCGCTGGGAATCGCTTGGGTTGACCGCCGATTTTCTTGAATGAGGTATCGAAGCAAGAAATATCTCAAATGGATGATCGACAGCGAACAAGCGTGTGTGATGTGTGGGGAGCAGGGATGGGAGAACAATCAGATCATCGCTCATCACTGCATATCCATCCCAGGATTAAACCTTGGCGGAATGGGCATGAAAGCGCCCGACACTTTCGCCGTCCCGATGCACGTCATATGCCACACCGAGTTCCACCAAAAATTTCACCTCTATAAGGATGACCAACCGATATGGTTGATGAGATTCATGGAGAAGACTTTGAGGGAATGCCTAAACGGAACCCCGCCACACTCTTAGATCGCAGATTTCTCAGCGTGACGATTCTGGAGAATTCAGATGAAATTACTGATTTGATTCGCCCCATCTTGCGTAAGTTTATTGGAGCAAAAGCGATGACAACTGAAGAACATGAACTCTGCCAATTTTTTGAGGAAGAGGCGATAGATGCTGATCAATGATGAAGAAGTGGGGGCGTCGTTGTTGATGCTCTCAGAAAGCGACAAGACCGTGGCTGGATTCAAAGCCGCAATGAAAGCGAAAGAGTATCAGCGACAGACGATGAAAAGTCTGGCCTATCTGGAGGCTGAACAAGACGCCATCAAAAGCGGTGAGCGATGGTCGGTAGCGAAAAAAGAAGCTGTCGCCATGCAGTCCGAAAAGTATCAGAAGTGGTGCAAGGACTTTGAAGAATCAGTTGTCGATTACGAAATTCTAAACAACGAGCGAAATACTGCGATCTTGAAGGTCGAGATTTGGCGCTCTGAACAGGCGAACCGCCGAAGAGGAAACGTATGAATGAAACATATGTGTTGCCCGAAGAAGACGTGATAGTTGCTCAAGAATATTTCTCGATGTCCCCAACCCATACCGAAATCTTTTCTGCTCTGGCTTCCGCACAGGGGGAGATAGAGGCGGCTGGGAAGACTCAACAGAACGTTTTTTACACTTCGAAATACGCCGACATTCACGACATTGGTCAGGCAGTGAAAGCCCCACTAAAAGCGGCTGGCCTGTTTTATATGCAGATGTGGGAACGCGGATCATCGGCCAATGATGTTCGCATTCGCACAATGATTGGACACAAGTCAGGTGAATTCATTCAGTTCATTTCCTCGATTCGCTGTGCTGAACCGGACAATCCCCAGAAAGTCGGAGCCCTTCTAACTTACGGGAAAAGGTATGCACTGTCCGGAGCACTTGGAGTCACAGCTACGGAAAGATCGCTCGATGACGATGGCAATTCCTTATCCGTTTCTGACGCAACCACTCTTAAAAAACTGGAAACGAGTGCCAAGGACGGATCTTTCGTCGCAGCGTGGCAGGCCATACCGAAGAAAGAACGCGAAAAGATTGCCGCACACGATCTAGCCAGATTAAAAAAGGTGAACGATGAAACAACAAAGCCCCGAATGGTTCCGGGAACGAGCAAAGCGGCTCACGGCCTCTGATTTTGGTTCGGCGGCAGGGGTAGAGGGCGCTTACAAAACCAGGCCAAAATTATGGAAAATCAAAACCCAACGTGAAGTCATTAAACCGAATGAGTTTATGTATTTTGGTACAGAGCATGAGCCTGTTGCGCGGTATCGCTACGAAGTTGTGTCAGGCAATCTCGTGGATGACGTTAGCCTTGTTATTCATCCTGATCACGATTTCCTGGGTGCTTCACCTGATGGCCTTATTCCTGCTGTGGGCCTGCTTGAAGTTAAGTGCAGGCAACGTGACCCGCACGAATCCATCAGTGAACAATTCATGGCACAGATTCAAGGACAACTTGCTTGCTCACAAATGGACAAATGCCATCTCATCTCATGGTCGCCCCACGGATATCGAATCTGGGAAATCTTAAAGAGCAATGATTATTGGAACTGGATTTTCCCACTGCTCACCGAATTTTGGGAGTTCATTGAATCCGATACCAAACCGCCGAATCTCAAGAGGTACCGCCACTACGATGGAGAGATCAATGTCAAATTTCTATACGGAAAAGTCTTGCCGACAGTGTGATCACTTCACTGCAAGATTGTCGATAACACCGACATGGCCGCCACACTATATCAGCAAAACTAGGCCGTTCATCGGCCACTGCCTTAAGCATAAGAGGGATCTTTTCGTCCCAACCCCGTGCCTCGCACATCTTGACAGGAGAATTTAATGGCGTTTGAACACAACCCAGGAAATTTCAGTATGTTTCGGAATCGAAATCCGAAGTCTGAGAAATCACCCTACTACACTGGGAGTGGAAAGGTAATTTTGCCCGAAGGTGGTGAGATGGACGTGGAAATTGCTGGCTGGATTAAAGAAGGCCCGAAAGGAAAATATATTTCTGGCACCATCAAAGAAGACACGTTCGACAAAGGGAATAACGGTTATCAACAGACAGCCGCTGTTGTTGAAACGGAAGAGGGAGACATAGCGTTTTGAGCCTTCTTCTGTCAACGGGCGATGCCCAAAAATATCTCGGCGTGAAGCGTTACATCTTCGAGCACCACATCCGTCCGAAAGTTGAGACGATCAAAATTGGACGGAAAATATTCTTCAAAAAGGTGGCATTAGACCGCGTCATCAGCCATTATGGTGCGGTCGATGGCGGGCCTCTACCGGAGAAATCCACATGCATAGAAGAGGCTCAATTTGGCACATCAGGGAAAAAGTTAAGGTCGGCGAAAAAGCCGCTTTCTTACGAGAGAGTACGGGAGAGACTTCTAAGGCTCGCGCAAAAGCCATCCGAGACTTTCGAGTAAATGAAGTAAAAAACTCCCTGATGTTTGGGGAGACAGGGAACTGGTCGATGACCGAAGCCTGCATTAAATATTTGGAAGGGCGTAAGCCGTCACAGATGAAAGATGCGGTGCTTCATGCAGACTTTCTCACGAAGTACTTGGGAGATGTCCCGATTCGATTGGTTCACCGTGACCATCCAGGTGTTAAGCGGTTCGTTGAAGATCGTCAAAAGCAAGTTAAAGCCAGCACCATCAATCATACGCTCAAGGTGATGAGGAACATTCTTAACGATGCGGCGAGGGTATGGCGGGATGATGAGGGGAGCCCGTGGTTGCAAACTCCGCCGCTGATTCGCCTGTTGGAAACTGAGGATGTTGACGGATATCCACTATCGTTGGGGCAGGAGCAGGATTTGTTGAGATTGCTGCCAGATGATTTAGCGGATGGTGTAAGGCTCGCGCTGTTCACTGGTGTTCGGGAGGGCGTGGCTTGCCGTTTGCGGTGGGAATGGGAAGTGTCGATCCCAGAATTGGGGGTGACTGTGTTCGACGTGCCCTCGTCTGTTCGCGGGGTGAAAAATGGCCGACCACACCGGGTCGTTCTGAACAGTCTCGCTAGGGATGTTGTCGAACGATGCAGGGGTAATCACCCAGAGTTTGTGTTGTCATGGGTGCGGAAGCCCTCTACAGGCGCTCGTAGCGGCTATTCACGGCTGAATACGACAAGTTGGAAGGCGGCAGTAGCCAAACTTGGCCTCCGTCACTGTAGGGGGCCGAATCAGCACCTTCGCATCCACGATCTGCGCCACACGCTTGCAACAAGGCTAAGATCAATGGATGTTTCTCTGGAGGATCGTAAAGACTTGCTGGGCCATGTGAACGGGGATATCACCACTCACTACTCAGGTAACGAGACTTACCGCATGATCAACAATTCGGAAAGGGCCGTTAACTGGTATGAGGTGAAACCAGCCCTCACTGTATACGCTGGTGAACAAGGTCGGTCACAATCCCGTCACAGTACTTTTAGTGTGGTTGAATCAGGAGTGAAGAAAGTTGTTTAACTGTATGAGAAATAAGGGTTATTTGGAGCCCGCAGGTGGACTCGAACCACCGACCTGCTGATTACAAATAGGGCGCATTAATACCTGTTTCTCTTACATTTCATTAACTTAGCACAGGCCCGCCATCGGCTTATGTGCTGTTGAATGTAGGAGAATGCTGATGCTTGTAAACCCGTCGGTCACAATCCGGTCACAATCGTTTTGCACTGCTGATTTCCCATCAGCAAGTCTTGCCACTATATATAGAGGCGGTGGTTCCATCTTGCGATGGCTAAGTGGCTGTGTTTTTCTCGCAATTGACGCGGCCAGCCACCTCCTTTCTTGCATCCATTCACACGGCTATTACAAGAAGTGTTTCCAGTGCGGTAATAACCGCCACATCTCCCATTTCCCGAAAAGCAGTCAAACCAAGCCGGGGCAGAAGCCAGTTTGTTTGGCCTGCTTGCCCAAATGACTACGCAACCCGAGTGTCAGATCGTAGCGGCCCTCAAAGAAGAGGTTGCTCGGTTGCAAGCCTATGTGCAGGAACTCTACGCGGAGCGAGTTAAGGAAGCGGCGAAAGAGCCCGCAGATGAGGTGAAACAGTGGATTCTGTAGCGAGAGTAAATGCCCTGATCACCGCGCTACGCGATGGCAAAAACAGCGCGATACTCAGAGAGCAATATGAGGATGTTGTTAAGACGATTCCGTACATCGACGTTCACCGCTCCAAGTGGGATGAGATCGAGCGGCTGAAGAACGATAGGTTGCTGATGCCTACGGAAAAAATGCCGTTCAATTATTTCAAATCCTGAGAGGTAAAAATATGGATTTCATCATGGCATGTGCATTTGTTCTAGCCGTCATCGTTTTCGGATACTGAAATGTTAATACAAGAAACCAGCCGTGAGGCTTATGCCTCAGTCAACCCGCAAACTCTTTTAGGAGAGATAGTTTATCGACTGAAGGAATCAGGCGAGGGAATGACATGCGACGATCTGGAAATCCTTCTGGGACGATCACACCAAAGCGTTTCGTCATGCATTCGACTTGGGGCCAAAAGGCGATGGATAGAAGATAGCGGAGAGCGGAACCCTACACGAAGCGGACGAAGGGCTGTTGTGTGGCGACTCAAGACTGATTGAGTTGGAATGAGTCACCGCATCCGCATTCATTTGAATTTGGGACGATCACCTTAAACTTTGGAGAAAATGGATCATCTACCCAAGCGAGCGTAGCATCGACAAGCAGCGCCAACGATGCCTTGTCAGAAAGAACATTGTGAGAGAGCCATACATCTTCGTCTGCTGCGACCGTTGTTTTTTCAAAGCCCACCATGAACCCCGAACATCCACCGCCATCGATGGAAATTCTCATGGATTCAGAATCCATTAACGTCTGATCTAATCGGCTCTGGGCGGAGCCAGCAACGATCATGCGACTTTGCCGGTGATCACGTCCCACTCGATATCAGCGGCGTGATCAGTCTGCGTCACCTCGACCTCTTGCTTTATTTCTTTGGGCATCATGGCAAAGGCGACCCGCACATATGTCGATGGGTCTTTTTCCCGCACTCGCTCAATGCTGTCTTTCCCGTGAACCATCCAATCCGCTAGGAACGCATCGACTAATGCGTCCGACATCTTGTCCCGCGAGCCTTTGGGCCGACCTTTCCTGTTGATTCTCGGATCGTTTTTTACGAAAGGGCGCCCCCCGCCACGGGGAGCGGCGCTCCTCTTAAAATCAACCATTCCTTAACTCCTCTGGAAGATGTTCCATGATTTCGGTTCTGAACTGAAAAGTTTCTAGTGATGAATCACTGAATGTGCCGCTCTCAGACAATTTCTTAAAACATACGGCCAACTTTCCCTTCAATGTCTTGCTCGACATTAAATGCTGTTGGAATTGACCACTGCTCATTGTCTTAATCGGCGCAACTTTCATTTCATCTCCCTTTTCGATGTCAACTGTGTTCTCGAAGAATTCACTCATCGAGGTATTCCTTTAACTCCATCCTTTCGTACTTTCGACACAAGTACTTCAAAGATAGTTCCATCATGTCGTAATCTCCTTGCATACAGTCATTCAGGATTACGATACCGCGCCATGTCTCTCTCGCTTGCGGCCCCAGAAACGCCTCGGTATGCAAATATGCCGAGCCGCAAATAAGCATTCGATCAACTTGCCCAGTCGGCTTTGCCCTCGCCGCAACAAATTTCCCTTGGCGATGCCCCATAACACCGCTGAGTCCGATGTTCTTCAGAATCGACTCTGCTGATCCACCATAGGCGCGAGAGGTGAATGGGTTGTAGTAATAGTGTGTGAAATGAATCTGCTCAATATCAAAAACCTCTCTGAACGGATGAACAATCCAGCCGTCAGTGTTCAGGCTGTCCAAACTCAGAAACTGATCAAGAATGACGTTGTCATCCGTATATCGGCGAATGCGGTCTTCATGGTTTCCATAACACAAGTGAAATTCGCATTCATGCCGCATCCCTTTTAGCGACTTCCAAAACAAAGCCATCGCCTCATCACCAGCGCGAATGTCATCAAGGATGGTTTTATTTTGAATCTCTCGGCGACTTGAGTAATGGTTCAGACTGGGCATGTCCCAGTGGTCGCCCAAATGGACTACGTGTGTGGGCTTGTAGTCCTTAATTGCTTTTGCAATCCAACGAAAATGGTCGATCCTAACTCCAGGTTTGACTTGGGTGTCAGGGATTACCAGTATTCGAGTCATAAAATTCTCCGCAGTGAACATTTTTGCGGATGGTTTCGACAGACAACAACATTCCTTTTGGAATTCGGCTTAAACCGCTCCATGAATCAGTATCAGGCAAATGAGAATTAGCAAGTACCAAGAAATCCGTTTTTTTTCTTGGTGTCGCAACGACGAACCCCACTGTGTGAATAATCCAGCTTGGCTTTTCTTTATAGTGACTCCAACCGCCCTCCTCATCGGCGTCGATCCATGATGCAATAACGAGCCGATGACAACATCGTTTCACTTATCGCGCCCTTTGAACTTAACCGGACCCGGAAGAAGCCACGAAAAAACCATGGGTATTAAAATCACCAATATGATCCCGTATCCTGAAACAGATATTAAATCCCCCAATGCTGTCCAGAAATTATCTGGGGCGCAACTAGACGCTGTAGCCATGGCTCCTCCTTTCTTCGATGGGGTCATCACGTCCACAGCGACACTGGTCACAGAGGCACCTACCGCTCCGGCCAGTAACGCAGGCGCAGTCCCCGAGGTCACAATCGAGGCAATCGCAGCCGCTCCTAACGAGCCGCCCCCGATCAACGCCGCTTTCTTCAGACTGGTGCAACCGACCAACGTTATTGTCATCAGACATAGACTAGCCCTCGTACTTGTCTTGAAATGCTTCAAGGTATTTTTTGTCATTAGTCGCAACATCTTTTTCACTCCCCGCTCCATACCGCCAATCGTTGACGAATTTCTCCCAATCTCTGCCAGCCTGCTCCCAAATCAGAGCCACCAATTTCTTACCAACACGTTTGTAAAGCCGTTTGTCGTTGGCTGACGTTAAGTCGCCTTCGCCTCCGTAGTCGTAACGTTTGTGGTAGCCAGGTTTATTCGGCTCTCTTCCAAACTCCAGAAATTTACGGCCCTGCTCAATGAATCTTTCGACATACTCCGCCTCAACATCGGTCAACTTCATTTGGCTCTGTGCATCCTCCATCAACCCGACTGTTATTTGCAGCGGCCCATAAGCAGAAGACCCGTCCTTTGGGGCGTGGCGCGTTCTTATGAATGGTCGCAGTCGATCAATACCGCGAAACTCAGCGGCGAATACTGAGTCGTACAAGTTATCGACATTGCGGCGGTTGCCTTCACTCTGTTGAAGCATCTGTTGCAGGCCGCGCACGTCGTAGTCTGTTTCTACATTCGAGGACGCCTGTGCATCTTCAGCGTGTGCTGAACTAATTAATTGGATAGGGGTTGACGGCACATCCATTGTTACTTTCATTGGCTTTTCAGCTTGTATCCGTAAGTTAATTAACCCCTCCGCCGCATCGTTCTTTGCAGTAATCAAGTCATCTATTGTTGCCCGCTTCTCGTCCGCACTCATCACCGTAGAGTCGTAGACTGCTCTCATTTTTTTGTTGATTACACCAAGGTGTCGTTGCATTCCTTCGTAGTTCTTTCTCCAGACCAACGACATTTGGTTCTTAGCGAGGAACGCTTTAAGTTCTTCATCAGTCCCACGTTCCAGATACTCCTTGTAGAGAGCGTGATGTTCTCTGATCTCGTTAAGTTGTTCCCAGAACAGATTCCCTTGTTGGGTACTCTTAAGTGGCCCGGTCTTATAAAAACTTCCGATAGGAACTAGCCCATACATCTCATCCCAACGCTTGGTGGGTTGTTCAGGCTCTGACGGATAAAGAACTAAATCAAAAAGACCCACAGTGGTTGCGCCAAGCCAACCGAAATATCCTTTGATGAGGTGGTCAATTTGAACGGGAGAGATGGGGGACTTTCCAAACACGCTGTAAAACGCATCAGACGTAAGCATTGAAACATCAGATGACGAAGGATGCTTCATCTTATGCTTCGGCGTTCCACCAATTTGCCAGCCAAGCGATTCAATTCTGCGATCCTTGAAAGAATCGTAGTTGAACATCACCTCTGCTACAGGCTTGAACAATTGAGGCCGTGGATCAAAGGCCAACTGATCCATCATTATTTCTGCAACCCGCTTGGCGAAAAACTTTGGCTCTACGCTGTCGTCAATGAACTGTTGAGTTAATCGTTGGCCGACAGATGCTATCGCTCCAATCTCAAATGGCTTCGGGATATAGAGCCAGGTATCCTCACCGGGCAACTTAACTGGCCAATAGGTATCACGGACCCAATCGGGGAGCCGCTTGTACTCCTCATCTTCGTCCATTGAAAGTTCGTGCAAAATGCTTGCTAAGACAATCGTGCCTGTGACTGCCAATGCTCTGCCGCGTTGTTCAGTGGTTAACGCCCGCCCCAACTTATCCAAACCCTGGATTCTCGCGTTGAGGAATGGAACCATTGAGATCAGCACTTGAACAGCAGTCGCGCTTCCGTGACTTGAGAAGTTCAACAAATCACGGGCTTCAAACGAAGCCTGCAAGTGTCCCACCTCATCGACTCGATTTAGATAGAGCGCAACTCGGTTCGCGTTCTCCATCTGATTACCGAAGTCAGCATAAACATCCACCATTTTGACCATCGCTTTGCGAGCCTTGGCACTGGTGTCGATAACTTGATTTCGTTTAACACCTCTTGCTAGAAGCCTTCGCACCGCAGACGGATCATCGTGAAGGAAGCCAAACGAGAACGCACCACCACTAGCGAGCAGGCTCTGATAAATTGGATCTTTCTTCCTAGCGGTTTTTAATCCCTTAGCAACGTTCCCAAACACGTTATAGGACATCTCACCAACAGCGATGGAATGTAATGAGTCACGCAGGAGGTTGCGTATCTTGAAAGCGGGGGATGCTGTAACGCCGATAGTGAACCATCGCTTGAACGTACTAAATGCCCGGATGGTGCCGTTATCGATGCCGCCCTGGTTCATAGACAACAACGATTCAAGAACCATCTCGTCATTAACTTTGTACCAAACCTTCTTGCCGCCTTCCAGAACGTAAACGTGATCCTTGTACTTATCTGTTCTGGATTTTCTTTTCCCGAACTCAAGTTTTGCCGCTTCTTGGGGATCAATCGCCACCCGTTCAGCAACACCCATTTTCACTGCCGCCAATAATGCAGATACACCCGCCCGATTCTTCAGCGAAGAATTAAGTAGCGCCGTATAGTTCATCATCAAGTTGTGCATGACATCGTTAGTGTCCAACTCGCTGCCGCGCAGTTTCCGAATAACATCTTTTATGTTAACGAAGTCACTGGTCATGGATGGGCCACGGACGCTGGTTGCGCCATCCTGTTCAAACTCCCTATAAAAAGGTATGTAGAAATCCGTGACTAGGGCGTCCCGATCTTCCTTTGTTATTGTTCCCGCGCTCACGGCTATATCGAGAATCTGGGATTGGAACTTCGACATTTCCCGCATGGTCTGGCTGTAGAGCAGTTTGCGCTGCTGTCCGCTCGCCATCTTCCCGCGAGCCATGCCCGTTAAGTGATCGATATCCTCTTGAGAAAAATTGCGCTCACGCCCCTCTCTCATCAACTTCTTGGCGCGATGCCCAACAACCCAACCCAGAAATCTATCAACCTCCCCATCAAGACCTTGCAAAATCTCGATCAATCCCTTGCTGTCTGGATCAACCTCGTAACCGTCAAACTGACCATTTAATGTTCGCTCAACGGGTTTTCCGAAATTGAATACGGAATGCATCAAGCCAGCAGCGTTGTCGGACATATGCATCATCATCCACGCTCTCCCGCCCTCTTCTCCCAACTTATTTCTTACAGAGCGGTAACGATCAATTCCTTTTTGCGTAAACCACAGAAGTCCTTCAGTCCTAATCCGTTCAAGATGACTGAGCAGTGGTCGGCGCTTATTGCCCCCGTTAGTGCGATTCAGCACAGCAATGTCCGCGTCACTTAAGTCGTCATGAGACGTGTCGGGCATTGAGTAAGAAACTCGCCCAGCACTGTTCACGACAGGCATGTGCGGCGCTTTTAGGAAGCCCTGCTCGACAGCAAGCAATTCTTGTTCTTTCATCAACCGCGCACGATCAGGGCGCTCGCTCCACATGCGACCGACATAAGTTAGGTAGTTGTCACGGCCACCCGCCTTCATATCCAAGTCGGGGAGAATTAATCGGCTTGGGGTGGTGCCGAGTCGATGATCCAGCCACATGCTCAATGCAGAATCGTCATCGAGTTTTCCATCGAGGAATAGTGTTATTGCAACCTCTATATCCTTGGCGATGCGATCAAGTTTGTACTCACCTAGTTTGCTGAAATTACCCATGTCGCCGAAATCAACGACTGGACCCAACATAGCCAATTTTTGAGGATCAATTGGCTCATACCCAAACCGGAAAACCAGCATCCGATCCGAGGCGTTGGAGTGAATTCTCACAATCCGCTCACTGGATGATGTAACGGCCTTCCCGTTCTGGTCATGCGGAAAGTCAATAATGACTTTATGGCCCTTGCTCAACCGATAAAATATTTCTTCAGTCGCCTCTAATGCCTTGGCGAGTTTCTTTCTCGCCATCTTGGCAATGCCTTTGTCTGTTTTCGGCTGTGAAAACTCAGCCTGCTTCAGTTTGTCTGTAGCCGATGTCTTTGGATTGGGCGGGAAATCCTTATAAACGTCATCACGACGAGAAAGAAAATTGTAGAAACGGCGCTCCTCATCGAAACTATCCGTATAAAACGAAGCAAAGACCGGGCTACGCTCTATCTCTCCACGAATGTTGATCTCTCCCTTCATGGACTTTCTGAGAGAGCCGCGTACTATGGCCTGAATATCTTTCGCTGTTAGGTCGATTCCCTCAAAGTGCTTCGAGAGAAAAACTCGGATTCTCCTGAAAAGTTCTTGGACAAAACTCATCTTTAATGCGTTGGGGTCTTGAGCAATCTTTGCGATCACTTCCTCAAGAAATTCCTCAGAGTCCTCAACAATATCGCCCGATTCGATCAGTTTTTCGTAAGCCTTCTTGACCTGAGCAAAATAGGGCGCGAATTCTTTAGAGTCCTTTCCGTCCAACAACAGATTCAGCATGTCCGCAAACTGAGCATCACCCACCATACGGCGCAGGCCAAAGTGGACCCCGACCTCATGCATCAACACGCTTGGTGCTGTGCCATCCGCTATGTTCTGAGAAATGAGATAGGAAACGCCAGATTTGTCGTCGTAGAGGGCTTCCGCCGTCGCGTACTTGTCGTTGTACAAATGCATCGGCAGTTGCGTTGGGCTCTGAATGATTTTCAGAATGCCCTGACTTTCCAAATTGGCTACATTTTTCTCGCCGAATTGATCCGTTAATTCCTTTCTCAGTTGGGCATTAAAAAACCCGCCGGAGGCGGGTTCTGGGGGCGGCGCTTTGTGCGGCGGTTTTAGTGGTATCTCATGTGGCAGTGAATACATCGGCTGTTGCCCCATGTCTTTCACCATCTCCGGAGACATTTCCAGCCGCCAGACAAGATACGGATTCTGTCGATCACGATTAACGAGGTGGTTCAGTTCATCGACGATCTCGTCAAGAGGTGTCCCGAAAGGAAAACGGGTGACACGGTCGATGCTCCGCTCTGTATCATGCCCCTCAAAGTACACCTCGATATCAGGCCGTTTGCCTACCCATTTCTCTGTAGCCATTTTTGTAGAAACATCAACCGTAAACTCATATAGGCCGTTTTCGTCAGAGATTTCAACCGTGGCGTGAGCAATTTCCTCATCCGTTTCATTGGTTTGATTGAATTTGGTGACGTGCAGTTTTATGTCTATGGGTTCACCCTGCACCGGGAGAAGAACCTGTTCAACCTTTGAACCTGGGTATCGTTTCGCTAACCGCTTGGCAAATGTTGGAAGAATCTTGTCATAAATTGTCGTGTGCAATTCACCGCCAAGCCGCACGTTCAGTTTCTTGTACTGCGTCCTGACCTGAGCCGCCCCATTGATAGACCACAAGTAAGTCTCCACAATGCCTTGCGCTTGTTTTTCGCTCTTTGCAGTGCCAACTACCGTCCACGTTGACTCTTCAATGCCTGAATGCTCATCGAATAATGGGTAAGCCCTAACTTCATATTCAAACCCTTCAGGTCCGTAATCTTCTGGATGAACATCTGCATCAAATGGTTCAGTGCGCTTAATCTCGACACGCGGAATCTCTGTGGTTCCGTTATGCGAGTCCTTAATCATGCGTTTGGCAAGTTTGTTGCCAAGCGTGTCTTTTAATTCTTCTTCGGTTAAGCCAACCCTGCCTTCACGCCTTCCATTGGCAGTTTCCCAGCGGGCATAATATCGATCCGCGTGTCGATCATAGACAACCTCTGCGCTCTCGATGTAATCAAATGAGCCGTATCGTTTGCCGGATGCTGTACCGGATACCCACGTCACGACACTGTCGCCACCTCTAACCGCCTCAACCAGGGCTCGCTTAAAAGTTAGTTCCTGCCAATTGTCCTTAAACGGCGCATACTGACTAACAAGAAAAGAGGCTGATCCCTGTTTAGCCTGCCGCTGGACAAAGGCAATGTGTTGGGCCTTCTGTCTCGCATTAACGGCGGAGATTAAATTGCGGAACGGAGCAACCAACCCTTGCGGAATCTCGTCGAGCGTTATGAATCTATCTGACTCCATCGATGCAGGCACAGCCGCTGATTCATAACTTTGGGAAAATAAAGCGCCGCCCCACTCTGATTCAGGTATAAATGACGGAAACTTTTCTATCGAGTTGACAACGCTATCGACGGGGGGCGCTACCCCATCCTCCATAACAATTCCCGGCAACTCTTGAATCGACCACCGATGCTCACTGCCTTCTACTGCTTGGATTACCAGACCGCCCCTAATATTCGACTGGCCGTTGTCAAATAATTCACCGTCTTCAATAGCCCCACTTAAAACTGTAAGTACCGAATCAGGTCCAACCGGGCCTGCGGCGGATCGCTCTTTGTCCAGTGCCGCTTCAAACAACTCGTATGCCCGAATCTCGTTGACCGCAAGAACCATATCTTCCAAAAATACACCCCGATCTTCCAGCCCACCATCTTCTCTATACATGTGATGAAAGTCTGACTGAATCTCATCGATGTGAAACCAATTCTTTATGTGCGCCCATGGCCCCTTGCGGTCATAAGACTGTCTCTGATGTACTCTGATGTGCGACAGCACATTGGTTCCAGGCCAGTGGTTATGTGTCCAATTGCCCCGAACTAATTGGTCAAGTAGGTGTGCTTCATAAGGACTGAGCGTCCCTTCCGCGTCTTCCGCTCTCAACCTTTCAATCATCGTCGCTACAAATTCTTCACGACCCAATCGAATAAGTATTTCTTTATGGTCACTCCCATCGGGAATGTGTAATACCTGTTCCGGCTCGCCACCGTCAATTTCGTGCTTGAAGTCTCTGGTGTAGTACTTCGGCACCATTTTCTCCGCAACATCAATCACACGACGTACAGCACCTTCTATGTCTCCAACTTGGACGCCTGTATAACCATCATCCATCTTATTCGACAATGACGGTGGCAGTTGATCAGCCCGATAGTCATAGACTAACTGTTGAATGTCGTGCCAATCATTGTCAACCCAAGCGCCAACGGTCCACTGATCGTCATTACCTTTGGTGATCTCGATGTCATCAAAACGGCTATCGAGAAGTTCGTATGCTTTGCGTGATTTCTCATCTTGTTGAAACCACCACGTCATCGCCTGGTCAGCATCTTCATAAACGGTGTTGATCAGCCTGACACGGTTGTTCCTGACAAAAGCCTGCACTTCTTCTTTGGATATGCTCTTGTCACCAACTCGTTCCAAGAAGCGATAAAGCCCCATCTCCTTCGCTTCAGCAATATTCACGCCCTCGGCCTTCAGAAGAACTGAAAGGATTTCCTTCCCGGTTCCTTTCGCCTTTTTCCAGTTGGCAAGGAACGCTTCAGTGGGGGAAAACATGCCGCCATCGTCCACCATGTCGGGTAGCGGCTTGACAGGCATTGAAAGCCTGACTGTCGGAGCCTTGGGTTTTGTTGGTGTTGGTGGGGTCGGTTCCGCTCTCGGTTTTAAGTCTTCCGTTGTCGCGCCGTACTCTTCTGCCAGCTTGAGGAAGGCGTTGCGTCGGTTATCAAGGAATGGGAGTAAATCTCCGAATCCGGACTCGCGAATCTGATGCCGGATACTCGCTCCAAGTGGGTCTTCGTTCCAGTTGTGGGAGATGGTTTCTGATGTTGCTGCGAAGAACTCTGCTTGCGTGCCATAGGTGCCTCCATGTTTAGCGTGGAATCTACCCACTCGTCGAGCGAACTGACTCTTTGAGATGGAATCGTTGTGTACAATAAATTCGTTCTGCGAAATACGGATAAGTCTTACATCAGAACCAACCATCCTCTGAAGTTCTTTATATAGTTTCCCAAATTGGGAG
>Ga0310124_10000740_pt1 | contig 22981 bp, 12 predicted proteins | sample CB11b_AW_Bot5_MG_FD_203507 | JGI IMG/M metagenome (GOLD analysis project Ga0310124, IMG submission 203507) | Marine microbial communities from Western Arctic Ocean, Canada - CB11b_AW_Bot5 | ecosystem: Environmental > Aquatic > Marine > Oceanic | place: Canada: Western Arctic Ocean | collected... | reverse complement strand
GCTGCTCGAAAACGAGCCGAACAACCAGGCGAAGTCCGCCTCCAGGATCAGGCATCCCTGCGCCATCAACGGCCGCTTCAGCTCGAAGGGCGACCGGGATTATTACTCCATCGCCGGGAAAAAGGGCGACCGAATTTTGATCCGTGGAGAAACTCGTCTCTCGGGCTCACCCACCGACCTCTACCTCCGCCTCGAAAAACCAGGCGGTGGGAAGCTCGCCGAAGCGGAAGACCAGTCCTACGACCCTGGAAAGGACAAGCAGAAGGGCAAGAACTACTACTTCGATGAGGGCTCGATTGACCACACCTTCACCGAAGACGGCGTGGTCATCCTCATGGTCGAAGATCTCACCGGGAGAGGCGGACCCGAGCACGTCTACCGGGTTGAGGTTCGCCCCTCCCGGGGGCGTTTCTCCCTGGAGCTCTCCGACACGCTCTACCATGCACCGGCCGGCGGCGACTTCAAGGTGAAGGTCCATTGCCGGCGCAACGGCTACGACGGGCCGATCGAGCTCGAGGCGGCGGGGCTTCCTCCCGGGACAAAAGCCGCGAAGGCCCGCATCGACGAGGGCAAGACCTCGGCCGAGCTCAGCATCGCCCTTGGCAAAGACCTCCAGCCCGGCTTCATCGGAACCTTCCGGATCTTCACGACCATCCGGATCGGCAAAGCAACCGAGCGGCTGGATGCCGGCACCCGGGAGGCCCTCAGAAAGGAATTCCCGCGCCTCTTCCATCCCCCGCGAGTCCTTGATGGGCTCGCAGGCTTCGCGGTTACCGCCAGGGAAAAATAAGGCCTCCCCGGCCGTGACCTACTTCACCGAGAAGCGGTGGACGGTCTCATGGGTATAGATCTTGCCCGGCTCCAGGAGGATCGGCGGAAACTTGGGCTGGTTGATCGAATCCGGGAAGTGCTGGGTCTCGAGACAGATCCCATAGTTCTTCGCGTATTTCCTGCCGCCCTTGCCAACATTGGACCCATCGAGATAGTTCCCGGTGTAGAGCTGGATTCCCGGCTCGGTGGTCAGGATCTCGAGCAACCGGCCGGAGCCCGCATCGTAGAGGGTCGCGGCCAGGGCCATCGAGTTGTCCTTGGAGTTGAGACAATAGTTGTGGTCGTAGCCTCCGGGGTTTTCATCTCCGGGGGGAAGCTTGTCGATCCGGGAGCCGATCTTCATCGGCTTGGTGAAATCCATGACCGTACCCTTTACCGCCTTGATCTCGCCGGTCGGTATCCCGCCTCCATCAATCGGGGTGTAGTGCTCGGCGGCGATCATCAGCTCGTGATCAAGAATCGTCCCGCTGCCGGCCCCGGCCAGGTTGAAGTAGGAGTGATGGGTCAGGTTGACCGGGGTGGCCTTGTCGGTCTTGGCCCAGTAGCTGATGATCAGCTCATTGTTGTCGGTGAGCTTGTAGATAACCCTGATATCAAGGTTCCCGGGGTAGCCCTCCTCCCCGTCGGGACTGTTGTAGGTGCAGAAGAGCATGGAAGCCCTGGCCCCCTGGATGGCCTTGATCTTCCAGTTTCGCTTGTCGAGTCCCTTGACGCCTCCGTGCAGGTGGTTGGCGCCGTTGTTCTTCGCCAGGGTGTATTCCTTATCGCCGATCTTGAACTGGCCGCCAGCGATCCTGTTGGCGACGCGTCCGGTGGTGGCTCCGAAGTAAGGATGGCCGGCGAGATAGCCGTCCAGGGAATCGAAACCGAGCACCACGTCCTCGAGCTTCCCACCGCGGCCGGGAACATGCAGCTCCGTCAACAGCGCGCCGTAGGTCATGACCTTCGCCGTTACGCCGTTCTTGTTCACCATCGTGTAGAGCTCTACGGCGTCGCCTTCAGCGGTCTTGCCGAAAGGGGCCATGGTGACCTTGTTAGAGGTCGCTGCACAGGAAGCCAACAGGAAAACGCAGGGAATGAAGCCGAGGATCCGGATGAGTCGCATGGATACGCTCCTGGGTGATGATGGATGATGAAACCCGACCCGCCAGTATACAAACTCCGGCTCAACCTGCCATACTATCTGTTCGCAAGGAAAGCCCCGTTTCGCGAATCGAAACCAAGCGTAAAGGACCAACCACATGCTCAGACTCGCCTCCCTGATCCTGGCCGCCTTACTTCTGGTCGTCCTGCCCCGGCTCAAACTCGCCGCCCAGGAAACCCCGGAGTCCCTTCTTCTCAAAGCGACTACGGCCAGGCGGGAGGCCCAGGAACTCACCCTGCGCGCCGCGGCGGCCTTTGACCGAAGGGGAGGCGATCACTTTGTCGCCGGGAGAGTCAAGGAGTCGGTGGGGGATTTTGACATGGCCGTCAAGCTCGACCCGGATAGAGAGCCCTGGCATTGGCGCCGCGGAATTTCCTATTACTACGTCGGCGAGTTCGAGAAGGGCCGCAAACAATTCGAGGGCTACCAGGCAGTCGACTCGAGCGATGTCGAGAACGCCACCTGGCGCTATCTCTGCATGGCCAGGCTCAGTGGAGTCGCCGCCGCGAGCAAGTCCATTCTCAAGATCGGCGACGACCGGCGGGTGCCGATGCGCCAGATCTACGACCTCTATGCCGGCAAGCTGAAACCCGGGGATGTCCTCAAGGCGGCCCGCGCCGGAAAGCCGCCACCCCCGGCGCTCAACAGGAGGCTCTTCTACGCTCATCTCTACCTCGGGCTCTACTACGAGGTCGCCGGCGAGGCCGAGCTCGCCCGCAAGCACCTCTACAAGGCCGCTGATGACCACAGGATCGGCCACTACATGTGGGATGTCGCGCATGTCCACGCGAACATCCTGCGGGCAAAAGAGAAAAAGAAATAACTCACGGCCGGTTTATTTTCCCAGGTCGATGTAAACCGGCTGTTTCGAGACTGCGCGGGTAGAGCCTTCCGTCCTGCAGCGCCGGCAGCGTCCAGCACCGGCCCGAGACCAGCTTCGCCCCCATGCTCGGCCTGAATTATTGGAAGAGAGCGCCTGCTTCGTACTAACATGGAGGCTGCCCGAAACCCGGCCGCGGCGGCGGGGCTCAAGCCGGGGAGCTTCATCCAACATCTTTCTCCAAAGGAGCCTGGACCAGGCCATGAAACAAACCATCGCGGCATTCACGCTGCTCGTCTGCGGCCTGTTGGCCGGATACGCCACAGCCCAGGAGCTCAAGCCGGACAAGCGCTTTACCCAATGGGACAACAACAAGGATGGCAAGCTCACCCGCGAGGAGCTTCCCGAGCGCAACCGCAAAAACTTCGCTCGGGTCGACACCGACAAGAACGGCTTTATCTCGCTCAAGGAGCACCTTGACTTTGTCCGCGGGCTCGCCCGCAACCGCCCCCAGGCCCGCGCACTCCAGGGCGTTATGATCGAGAAGAATATCGCCTACGCCGGCACCGACAATCGGCGCCAGGCCCTCGACCTGGCGCTGCCTGAAAAGCGCGCCACCGACAGGCCCCTCGCGGTCATCGCCTACATCCATGGCGGCGGATGGAGACAGGGCTCAAAGGAAGGCGGCCTCAACCGGCTGGGCGTCTATCTTCGTACCGGCCGCTACGCCGGGGTCTCGATCGGCTACCGGCTCAGCGACGAGGCGAAGTGGCCGGCCCAGATCTACGACTGCAAGGCCGCGATTCGGTGGCTCAAGGCAAACTCGAAAAAATATGGCCTCGACCCGGACAGGATCGCGGTCTACGGCACCTCGGCTGGCGGTCACCTGGTCGCCATGCTGGGCGTCACCGGGGACCGTCGAGATCTCGAGGGCGGCCTCGGGTCTTACAAGGACTACACGGGAAGCGTCGCAGCGGTCCTCGACTATTTCGGACCGACCCAATTCCTTCTGATGAACTCGAAAGCAACCAGGATGGACCACGATGCCCCGGACTCACCTGAGAGCCTGCTGATCGGAGGCCCGATCCAGGAAAACAAGAAGAAGACCCTGCACGCCGCTCCGATGAGCTACATCAGCAAGAAGGCCTGCCCCTTCCTGATCGTCCACGGTACGAAGGACGCGCTGGTGCCGGTTCACCAGTCGGAGATCCTCGACAAGGCTCTCGACAAGAACGAGGTCGAGTCCATTTTCATCCGCGTCGAGGGCGGTGGGCACGGAGTGCGCGGAGCGCCGCTTGACCAGGCGGGCCTGGCATTCCTTGAAAAGCACTTCTGGGGCAAAGAGGTCAAGCTGGCCGACAAAACGATCCAGAACAGTGACCTCAGGGCGAAGCGCCCGGAAAAGAACTCCAGATGAACGAGGTGACCCTCTACCACAATCCACGCTGCTCAAAGAGCCGCCAGACCCTGGCGCTGCTCGAAGAGCGCGGCATCACGCCGGAGATCGTCGAATACCTGCAGACACCCCTGGACGCGGCGACCATCTCAGGCCTGCTCACCAAGCTCGGCATCGGAGCGATCGGTCTGATGCGAAGGAGAGAGGCCCCCTTCACCGAGCTGGGACTCGCCGGCCGGGAAGCTGATGATGCGGCCCTCATCGAGGCCATGGCCTCGCACCCGATTCTCATCGAGCGTCCCATCGTGGTCGCCGGCGACCAGGCCCGCATCGGCCGCCCGCCGGAGGCTGTCCTCGACATTCTCTGAGAAAAATCTATTCCGGCCGCCCTAGGAGCCGATCCCCAGGGGAAAGCCAAGTCCCCAATAGACCAGCAGGAAGCCGGTCCACAGCACCAGGAAGGCCAGGCTGTAGGGCAGCATCAACGAGATCAGCGTTCCGACTCCCGTCTTCTTCACGTAGCGCTGGGAGAAGGCGACCACCAGCGGAAAATACGGCATCAGCGGAGTGACGATATTGGTGCTCGAATCACCCACCCGGTAGGCCGCCTGGGTCAGCTCGGGAGAGATCCCTAATTGCATCAGCATCGGAACGAAGATCGGGGCCAGCAGGGCCCACTTTGCAGACGCCGAGCCGACGACGAGGTTGACGAAGGCGCACAGAAGGATAATCCCGACAATCGTGAACTGGGCCGGAAGAGCGAGCGATTTGAGAACATCGGCGCCCTTCACCGCGAGGAGCGCGCCGAGATGCGAATGATTGAAGGCGTAGATGAAAAGCGAAGCGAAAAAGGCCATCACCAGGTAGTAGCCCATGGTGCTCATCGTGCTGCTCATTCCCTTGATCACGTCCCGGTGCGATTTGAACCGGCCCGAGATGTAACCATGGACGATACCCGGCACGATAAAGAGGAGAAAGATCAGGGGTACGATAACTTTCATCAGCGGCGCGGAGAAGGATGTCAGCTGCCCATCGCCGCGGAAAACCGAATCCTCCGGCCAGCAGAGCGCAGCCAGGAGGCCCAGGCCGAGCAGGAGGGAGACGATGCCTCCCAGCATGCCGGATCTTTCGGCGGCCGTAAGCTCCTCCATCTTCGGCATGTCATCAGGGTCGCCATCCACCTCGGTTGACTCGAGCCGCGGCTCAATCATCCGGTCGGTAATGTACCAGCCTGTCAGGATGATCAGCAGGCTGGAGGCTGTCGTAAACCAGTAATTGCAGAGCGGATTGACCTCACGGCTGGAATCGAGGATCTGGGCCCCCTCCTGGGTGATCCCCTGCAGCAGCGGATCGATGCCCGAGGGAATGAAATTGGCGCTGAAGCCTCCCGAGACTCCGGCGAAAGCCGCCGCGATTCCGGCCAGAGGGTGGCGCCCGGCAGCGTAGAAGATGACCCCGCCGAGCGGAATCACCAGGACATAGCCGGCATCGGCCGCGCTATGACTGAGGATGCCCACGAGGATCAACATCGGAGTCAGCAGGACGGCCGGCGTGACGCCCAGGAGAGCCTTGATGACCGCGTCGATGAAGCCCGATTTCTCAGCGACGCCGACCCCGAGCAGGGCCACGAGCACCACACCCAGCGGGGTGAATCCCGTAAAGGTTTTTACCATGTCGACAAGAAACTGCACCAGCGCCGCACCGGTGAGCTGGTTGGCGACCTGCCGGGTCTCCGGTCCCGCTTTTTTCGGCACCTCGAATTCGTAACCGCCCAGCAGCCAGGAGATCACCCAGGTGAGCAGCATAGCGAAGATAAAAAGGACCGCAGGGTCGGGAAGCTTATTTCCCAGCCGCTCAACGGTTCCAAGAATGCCGCCTGTTTTCGTATTTTCTCCGGCCGCTTCATTCATCTCTTTGATCTCCTGCAGGCTTACCTGGCAACGAACAGTCTAGAGAAAGCTCGCTCTCCTGTCCAGACCGCAGCTTACAGTCCCTGGAGGCTCGCCTCTTTTCGTTAGCTCACAACCCCCCGGCTACTTAGAATCCCCCCCATGCGAAAAAACAAATTCAGCCTGTCGTCGGCCCTCCTGCCCGGAATCCTCCTGCTCCTCTGCTGTGTTCTTCAAAGCGCCGATGAGAAAAAGAGCCGCCTGAACTTCCTGCTCATCACCGTCGATGACATGAACTGGGACTCGCTCGGAGTGAACGGCTCCAAGGTCGCCGGGGTCTCCCCCAACATCGACCGGCTGGCCTCCCAGGGCCTGCTCTTCAACCACGCCCACGTCACCATCGCCGTCTGCATGCCGACGCGCGCGGTCTGGATGACCGGGCGCTATCCGCATCGAAGCGGGGCGCTCGGGTTCCAGAAGATCAACCCGGGAGTGCCGACCCTGCTCGAGGCTCTGAAAAAAGCCGGCTACCATACAGGCATCCTGGCCAAGGTTCCCCACGTTATTCCCAGCCGCGGTGAGAGCTGGGATCTCACGCTCCAGGCACGTGAGCTCGGTGTCGGCCGCGACCCGGCTCTCTTCGCCGAACATTCAGGAAAGTTCTTCGCGGCGGCAAAAGCCGCCGGCAAGCCCTTCTTCCTGATGGCCAACTCGCAATCCCCGCATCGCCCCTTCGCGAACAGCAAGCAGGGGACCGCGCGAAAAAAAGCCAACCCGAAGAAGAAAAAGAAGGCGTCGAATTTTCCCGTGGTGGAGAACCCCTACAAGCCCGGAGACATCCCGGTGCCGGGCTTCCTGCCGCCGCTGGATAAGATCAGGACCGAGATGGCCCAGTACTACACCTCCGTGCGCCGGGCCGACCGCATCACGGGAGCTGTCCTCAAAGAGCTCGACAAGGCGGAGCTCGCCGACAACACCCTGGTCATGTTCCTCTCCGACCACGGCATGCCGCTGCCCTTCGCCAAGACCAACTGCTACTACCACTCAACGCGTACGCCCTGGATCGTCCGCCTGCCCGGCATAACGAAGCCCGGCTCGGTTGACCGCCGGAACATGATCAGTGGAATTGATCTCGCCCCCACCGTGCTTGACATCCTGGGGCTGAAGCCGCTGGAGGGGATGGACGGGCGCTCTTTCAGACCGCTTCTGGGCGGCAAGGAACAGTCCGGGCGTGACCGGATCTTCACCCACTTCCACCGTACCGCCGGCCGGAGAGACTACCCGATGCGCTCGCTGCTCACCCGCCGGTGGGGCTACATCTACAACGGCTGGGCCGACGGCAAGATGGTGTTCAAGAACGAATCCCAGAACGGCCTGACCATGGCCGCCATGAAAGCCGCCGCCGCCGACAACAGCTCCATCGCCGAGCGCGTCAAGCTCTTCCTCTACCGCGTCCCCGAGGAGCTCTACGATTACGAAAAAGACCCCGACGCGCTGCACAACCTCATCGGCGACCCCGCCCACAAGGACCGGGTCGCGGACTTCCGCAGGCAGTTGGCCGAGCATATGAAGAGCACCAGCGATCCGCAGCTGGCGCCCTTCAAGAAGCTCATCGTCAATTAGCCCGGCCTATTTCTTCGCCTTCTTCAGCGTCGTCATATAGGCCACGACATCGACGAGCTCCTGCGCGCTCATCTGCTTCTGGAGGTCGGCCGGCATCAGCGACAGCTTGTCCTTTTTCAGCGCCAGGACCTGGGCCTTCGGGAACGTCCTGCTGAGCGCATCTGCGCCCCGGATCACGACCTCAGCCGCCGTCTGGCTGATGAGAATCCCGCTGTGGGTCTCGCCGTTCTTCAGGATCGCGACGTAGGTCTCGAAGTTCTGGCCGATCGCGGCGCTCGGGAAGAGGATGGACTCCAGCAAGGCCTCACGGGTCAGCTTGCCGCCGATCTCCGACAGGTCCGGCCCCACCTCCTTGCCCGCGCCGTTGACCTTGTGGCAATTGGAGCAGATCTCGATCTTGGCGAACACCTCGGCTCCGCGCTTCACATCTCCACGGGCTCCGAGGAGCTTGGCAATGGAGGGCAGCGTCCGGTTGCTCTTCGTCTTCGGCAGGGGGAAGAGCTTCGCGGCCGCGGCGCGCACATCCTTCGCGCGGGAGCGGTGCAGATCGAGAGCGGCCGAAGCGCGCAGGCCGGCCTCGAGCTCGTCCTTCTGGGCCATCCGGATCAGCTCACGACCTCCGTTCTGGCTCCGGGCGAGACCCTTGACCGCCTTTCGACGCAGCTCGACACTCCTGTCGTCATCCTTAACCACCGCGGCCAGGATACCGGCGGCGCGGTTCTCGCCCGAATTGGAGAGCACCTCAACAATGCCTGCCGTCTTCTTCTCATCGGCTCCATCGAGCGCCTTGGTGACCAGTTCGGTCGCGTTCTTCCCCAGGAGAATACGAATCGCGTCAACTCCGGCCTGGCCGGCGGGGTCAGCGATGGCCACCTCGAGGAGGTCAGGATACTTCGCGCTGATGTTGAATCGATTGACCAGCTCCACAAATTGAGGGGAACCCTTCGATCTCTCGAGCAGGCCATCGAGGGCCTTGGAGTACTTCGCATCCTTCTTCGGATCAAAATTGCCCAGGCGCTTCAACGCCTCCTGTGCCACCAGCAGCCTGGCGGGATCGGCATCCTTGCCGGCGCCGAAGGCGAGGGCGATCAGCGCCCCGTCCTTCTCCGGCCCCTTGAGGAAGTCAAAGGCGCGCAGGTAACGCGGAATCTCGGATTTTTCCAGCTTGCCGCCCAGGATGCTGGCGAGCTGATCCGGGGTCGCCTTGGCGCGTGAACGCCAGACCACATCGTTACGCGACTCAGCCGATGATGACTTCGCGGCGTATTTCTCCAGCCAGGCGCCGAAATACTCATCCCAGCGATTGGCGGCGCTGATTCCCAGCGCCTCGAGATACCAGCGATCCTTGCCATCGTGAGCCGCGGCGAGCTGCGCCCAGAGCGCCGGTGCCTTGTCCGACTTTTCGCGGCGCAAGGCGATAGCACACTCCCGCCGTACAGGGGCGGAGGTGTCAGAGGCCAGCTTCGCGATCAGCGGGATCATGTCCTGCTTGAGCTGGCGGGCCAGGCGCACCGACACGACCCGGATGTCTTCATGCTTGTCACCGGCAGCGAGCTCCACGTAATGAGCCCCCCGGCCCTTGATCTTTCCGAGCAACCACAGCGCGCGGGCGCGATGGCGAACATTATCCGAGCCATAGAGTCCGAGCAGGGCCTTCTCCGCCTTGGTCCCCATATCATGAAGGGCCGTCCAGGCAAGATAGCGAACCGAGTAGTTTGGGTTCTTGAGGGCCTCAACCGCTCCCTCGGCGGTCTTGAAGTCAAAGGTAGGCACCTTGTACTTGGTGTTGGGGGGTGCCACCCTGAAGACCCGGCCGCGACCGAGGTCACGCATGCCGTGTCCGCCCACGCCCGGATCATACCAGTCGGTGACAAAGAGCGACCCATCAGGAGCCACGCTGACATCCGCGGGACGGAACCAGCGGTCCCGGCTACCCTTGAGGATGTCGACCGATTCGGCCGAATAGCCGGCACCGGTCTTCTTGACGGGATAAGCGCGGCAGACGTTCGGGCCGGCGTCACAGTGAATCACCTGGTCCCAGAAGATCTTGGGCAGCAGGCGGCCCTCGTAGACGGTGATACCCGTGGGAGATCCCGCGCCGGTCTGAAGGAGATTCGGCACCACGCCGGGATCGTTCAGGTGCCAGTGGCGCCTGGGGATCTCTTTCTCGATCCCGACCCGGTTACTTCTCCAGCCCGCGCCGGTCATCTCATCGCGGTAACCGTAGTTACCGAACTCCATGACGTAGTTGATGCGAACACCCCGATTGCCGTCATCATCATTGTCGGACTGCCAGACGGAGCCGAGAGAATCGACCGTCGCCTCATAGTTGTTGCGGAAGTTATGGCCGAGAACCTCGAACTCGCTGCCATCGGCGTTACAGCGGAAGACCATGCCGCCGAAGTAAGGCTTGCCGTTGTCCCGGACCTCATTGCCATCGATGTCGGTGATGATGGTCCCCTTCGCATCGTGTACGTGCCGGCCGGTGTTGCCGACGTTCCAGTAGAACTTTCCATCCGGCCCGAAAACGATCGAATGAGTTGAGTGGTCGTGCTGAGGCGCGCCTGTTTTTGTAAAGAGGAGCTCCTTGCGGTCCGCCTTGTCATCGCCATCGTCATCATGGAAGACGAATACGTTGGGAGCGCAGGAAACGATGACCTTGTTGCCAAGCACCACGATGCCCATGGCCGAATCGATATCACGGCCCTGGTAGAAGACCTTCGACTTATCGCTGACTCCATCGCCATCGCTGTCTTCGAGGATCACGATCCTGTCGCCCTCAGGGCGACGGCCGTTGTTGCCCCTGTAGTTGACCACCTCGCAGATCCAGACCCGGCCGCGATGGTCGATATCGAGGTTCGTCGGACTGACGATCATCGGTTCGGAAGCGAAGAGGGTCGCATCGAGATCGGCATGTACGTCGAGACCCGCGAGGGCATCGCCGGGCTCACGGCTGTCACCGCCGCCGCCCCCACCGCCACCACCGCTGGCCGAGGTCAAAACAGCCGAGCCGGGATTGCCGGTGTAGACCAGGAACTGGACCGAGCTGGCGTTGCCGCAGGCATCCTGTTCGGTACCGCCATTGTCGAGGCCGGCCAGGGCCTTGAAGCGTTCGTAGCCCGGGGGAATCTTGTAGGAGATGACCGAGTTGGCATGGGTGCCGAGACCGTATGGAATATCCTTATCGCCGATCCGCAGGGTGTCTCCCCCGCAATTTTTATTGACCCTTACGTTGTTGAAGCCCGAAGACGCAGAGGTCCACTTCAGCTCCGTGAGCTTCTTTTCGCCCTTTGGACCGACCAGGCGGGGCTCCCCCCAATCCGCCCAGTCACAGCTAAAGCCGTTGCCCCCATCGGAAGCTACGAGATAGAGCTCTTTCGCACCCCGGATATCGACATCGACCTTCACCGAGCAGCCTGGAGTCAACGCAGTCACCATCTTGCTCTTGAACACAGGCTTAACGCCTGGCTTCGGTGGGGCCAGCTTGCCGGCCTTCCTGCTGATCTTCTTGCCCTTGATCGCCGCGACCAGGTCATCCTTACTGGGGTTGGCGGAGGAGACCCCACCAGAGGGAACATCCGCCTTGGCTACCCAGGCGATTGCGTTAAGAACCAGCTTGCGGAAGTTCTCATCGCCCCAATTCCAGTGCACGTGGCCGCCGGTGAAGCCGAAGCCACGGCCTCCGTCAGGGCGCTCACGCGCCCAGGCGACATGCTGCGGGTCGCCCTTGGCTACCGAGGCGCGAACGGCGGGGTTGCCGCTATGGGCGCCGTTGCCCCGGCGCATGGTGCTCTCGGGCGCCACTGCGCTGAGGATGGGAGTCACCCCCTCCAGCTTGTCACGAAAGCGCATGTGGAAATACCACTCGTCGTTGATCTTGAAGGGCTTCACGCCACGGGTGATGGGGTGCTCCGGGAGCTTCTTGAACTCGGCGATCCAATGCGGGTTCACCGACCAGTGGGCCTCAAAATAGCCGCCGATCCAGTCGAGAAAATAATTCCCGGACTTGCCCTTGGGAACCTCGACCGCGTAGTGGATGCAGGCGAGACCGACGCCCTTCTTCATGAGCTTGTCAAGCTCCTCGAGATGCCGGTTGACGGGGTGCCCTCCACCGCCATCCATGTAAAGCACGACAGCTGAGGCGCCATCGAAAATCGACGCATCCTTCGGCCAACCCCCCGTGTGGACCTTCGTCTTGATACCCGGCAGGCCTTTCTCGAGGGTGGCCGCGAGATAGCGGCAGCCGCCGCCATGCTCATGCGAGCCAAAACCATGGCTGTCCCGGCCGGCGACAAAGACCACCGTCTTGTCCGCCGCCGCGGCAAAGGACGGCGCTCCCAGGCCTGAGAAAAAAGCCAGCATCAACGAGACAATAAGGACCGTGCGAAGGTTAAGCATCACGATGTTCATCTCCAGAGAAAGCGCCCCATCCGCCTAGGCGGCCGGGAGCGTGGGAAAATTCCATTCAGAGAAATTCAGACACACTGTAAAATCGCTCACCCTCTTCGGAGTAAGCGAGAGGTATCTTAACCCAGATCAGGGAATCCGGACAAACCCCAAGCCGACCATTCCGGCGCTGGTTGACCCCCCTGTTTGCTCAGGGTACAAAGGACCGGCGGCAGATCACCTCACGACAGACAACCAGGGAGCCCCATGGGAACAAGACTTCGCGGCACGACCACGCGCCCGGGCCTGATGCCCGGCTTGATTCTTGCGCTGCTGACCTGCTCCTCCTCTCCCGGCGCCGACCTTCCGGCCTTCCCGGGGGCTGAAGGTTTCGGAGCCGGCGCGAAGGGCGGACGCGGAGGGAAGGTCTTTGTCGTTACCACGCTGGAGGACTACAAGGGCGGCAAGAAAGCTGCTGTCCCGGGCAGCCTTCGCCAGGCCTGCGATGCGGAGGGGCCGAGGACCATCGTTTTCGACATAGCCGGCACCATCGAGCTGAAGAACGCCATCGTCCTCTCGAAGCCCTATGTCACGATCGCCGGCCAGACGGCGCCCGGGGGAGGAATCTGCCTCAAGAACTACGGGCTCAAGATCAGCACCCACGATGTGGTGGTTCGCTACCTCCGGGTTCGCCCCGGCGACACCATGAAACGCGAGCTGGACTCCATCTCGGTTTCGGCGGGAAGCCGCGACGTCATCATCGATCACTGCTCGGCGAGCTGGTCCATCGATGAGACACTCTCGGTCTCCGGGGTCGGGATCACGAACGTTACCGTGCAGTGGTGCATCATCAGCGAGAGCCTGAACGACAGCTTCCATAAGAAAGGCCCCCACGGCTATGGATCCCTCGTTCGCACCAACGGCGACATCAGCTTCCACCACAATCTCTACGCCCATCATCGAAGCCGCTCTCCAAGGCCGGGAACCTACGGCGAAGGATCGATCCTCTTCGATTTTCGCAACAATGTCATCTACCAGGGCGGAAGGGGCTATACCGCCGAGGACCCCGCGCGGGTGAATTACGTCGGCAACTACATCAAGGCGACGGACAGCTTTTCAGCTACGCAAACCACCGAGATGCATGCCGCCGGCAACCTGGTGGAAGGTAAAAAAGGAAGCTCGGATGACCCCTGGAGCGCCGTCAAGGGGCTGGAGCCGAAAAACCGGAGGGTGAAACCCTTTCCCGTAGCTCCTGTTGTGACAGATGATGCGAAGGACGCCTACCGGCGCGTCCTCTATGAGGGCGGCGCCAGCAAGCCGGTTCGCGACGCGGTAGATACCAGGATCATCGAGCAGGTTCGCGCGGGCAAGGGCGAGCTCATCAACTCGCAGAAGCAGGTCGGCGGGTGGCCTAAGCTGGAGGTCGAGTACCAGACCGAGAAGGAGGAGGAGTGGGTGGCCTGGCTGCGCAAGGATGCCGACCGTGACGGCATGCGCGCTACATGGGAGAGAGCCTACGGACTCAACCCGCGATCGGACAGCGACACGGCTGAAGACCCTGATGGCGATGGGTATACGAATATCGAGGAATGCCTCAACGGCACCGATCCCCGGATCAAGGAAGGCGGCGCTGCCCGTAAGCTGGAGCTCGAGGTGCAGACGATTCCTGCCGAATTACGCCGCAGGCTGACACTTGGCCCCTTCTATAAGAAGGTCCTGAGCCTCGGAACCTTTCCAGTCCTCGCCTCGGAGAAGGTCTCGGACTACGCGCTCCTGGAGGCCGGCTACCTGATCCACCAGATGCTCGGAGGGCGCGATGACATCCTGAACGCGATGGCCAGGAACAAGATCCGCTTTACCATCATGGCCTGCGATGAATTCACCACCCAGGTTCCCGAGCACCGCGACCTGGAGCCGCCGAGGTTCTGGGACAAGCGGGCACGCGGACTCGGGGCGACCCATGGCCGGCCGGCGGTCAGCTGCGGTGAAGAAAACCTCCTGAGAATGCCCGGCGACCCCTACAAGACCGAGAACATTCTCATCCATGAGTTCGCGCATGCGATCCACGATACCGGGCTGGATCTCGTCGATTCGTCATTCGACAGCAGGCTCAAGGCGGCCTACCAGGCGGCCATGAAGAGGGGCCTCTGGAAGACCAAGTACGCGGCGAACAACCACCATGAATACTGGGCCGAGGGAGTGCAGTCCTGGTTCAACACGAACCGGCCTCCGGACCACGACCACAACCACGTCGACACGCGCGAGGAGCTGGTCGAATACGACCCGGGACTCGCCGCGCTGGTCAGGGAAATCTTCGGCCAGGGCAGATGGCGCTACTCGAACCCCGGCAGCCGACGGGAGCCCGGGCATCTCTCGGGCTATCAAGGCGACCCTCTCAAGCGCTTTGAGTGGCCGGCGAAGCTGGTCGAAGGGTACAAAGAATATGAAAGAGAGCAGCGTAAGAAGAGAAAGAAGAAAGACGCCGAGAAGAAAAAGGAGCAGTAGCCGGGCGCCTGCGCCTGCTGCTATGATCCGCGCGTGGCCAACCGGGCCCGTGCCGAAACATCGCCATTGAAAGGAACTGAAATGTCCGAGGAAGAGCTCGAAAACGAAAACACCGTAACCACACCCTCGGGTCTCCAATACATAGACCTCGCCGAGGGAGAAGGCGCTACGGCCGAAGCCGGCAACAATGTGAGCGTTCACTACACCGGCTGGCTGACCGACGGAACGAAATTCGACAGCTCCGTAGACCGTAACCAGCCCTTTCAATTCCCACTGGGAGCCGGCCAGGTCATCACCGGTTGGGATGAGGGCGTTGGCGGCATGAAGATCGGAGGAAAAAGAAAACTCACGATTCCATCGGATCTCGGCTATGGTCCCACCGGAGCGGGAGGAGTCATTCCCCCGAATGCCACGCTCGTCTTTGAAGTCGAATTATTGGAGATTACCTGAGATGTCCGCGCGAATGATCCGCCTGCTGACCTGCGTCTCTATCATCGCCTGCCTGGCCGGCTGCCAGCTCGCGACCACAGGAAAAAATGGCCACAATGGCAATTGGGCGCCGCTCTTCGACGGAACCAGCCTGGGAGGATGGAAACAATCAGACTTCCTGAATCCGGGGGTCGCCTACGCCGGCGACCGGAAGCTTATCATTCCCGCCGGCGAGGTCCTCAGCGGAATCACCTGGACCGCTGATTTTCCGAAGATGGGCTACGAGATCCGGCTGGAGGCCATGCGGGCCGGAGGCTCCGACTTCTTCTGCGGGCTCACCTTTCCGGTAAACGACAGCTTCGCCTCGCTGATCCTCGGAGGATGGGGTGGAACGGTTTGCGGCATCTCGAGCCTCGATGGAGAGGACGCGGCCAACAACGAAACCACTACCTCAACCAACTTCAAGAACGGCATCTGGTACTCAGTGAGGCTGCGGGTGACGAAGAACAAGCTCGAAGCCTGGCTCCAGAATGAGCAGATTGTCGATGCCGACACCAAGGACCGCGAGATCGGGGTACGGATCGAGGTTGAAGAGTCGAGACCGCTGGGCCTGGCCACCTTCCAGACCACCGCCGCCCTGCGCAACATCAGCTGGCGCAAGCTGGCCGAATAGGGCAGCCGCCGTACAGCGGCTCTACTCGCAGGCGCGTGTCGCTTCGCAACCCAGCAATTCGCCAAGGGGGTCCTGGCCGCATTCCGGAAAAGGCGCGGGGAATCCGTCGGACCCCAGGAAGAGATAGTTCAGGATCTGGATGGCATCCGTCATCCCGATGTCCCCGCTGCGATCGCTGTCCCCGGCCGCCTCACACCCCGGAGATGCCCCGCCGGCAAAGAGGTAGTTCAACACCAGCACGGCATCCGTGAGATTGATATCTCCGCTTGAATCGGGATCACCGCGAAGGAAGCCCTCCGCGCTCTCGTAGGTGAAGGTCACACTGTCGGCCGATTCCGACCTGCCGGGCTGGGTATTCACCACCCGCATCTCGACCTGGCCCTGCCCGGGCGGGGTCGTCACCTCCAGCAGGACCGTGCTGTCCGCGTTCGGCCCGAAGCGCCTGACCTCGGGAGCCTGCTGGTCGCCGAAATAAACCTCGGCGCCTTCGAAGAAGAAGCCTCCGCTCAGGAAGACCGTCTCTCCGCCCGCGACGGAGCCGACATTGGGCTGCACCCCGGTAACGATCGGAACCGGAAGGGAAACCGTAAGCAACCCGGCTACGTCTTCAGATGTGAGCTCGACTTCCGGGTTGTAGGCGCGAACGGTCACTGGCCCGACAAGGGAGCCATCAAACGGCACCCTCACCTCCAGCCCGCCGAATGTCCCGCGAAAACCTACTGTCACGCCCTGGATGTCGTTGAAAAAGATCTGCGTATCCTCGGTCAGCCTCACCCCGCGAACCCGGACCACGACATCGCCGAAGTTAACGATCTCCGAGGGAGTCACGCTTCTGATGCTCGGCGTGAGATCGGGCGGCAAGGTAAGGCGACCGGAGCCCAGCACGTCATTGCGAAAAGGAGAATTCCGGTTGCTGAGAAAGGTCTGCATGGTGGAAACATTGCTGTCCCAACGACTGCGACTCTGGCCTACGAGCTCAAGCTCGTCATCGATGTCCGGAAGAATCTTTGCCCGCAGGCCGTTCAAAACGCCGCGGGTCATACTCGAGCGAAGAGGCCCATCGAGAAAACGCTCGGTCTCGTTGCGGAAGAACCGCCGGTAGCGAAGATTGTCGACCAGGGCCTCGATGATGTCGGCCAGCCGCCCGTTGCGCCCGAAGACGAACTCAAAGGTGTTGCTGGAATATCCGCCCGGGCTCAGGCTGATGCCAAACTCCGCATCCCAGCAGAAAAACCTCCACTTTCCCCCATCGATGCGCGGACGCGCCGCGTACCAGTTGTTGTGGGGCCAGTCATGATTCTGCGCCCACATGTTTACTATCATGTAGGAGGTGTAGTTGGGAATATCGACAAACTCGCTGAACTCTTCATAGACCTCGTCACGGGAGAAATTATTCTGGTTGATGAAATCCCTGACCCGGTTCCACTCCTGGCTGTCACCGACCAGGACATCATCGCCGGTCTTGATGACGTCCCAGTCATCTCCCTCGTCAGGAAAATAGGCCTTCATGAATTCCTCGTCCATGCGCTCGACGATGTTGTAGATGCCTCGATACTGCATGTTGACGTAGAGATTGCACCAGGTTCCGTGCGAATAGGGCGCGCCCATCAGCCCATGCAGGTCGCGAATCAGCTGGTCTCGCAGCAGAGAGCCGTTTCCGTTCCGGCCGATCGCATCGTTGAAAGCTGAACGCAGGACAAACTTGTCAAACTTCTCCAGATCGGAGTCGGGCATGAAACCCGGGTAATGCATCTTCTTGTCACCGTAGACGCCGCGGAAATAAGCCTTGTAGGCCTTCTTGGTGCTGAAGCCGCCTCCGCGGCCGGCGCCGCCGTGGAGCCTGAGCCCGAAGCCCGTCGAGGTCCGCAGCTCGCCATCCTCATCAAAGTACTCCCAATACCCCTCTCGCTCCGATCCCCGGCCGCGGGCGCCGGTTGAGTTGTGCACGGTGCTGTAATCATCGGCGGGCATGGAGATCGACAGGACAGGCAGATCGATGGAGTTTCCGTTAAAGGACCGTCCCGGAATGAAATAGCTCGCTGACTGGATCGCGGTGGCCCGCTCGCCGCCCTCGATGAAGCCGGCGATTCGAAACACCGTATTGCCGGTAACCCGCACTGGTGAGTTGTAGCGGGCGCTGTTGGTCGTCGGTTCACTGCCGTTGGTCGTGTAGTGAATCTGGAGCAGCCCCTCCGGCTCAGCGTTCATCACGATCTGCTGGGTTCCCTGGTAGAATCCCGGGGGAGGAGCGAGCGCGACATTGGTCGAAATCGGCGACTCAAAAGCCCGGGTCTCATTCGCCGCCCCGGGTGTCGGGGTCAGGAGGTAATACCATTCGCCTGTCCCATTGGGATGGATACCGTAGGAGTGATCCTCGGTCTGTTCGGGATAGGCGATACCGGAAAGCAGCTCGCCGGCGGGGCTGCTGAAGAGGATGGCCTCGCCGCCCTCCCGCTCGATGCTGAAATTGGCGTGAAGGACATTGGGGACAATTCCCAGCTCCGCGTGCAGCGACATGTCGGAGCTCCCGGGGTCAAGGGTGTTCAACCCCACGACAGAAAGAGAGTTGGTGCCCTCAACCAGGGCCTCGATTCCTGCGCTCAGGTCAAAGGTCTCGGCTGTTCCGGCCTCGTGCTTGGCGGTCCCCTCGATGCTGAAGTCAACCTCGCCGGGAGGCGCGTTGCTCTCGGCAAGACGAACTCCATTGATAAAGGCGATGAATCCGTCATCGTAATCAACCTTCAACACCAGGTTGGTGATAGCCTCCGGGTTGGGGACCTCAAACTCCCGGCGTGTGAAGACCGCGTTGCTGTTATCGGGAACATCGGTCGAATCATCTCCATCTCCGTAGCCGAAACCCGCGGTGCCGGGGCGGCTTCCGGGAAAAGGCTGGCCGGGAAGATTCCAGCCCTGGGGCGGGGCTCCATCATCAGGGTCAGCCACCCGGTAATCCCATTGCGCGCCTCGCCGTATAAAGACCGGCTCAAAGGCCATGGTGGCACCGTTATCTTCGATCGCCTCCGGCGGCGGCACGTGTCGGTCCTTACCGGACAGCCAGACCAGCAGGTAGCTGCGAGCAGGTAGAATCACCGACGGAAATTCCCAGCGGCGGGGCTCGTCAGGATTGTCGCTGAGGAAATACCCCTGCAGATCAACACCCTCATCTCCCTGGTTGTAGAGCTCGACCCAGTCCTCGTTATCACCATCATCGTCGAAATTCGTCAGGGCGTTATCCGCCAGGAATTCGTTGATGATGACCTGCGCATCGGCTGGAAAGGAAACCGAGAACAATCCCAGTAACACTACGATGATGAAAATATTGAGTCGATCTCGCATGAAAAAAAACCCCGGTAACCGCATTACTACCCAGCTATTGGACAACACAGATAAACATTACTCTACACGCCCGAATAGCGGATTAACAAGATGTCTTAATGACATCCCTAAAGGACGGTTTCAGAGCTTCTTACGACGGTCCAGGGAAGGGGGGCGGCTCCTGCCCGAGAGCCTCAGCCATTCTGAAATAACAAACTCCGGCTCCATGAAAGGCTCATAGCTGATGTCGTGCCAGAGGATAGAGCCTTTTTCATCGACCAGGTAGGTCCCATGCAGGGCCAGGTCCTCAAAGTCATCGTAGGCCCTGTAGGCCTTGAACACATCAAGCTCAGGATTGGCGATAAGCGGAAAGGGATACTCCCCCTTATCATAGGCGGCGAGGGACTTCTTGAGATCTTCCTGGTTGTTGCTGCTGATCGCGACAACGTCCAGCCCCACCGCCTTGAAATCTTTGATCCGGGGAGCAAAGGCGTTCAATTGTTCAGCGCAATGGATACAGCCGTAGCCCAGGTAGAAGATGATGCAGACCGGCCGGCCCTTGTACCCGGCCAGGCTCAGCTCGGCGCCCTTGTGATCCTTCAGCTTCCAGGGCGCGGCCTTCGGCGCCTGCCAGCGAAACGGACCGAGGGTGTCCAGCTCAGGTCGGGCCCCTACATCAGACGGCGGCTCGTATTTTAGCCGCCAGTCTCCCTGATGTCCCAGCTCACGGGCAATCGGAGCGAGCCGCTGAAATACCGGGGTCTGAAGATCGAGCTTGCCTGAGAGCCCCCGGAGAACATCAAACTCGACCGCGGCCTTTTCCCTTTCTCCAGCCAGCCACAGGAGCTCGATGTAGCCGGCCAGCGCCAGCACCTCCCCCTTGCGGCCGTTGACGTGCCCCCTGGCCCACTCGAGAATCTTCTCCCGGCTGCGAAGCTTGCCCTTGTTCTCTTCCTTCGTGCCGGCCTTCTCCTCCAAAGCAAGCTCAAGCTCTATACCTGCAAGATAGAGCTCGTTCACGCCGCCGGCCTCACGGAATTTCCCGAAGGCCGCCGCCAGGTCACCCTCGCGGACGGCAAGATGCCCCTCGATCTCGGCAAGCGCCTTCTTCAGAGAGCCGAGACGCGACCGGTAAGGGTTCACCGCCTTTTTGCCTGCCTCCTGGATACGTTTTTTCTCGGCATCACTCAGCTCAGCGCTCTCCTTGCCTTCCTTACCCTTCCCCTCCTTCTTGTCGGATCGCTCCCCCTCGATCTTTTTCCGTTCCCCGTCCTTCCCCTGCTGAGCCGCCCGCTCACTCTGCCTCTCGATTTCATCAAGACGATCGCGCAGGTCGATGAGAACGGAAATCCCATTCTCCGTGTCCTGCCGGCGAACATAGGCCACGCCCAGGTGCCTCAATCTTTTTACCTGCTCTCCCTCGAGTTCGGTGGGCGGCAGGTAGCGCGTTCTCGAAAGCTCTACCAGCTGGCCCCAGAGCTCATACCGGTAGAGAACTTCGAAGAGCCGGCGGCGGCCGTACTTGGCGCTCGAACCTCCCCTGGAGAGCGTGTTGTATTTCGGATGCCTCGGGAGCTCGATCATGTTCCTGGCCAGGCTGGATGCCTCGCTGGCCCGGCCGACATTCATCAGGTTGCGAATGAGCCACTCGTTGTTGTGCGCAAAATTATGGATCTGGTCAGGAAGCACCAGGTCTTTGATCATCTGCGCGTGGTCAACCCTGGCCGACGCCTCCTGCTGCCAGGCGGCATCGTTGTAGCGCTTGAGCTTGGAGAAAATATGCCCGCCCATATGCCACATATGAGCGATCGAGGGCGAGGCCTGGCCGCTGCGGGCCGCGGCGGGAAGAGCGCGCTCCGGCTTTTCCTTGTCCCAGAGATGAATCCTGTAGTGATGCACCGGATGCATCGGAGACTTCTGCAGGACCTGATCGATGAGGCTGTCCATTGCCACGTGGCTGGTAATCGGCACACCACGCCAGGAGCTCTGCCATGTATGACAAACGAGAAAGGCCCGCGCCTCGAGATCCTCCGGGTACTTCTGGATGATGCGATCCAGCGCCTTGAGATAATCCTGACGGCGCTTTTTTTCGCGTTCGCCTTTCTTGCCTTCCTTCGCGCCCGCATCCAGGAACTTCTTCAGGGCATCGATATACATGCGCCCACGCTCACTCGCCCCTTCCTTAAGCTTGACGGCCTCCTCGATGAAATCACGCGCGCGCTTTTCGTTGTTCGGATTCGCCATCGCCATGCCCCAATAGCTGATGGCCAGCTTCGGCTCCAGCGCCGCCGCCTGCCTGAAGCTTCGCTCAGCTTCAAAATACCAGAAGCCGTGCAGCTGACCGACGCCCTGGTGGATAAAGGCCTGGGCCTTCTCATTCTGGGTGGCGACGGGAAAGACTACATTGCCCGTGCCCCGCATCAGGTAGGCGCTCTGTCGCGGCCCCTCGTTGAAAGCCTCCCCGTGATTAGAATGACCCTCGGGCACCTTCTCGCGCACCTTGCCCCCCTCGGCGGACTCCTGGGCGGAGATCGACGCAAAATTGAACAGGACAAACACGATGAAGATGGCAATGCGGAACATTACAATGAAACCTGTGGGCGGAATTGTTTCTAACGCCTGGTCATCCAGGACGCTCCCGGGGCCTTTACTCTGGCCAAGGCATCGGCTCGGCGAGTTTTCTCAGGTAGATATTATAGGTACTATAGCCTTCCGGACAGTCGCCGGAAAAGTACCTTTCAGATTACTCGCCACTCTGACAAGTCCTTTGAGTTAAACAGTATACGACTGATTCACACCTTCTACTCCTGATTTTATCCCGTCGTCGGCGAGCCTGAGGGTTTATCATTGGGGTGCTTGGGGTTTGATTGCAACCTGTGTAAGTTGACCATATTCAGCAAGCCAATTGCGGCCGGGCCGGGCAGCTCGGTTCCTCCGGAGCCGGACGCGGTTCAGGCAAAAAAATTGATCGGGATTCCATGCGTACTTTTCTGATTCTCTCATCTGTATTCGGCACCCTGGCGCTGCTCGCCATACTCGAGTCGTTTTCATCGGCTGGCGAAGAAGCGGATGTCTCCGGCAACTTCGGAGCGGCAATCCCGGGACTCAATACGGGACAGCTTGCGACCTTCGAATTCGGACGTTCCATCTTCAAGAAGTCCTTTACCCGGCGCGAAGGCCTTGGCCCGCACTTCAACGCTACCTCCTGCGCCTCCTGCCACGAAGATCCCGTCGAGGGCGGCTCCTCGCAACGCTATCGTGACTTCTTCCTCGCTGGAAGCTTCAACCAGGAAGGAACACTGAGAAAAATCTATCCCGATTGCACCGAGTTCAACGTTCCCACGCAAAGAACGGAATGCTGCCTGCCCAGCATGGTCATTCCGCACTACGGCCCCAGGGGTGACAATGCAAATCCGGTGGCCAGCGGCGTCGAACACCCCAGCCTGGGCCAGGCGGATGTCGTCGCCATCCGAAACGCTCCTCCCATGTTCGGAGTGGGCCTCTTCCGGCTGGTGTCCGATGAAGAGATTCTCTCGCGGGCCGACCCCCAGGATGCCAATGGCGATGGAATCTCCGGGCGCATCAACCGGATCGAAGACGAAAACAACCAGATTGGCCGGTTTGGTTATAAATGCCAGACCGCCAGCATCGAGGCCTTCAGCAGGGGCGCTCTGAACAACCAGATGGGGATCACCAGCAACTCGGTCGAGTTCGCCATGGGCCCCGCGCAGGACGAGAAGCCGTTCCTTGACGAGCTGTTCGAGATCAAGACCGCCTATGCCCAGGTGGCCGCCCCCATGGATGAGCTCACCGACTACGATGGAATCCAGGATCCGGAGATCAGCCGGGGGGAACTGATCGCGCTCGTCTTCTTCCAGGAAAACCTGGCGGCCCCGAGGCGCGGCCGAATCACCTCGAACGTTCGCCAGGGAGAGAGCGTCTTCCTGCGGCTTGGCTGCGCCAGTTGCCA
>Ga0310124_10000739_pt1 | contig 23036 bp, 19 predicted proteins | sample CB11b_AW_Bot5_MG_FD_203507 | JGI IMG/M metagenome (GOLD analysis project Ga0310124, IMG submission 203507) | Marine microbial communities from Western Arctic Ocean, Canada - CB11b_AW_Bot5 | ecosystem: Environmental > Aquatic > Marine > Oceanic | place: Canada: Western Arctic Ocean | collected... | reverse complement strand
ACGGGGCATCGGCAGTGGGATCTATTACCCGGTGCCGCTCCACCTGCAGCCCTGCTTCGAGGAGCTTGATTACCGGAAGGGGGATTTGCCTGTGGCGGAACAGCTGTGCGCCGAGGTGTTGAGCTTACCGGTGTTCCCGGAGTTGGGGGAGGAGCGTGTGCGCTCGGTGGCTGACGCGATCCAGAAGTTCTACGCATGAGGGTCGTCGTGACCGGAGCGGCCGGGCTCCTGGGCAACGCGGTGGTGCGAGCGGCCCGGGAGCGGGGGCACGACGTGTGCGCCCTGGATCGAGAGGCGCTCGACGTCACGGACTCGGGCGCGGTCGACCGGCGCATTCGGGACGAGAAGCCTGAGGTCATCGTGCACTGTGCTGGGTACACCGCCGTGGATCGGGCGGAAGAGGAGGCGGAGCAGGCCATGCGGGTCAACTGCGACGGAACCCGGAACGTGGCGCTCGCTGCGGCTCAGATCGGTGCCAGGGTCTTCAATCCGAGTAGCGACTTCGTCTTCGACGGCCGCTCCGAGCGCCCCTACCGCCCCGATGACCAACCCATGCCGATCAACGCGTACGGGGTCAGCAAGTTGGCCGGAGAGCAGGTGCTCGCGTTGTCGGGGTGTGATTGGGCCGTCGTAAGAACGAGCTGGCTCTACGGGAGCGGCGGAAGGGACTTTGTCGATGTCATCCTCGACGCCCAGGGGAAGTCCGATGGGATGGCGATCGTAGACGATCAGGTCGGCTGCCCTACCTGGACGGGCAGCCTGGCGCCGGGCATCATCACGCTCGCCGAAGCGGGGGTCAGAGGGACGTACCATCTGTGCGACGGTGGCTCCGCTACCTGGTTCCAGTTAGCTAGCGCCGTGGTAGAGGAGGCGTCGATCGACGTAGAGTTCACACCTACGACCGCGCAGGAGTGGGGCGCGCCGGCGCCGCGGCCGCCCTATTCTGTACTAGACTGCTCTGAATCGGAGCGCATGTTGGGGCACCCCATGCCTGCTTGGCGTGCGTCGCTCGTCACCTATCTCTCAGAGACACTATGAAGGGGGTCGTCCTCGCCGGTGGGTTGGGTACCCGTCTACAGCCTATGACTCGAGTCACTAACAAGCATCTGCTTCCGGTGTTCGACCGGCCCATGATCTACTTTCCGATACAGCAGATGGTCCATGCGGGCATCGACGACATCCTAGTTGTGACTGGCGGGAATCATTCAGGAGATTTTCTGCTGCTGCTTGGAAATGGTGAGGAGTTTGGCCTCCGTCGATTAAGCTACGCTTACCAGGAAGGTGAGGGGGGCATCGCCGAGGCGTTGGGATTGGCCCAGGATTTCGCCGACGGTGGCTCGCTCTGTGTGATCTTGGGCGACAACATCTTCGGAGCGCCCATCCGGGAGGCGGTCGAGTCGTACCGGGCGGGGCCCGAGGGTGCGATGGTCCTGCTCAAGGAGGTGGATGATCCGCAACGGTTCGGCGTGGCCGAGTTGGACGGAGAGCGCATCGTGGGCATCGTGGAAAAGCCGTCGCAGCCCAAGAGCAACCTCGCGGTGACCGGCTGCTACTTCTACGACGGTCGCGTGTTCGACATCGCAGACAGCCTTTCGCGGTCCGACCGTGGAGAATTGGAGATCACGGACGTGAACAACCACTATATCGACTGGGGTGAGCTACGCCACTATATAGTGGACGGCTGGTGGGCCGACGCCGGCACGATTCCGTCTCTTTACCGAGCTACCCGACTCGTGGCTGAGACGACAGATCAAAGCGTGCTCCGACTTCCTGAGATCACAAAGTTCTCCAAAAAATCACCGAGCCAATGAGGCTTCTGGTCACCGGTGGTGCCGGGTTCATCGGATCGAATCTGGTCCGGTACCTTCTCAGGGCGTATAGGGATATCGACATCGTCAATCTGGACCTCCTCACTTACGCTGGGAACCAGGACAACCTAATTGGTGTGCGGGACGACCCTCGCTACCGGTTTGTCCATGGTGCCATCTATGACGCCCCTCTTGTGGCCGAGCTCATTCGGGACGTCGACGCTGTCGTGAACCTCGCTGCCGAGTCCCATGTGGACCGCTCCATCGAGCACGATGCGCCGTTCGTTCGGACCAATGTAACGGGCACGCATACGCTACTGAGCGCAGCACTGGCGGCGCCGACCCCGCCCCGATTCATCCAGGTCTCGACAGACGAGGTGTATGGGGACCTACCGTGGGTTGATCCAGCCGGGCCCCAAGTCGGTGCACTGCGTTTCACGGAATCGACGCCCCTCACCCCCAGGTCTCCATACTCCGCTACAAAAGCTTCCGGAGATATGCTCGCCGTGGCATACCATTGTACACACGGACTCGACGTGGTCGTCACCCGGTGCTCGAACAATTATGGACCCTACCAGTTTCCGGAGAAACTGATTCCGCTCATGGTCACCAATGCGATGAGTGGAGAGTCCCTACCGGTCTACGGCGATGGCCTCAACGTGCGCGACTGGATCCATGTGAGCGATCACTGTCGTGGGCTGGATCTTGCCCTTCGGCAGGGCCGGAGCGGAGAGGTATACAACTTCGGAGGTGACGCCGAGAGGACAAACCTACAGGTTGTGAGCACGATTCTGGAGCAGACGGGGGCAGATCCCAACCTCGTGACGTTCGTCGAGGATCGCCTGGGGCACGATCGCCGCTACGCGGTCGACTCGTCGAAGGCGAAGAGAGAACTTTTGTGGAAGCCGCGGGTCGCTTTCGATGAGGGACTAGCTCAAACCGTCAAATGGTACCGGAAAAACGAAGAGTGGCTCGCGCGCATTAGGAGTGGGGCGTACCACCGTGGCCGGGCCTAAGGCGCTGGGGTCCGTCTCATGGGGCGCGCTCTTCTTGACGCTTTTATGTGCTCTCCCCATCGGAGGGCAACTCCTTCGTCCAACTGAGCGGTCAGATCGAGTGCTTGAGGAGCTTGAACGGCTTCAGGCCTTCGAAATCCTTGACACGATCCCGACGGGACAGCGATTGGGGCTTGCCCGGACGCTTCGAATGGCTATGGAGTCTGACGGTGGTCAGCCACAGGACCGAACGAGTGCAATGGCACGACTGGTCTCAATCCCGGATCTGACGGCGGCCTTGGAGCTTTCGTTTGGCTGGGTAGACGCAAACGGGAGAGAGGTTCAGCCGAACGGGCTAGGAGAAATCGACGCGATGATCGCCACTCTAGCTCAGGCCCGAGGGGGTCGGATACTGGATGATGGCCTGAACTGGACTGTTGAACCCGCTCTCGGGTGGCGTTCCGGTGAATGGTCCTTCCAGGCTCGTGGCCGAATCCGATGGCTTTCCGGGAGTTCGCACGATCCGGAAGAGGGCCGTGTCCAGGAACTTTGGGTGGAAGGGCCACTCGGCCCACTATACTTCTCGGTCGGGCGAGCGCCGGTGATGTGGGGCTCGTCGTTTGTGGGAGCACCGGTGCTTTCGGGTCGATCTCGGGCGCTGGATCACGTGGGTATCGCGACTGACGGGACGTTCAGATTTCCTTGGATTTTCAGACAATTGGGACCGTCGAGATTCTCGGTGTCCGTTGCTCGTCTCGACGGAACCCGGGCGGTGCCTCACTCATTCCTCGTGGGTCACCGGTTGAGCCTCAGGCCAACGCGGAATCTCGAAGTTGGAATCTCTATGCTGATTCAGTCGGGTGGAGAAGGCGGACCCGAGGCCTCTTTCTTTCAGCGAGTTCTAGATTATCTGGTGCTGGTGGAGCCGCTTACCGCAGACTTATCTGCTGAGATCTCCAATAAGCTAGCGGGACTTGACGTTGCGTGGATGGTGCCGGGGACGCGTGGAAGCCGAGCGTACCTATCTATTGCCTTTGACGATTTTGGAAAAGCTTATCAATTGGATCGAGTCTTCGGCCAAGATGCGTCCTACATCCTCGGCATCTCAATCCCCAGACTCGAAGCCGACGGTATGATTGGCCTTAAGGCCGAGTACCATGAGACAGGGGTCCGATTCTATCGGCACGGCCAGTTTCCTTCAGGGGTGACTATGGACCGAATCGTTCTGGGAGATGGGCTCGGCCCTGACGGACGAGGTGTGTACTTGGCGATGGCCATTCGTCCGAACGCGTCGAACCGCCTCGTCGTACAGGTTGCTCGTGAGGAGAGAAGCAATGACTTTTACCACGTCAAGGGTGAGTTTTCCCTATCGAAGGTTATTGATCGTCCTGAAGAGAAACGGACTCGGTTGCTAGCCGATTGGGAGCGTAGCTGGCCAGATCGAAACTTCGGTGTTGTGGCTCGAACTGGCTACGAACATGTGTCCAACTTCGCCTTTGACCAAGCTACCGTCCGCCACGGTGCTTTGTCCGAGATCAGAGCTGTCCTCTGGCTACATTGATGACGAAACGTCTCTTTGATCTTGTCGCAGCTTCGATTCTTCTCGTATTGGCGTCACCCTTGATGTTGGCGGTCAGCTTCTTGATCAAGCTGACGTCTTCCGGCCCGGTCTTTTTCGCTCACCGGCGATGCGGATTTCAGGGTCAGACTCTGGGATGCCTGAAGTTTCGAACGATGGTGCAAAATGCAGAAGAGGTCCTCTCCAATGACAGAGAACTTCACGGTCTCTATCGGGACAGCGATTTCAAGATCCCCCGGGATCGAGATCTCAGGGTAACTAAAGTAGGTCATCTCCTACGCTATACTCACATCGACGAGCTTCCTCAACTCATCACTGTTCTGAGTGGAGGGATGTCGCTGGTCGGTCCTCGGCCTATCATCTCGGATGAGCTGGAAGTGTACGGGAGCCGAGCCAATGAGCTACTAAGTGTCCGACCGGGTATTTTTGGAGTTTGGACGGCTCAGGGAAAGGGTAGGGTGCCCTATCCAGAGCGGGCGGCCCTTGAATTAGAATACGTACGCACCCGGTCGTTCTTGCGTGACCTCTTGATCCTCGCTCGTAACATTCCCGTGCTGATCTGGGGGCAGACCGACGACTGAGCTGCGATGGGTGGGGTCGAACGTGCTTAGCTCAGATCCAAGCCTGATTCTCGGGTTATAGTCTCCAAGAACTCGTTTCGAAACCGGTCTCGCCCAAAGCGCTCGGCACTCTTTCGGATTTCGCTTTCCTGAAAGTCAGGCTCCATTTCAAGAAACTGTCCGAAGGCATCGTCGAACTCGCCTGTCCGATACCGGGCTCCGGTAAAACCAGGAATAACAGTTTCCATGGCGCCACCCGCGTCTAATGCGATCACTGGGGTGCCGCAGGCCATTGCTTCGACAGGTACCATGCCGAAGTCTTCCTCACCGGGAAATAGGAGTCCCCGGGCACCTTGAAGCAGCCGCCTCACTTCCTCGTCGTCGACTCTGCCTAGGAACTCGATCGGGAGCCCCTGGGCTGCTCGGACAAGGCGACTCATACCCGCGCCGGTGCCAGCAACCTTTAGCGGGAAGAACCCGGAAGACGCGAGCGACAGTAGGTCATAGGGACGCTTGTAGGAGCTCAAATGACCCACATAAACGAAATAATCTTCTCGGGGAATTTCTGGATCAAGCACGAAGAAATCCGTATGAACCGGTGGATAAACGACAGTGGATTCCCGATGATAATTAGCCCAAATCCTTTTCTGGACGTTGATAGAGTTGGCCATGAACAGGTCGACCCCTTGCACGGTTGACCTGTCCCAGGCCCGTAGAGCCGTCGCCTGCAGGTCCCACAGAGGTCGTATAGGCCAGGGGATCCGGCGACGGTAGTCGTCCTTTAGGTCCCAGATGTAGCGCATGGGCGTGTGACAATAGCACGCATGGAACGCCCCCGAGGGACGGACGACGCCTTTCGCGGGGCCTGACTCGAAGCTGAGCAGGAGATCGACTCCCTGGGTCGGGATGGTCTCCGTGGCCAGCGCCATGAGCGGGAGTAGGGCGGGATAGATGCGGGACGCACCCGGAATGCGGTTAACCCAGGTCGGGTCTACGCTTCGTCCCGGGAGCAGTTGATCGAGCACGCTCTGTTTGCACACATGCGTGTGGATGGTTGCTGAGGGGAACATGTCCGCAACCTCCTTCAGCACCTTTTCGCCACCGCGGATCGAGATCAGCCAGTAGTGGATAAGTGCGACGTTAGGCGTCACGACAAGACCTCTCGGGTGGGTGACCTCTTCACCAATCGGCGGAGTGCCCCGAGCCCTCCCGCCTGCCGCAATCCCAACGCCACGAGCCCGGGCAGGACGATCAACGCGAAAGCGCTCTTGGAGGATACCGATGCTGGTCGAGTGGCGGCAGCGAAGAGTAGGGACGCACCGCCTGACCACAACATCGTGCCCACCACACCGCTTCGACCGCTGGGCAGCAGTTTGTACGACGCTGCCAAGAGGAGTGCGGCATCCACCGCGGCTCGCAGCGTCCAGGCCATGGCCGCACCAGCGATGCCAAACCGTGGGAGCAGGATCCACAGGGCAATCATGTAGAAAGGCAGCTCCCACACGTGGAAGCGAGCCGTCAGCTTAGGGCGACCCAGACCTTGCACGAGAGCGAAGGGTGCCTGTGCGACGCCGTTGAAGAACGCGCCCACGATCAGCCAGCGAGCCACGACCGTGCCCTGGGTCGCAAGATCGGCCCCAACCCACAGCGTGAGCCCCTCGCCGACAAAGAGGAAAAAGAGCAGGAGCGGCGCGACGGTCAGCAGTAGGATCGTTTGGCAAGCGGAAACGAACAGAACGCCAGTGCGATCCGGATCCGCTTGATGCGTAGCCGCGAATGCCGGAAAAAAAACGGTCGTGATGGCGATGGGCAGGCGCACTGCGCGGGTGACGAGCTCGTAGGGGATCACGTACGACGCGACCGCGGACAGCGAAATCATCGCTCCGATCGCGAATCGGTCAATGTACAGCATGATGGGACTGACAATGTTGCTGACGGTGAGCCAACCTCCGAAGGACATCAGTTTCCGGGTTTCCCCTGAGACGAACCGTGGACGCGTCCGCAGCGCGGGGATCACCCGGAACACCGTGACTCCTAAGGCGAGGAGGCCACCCAGGCGAACCAGGAGCATCGCTGCCACGAGTGCGTCTACACGATGGGAGAAAGGGAGAACCAGGATCGGCGCCACGAGAAGCAGCACCGCCGACGGCAGTTGAACGAGCGCGATCGATCCAAAACGTTGCTCCGCTTCGAGGACACCCTTCAGTCCCGCCGATACGATGACCAAGGGGATCGAGACGCTAAGTATCTGAAACGCGGCCACACTTTCCGCTTGCAGGCCCACTGGAATGCGAAGGACGTCCTGCACAAGAATCGGTGAGATCAGCCACGTCCCGAGACTTCCGATCAGCCCAAAAGCGAGCAGGAGTGACAGGCCGGTCCAAACGAGACCCGGGACCTCGTAAGAGCGGCCGTCACCGAGGCGTACCGAGACCATGTGCGTGAGCGATCTGCCCAAGCCGATGTCGAAGAGGCCGAAGTAGCCCACGACCGTCCAGGCCAGGCTCAGGATTCCAAAGCGGGCCGGACCGAGCTGCGATAGCAGCACGGGGATGGCGACGAGAGCCACTACCATAGGTACAACACTGACGCCCACGTTGAGCACCGAGTTCCGCGCGAGGACCGACCCCGAGTGAAGCCGATCGAGGTTAGAACTCATGGACGCGCTCCGAGCCGTCCGCATTACTGCAGAAAAGGGTATTGTTTCGGATCTCCGGCCCCGACCGTATATTTTTCACCGACGCGCTCTGGGCAAGGACGAGAACAAGAAGGGATGCCCAAACTAGTTGCTCATGAACGAGGCGCAATTGCCCACCCAACCCCTTGTTTCCGCCGGCCCTGCCAGCGTGGTAGCGATCGTCCTGAACTGGTGTGGAGAAGAACTCACTGCTGAGTGTATCGAGTCCCTCGAGCGCTCGCAGTATTCGCAGCTGAGAACACTACTCATCGACAACGGCTCTCCGGACGGTTCCGGTGACCGCTTGCACGCTCGCTTTCCCACCATTCCCTACCTCCAGATGGGACAGAATCTGGGGTACGGCGTCGCAAACAACCGAGGCATTGAATGGGCGCTGGCTCACGGCGGGGACTACGTTCTCGTGGTCAACAATGATGCGGTGGTGTTACCGGGCGCCATAGGCCGCCTCGTGGAGACGGCGGAGTCCCAGGGAGACGTGGCGATCGTGGCGCCGTTCATCGGTTACCACGACGATCCTGAGACGGGGTGGTACGCGGGGGGCCGATTCAGCCGACTTCGTGGACTCGGTGTCCATACCCAGCCACCCGAAGGCCTGACAACACCCCAGGAGATCTCCTTCGCCACGGGTTGTGTTTTTCTCTTCTCGGCGCAGGCGATACAAGACGTGGGCACCTTCGCTGAAGATTTTGTCGCCTACGTGGAGGATGCCGAACTCTGTGTGAGGCTGAACCGTGCTGGCTATCGGATCCTCTTCGAGCCGCGCGCCAAGGCTCTTCATCGAACCCCTCGCATCGAAGACGATCCCGCTCCGTACAAGATTCGCTTACGCGACAGGAACCGGCGGCGTGTCATCAGGCGCCATTTTGGTCTCTCGGTTCGGATCCCCTTTTTGGCACGTTTTTTTGTGACTCGCATCATCTTGTTAGTGCGCTACTCGGTCCGCCTCGACTGGCCTCGTGCCGTTGCGATTGTCCAGGGAATGATAGAGCCGTGAGCGGTAGCAGGGAGGCAGGACGATCACTCCGCCGAATCTTGGTCCTGTTCTGTGGCCTGTTGGCCGCCGCTTGTGACCCATGCTTCGGAACGGCGGCCTGTGGTGATTCGCTAGATGTGAGCGCTACCGGTCAAGTCATTGAATTTCGTTCCGGGGAAGGGCTTACCGGGGTGGAGCTCATCTTCCGTCGTACAGGAGGTGTTCAGCTTATTGATCCGGTAGAGAGCGTGACGACCGGAGCCAATGGTATGTATGACTACCGCGCGAGAGCCCAGGAACCCGGTTCGGTCACATTTTCGGTCACGGTGAGACCGCCGGCGCCGTTTCCGGACTATACCGTACAGGATATCACGATCGCCACGTCAGCCGTCAAAGGTGAAGGACAACCGCTCGGTCGCTGGTTGGCGAACCCCCATTTCGCGTTCGTCGGCGAAGTGCACATGCTCGACCCCCGAGAGGCTGCGCGCATGGAGTGCGCAACGCCACCGTGTGGGTCAGTGGAATTCGTGCGGCGAGGTGGGGTCGATGTCGTTCCGGACTCCATCTTGACTTACCTTGATCCGTACGGGCGTTTCTTCTTCAATCCCGCCCCGCTGGGCGTCGGTGACGTGATTTTTGACCTGATATTCAAACTTCATGGATACGGTCCGGAAACGGTCAGGCGCACTATTTCAACTCGCCATGTAGACACTCCCATCGATTTAACGGAGGTTTTATATCTACCTTGTGTGCCGTTCCACAATAGAATCCCATGTTTATAGGCCTGTGTGGTGTCGCGGAATGAATGGTGGGTATAAGGTTCTAGTTAAACTACACTTGTTTCCGTGTTCGAAGATAATCCTAGGTGATCGTAGCTAGTTGTGTAGCTAGGTGTATGGATGATATGCAACACCGTGCGAGGACAAGAACGGCCCATTTGCTTGCCTTGAGTCTGGCTTTTGTCGTAGCCAGTCCTCTCTTGGCTGTGGCTCAAGACGCAGGTGTGTCTACTGGATTCGTGCTTCCGGGAGATCGGATCGGCATCCGCACATGGACAGCGGAAGAGATGGACGGGCAATATGACGTCGATGAGCTTGGGGACGTAATCCTTCCCCGACTCGGGCGGGTAACTGTGGGCGGACTGACTTCTTCCCAAGTCCGACACCACTTGCAGACGTCGTACGATGAGTTTCTTCGCGGAACTACCGTCGAAGTTCGCGTACTTCGCCGTGTAGGCGTCGGGGGTGAAGTAAACTTGCCCTCTCTCTACTGGATCGATTCCACGATCTCCCTCCGTGATGCCATAGCAATGGCGGGGGGAGTGTCTCCCTTAGGGAATCCAAAGCGGGTACTGCTACTCAGGTCCACCGAGCGCATCGCCGTGGATCTGGAGTCTGAGGTTAGTAATGAGCCAACGGCGCTCTTATCCGGTGACCAGATTATGGTTCCGCTCAAAAGCTGGCTCTCTCGTAATACGCCCCTTGTGGTGTCGACGGGTGCGAGCATGATGGCGGTGCTCGCTGGGATACTTCTCGCCCGATGAAGGACTTCGCTCCCCAAACGGTCAGCCTACGGGAAATAGTGGCTGCCTTGTGGCGAGGACGAATGCTAGTCCTGTTGGGACCGACGTTAGGTGTAGTTCTCGCGTTATCGCTTTCACGAATTCTGCCGCCGCGTTACGAGGCTGTGTCCACGGTTGTGCTCCGCGACAGACTTGAATCGGGGAGCTCTGGCCCGTTAGGAGCAGGAGCTCTGGGTGTTGGCTCGAGTGGCGGTGGAGGATCCTCGTCAAGAGGTGTATCCCAGGGATTACAGAGCTTTCTTTCTTTACCCACTGTATTAGGTGGTGGTGTTTCGACCGAACTCGAAATCATGACCAGTCGAGATCTGATCCGCCGTATGGCACGTGAAGTCGGCCTTCCAGTGACACTCCTTAAACCGAAAGGGATTCCTGCTGATTCTCTCTTTGCATCGATCGACATCTCGGGGTCTCTCGGAAAGCGCGGCACCTATCGGTTCACTAGGCAAGGTTCCGGCTTTCATGTGAAGGGAAGCTATGGTGTCGACCAGACGCTTGCACCGGGGGCTGCATTGGAGGTCCCTGGCGCCGTTTTGACACTTCGCCAGACGCCGCTTCCGTCCTCGTTCAAGATTGCGGTCGAGGATCTGGAGGAGACCGTCGAGCGCATTGCCCGTCAAAGTGTTCTCGATAGAATGTTTCGAGGGAGTGCGGCCGAGGTATCTCTGGCCGCTAGTGACATTGCCGAGGTCCGCTTCAGTGCCCGGGACCGGTGGACAGCAGCAACCGCAGCCAACACACTCGTTCAACTTTACCTCTCGGACCGTGAAGAGCGGCGCGCGCTCCTTCAGGAGGAGCGCGAGGCTCTCCTCGCACTCCTCGCAGACAGCCTGGCGGAAGAGTCGGCGCGAGCCGTGACTTCGTATCGTCAGTATCGGGAAGCTCAGGAGGTATTCGACCCCGACCGCTTGGGAGACGTAGAGCGAGCAGCCCTCTTGGGGATACAAGCTGACGCCGTCAGTATGGAGTTGGGCATCGTCGACCGGTTACTACAAGGCGACAACGATTCTCTCGCAACCGGCATCATCCTTGGAACTCCAACCCTTACCCAGAAAGAAGCGCTGCGGAGTCTACTCGATCGCCTTTACGAAGCACAGGCTGAGCGCTCCAGCTTACTGGAGCTGAGGACAGAGCGCGACTCAGAAGTTCGTGCATTCGACCGGAGTATCGAGTTCCTGATGGCTGAGTTAGAGCAAACAGTGAAAGCTCATCAGATGTCTTTACGTGACCGGCTGGCAGAGCTGCAGTTGGAAATGCAGGAATATCGCGATGCTCTTTCAACACGACCCGCTGACGAAGCTGCGAATTTCGCTCTCTCGGGTGAAATGGAGAGACTGACAGCCACCTTCGTGAGTGTGCAGGCACAGGTAGTGCAGGCTCGCCTATCCGCGATAGGCCAAGGGCGTGACTTGCGTCAGATCGATGTCGCCATGCCTCCAAGAAGACCAGAGTTTCCGAACGTCCCGGTGAACCTCCTGATCGGGATTCTTGCTGGAACCTTCTTGGGAGTACTGGGGGCTCTCCTTAAAGGGGCGGTCACGGACCGGGTCTTTGAGAGGGATCAGCTTCGCGCTGTCACAGACCTCCCTGTGGCTACGACAGACGCCTCCAGCTCACTTCTACTCATGGGGTTGGGGCAGGTGAGAAGCGTTCTGGTCCTACCACTTGGTGAGGAGGTCGGTGCCGAAAAAGCGGCTCGCTGGTTGGCAGAAGCCATCGCGGTGCGTTCGGGGCGAGCATCTCTGCTCGATCTGGCCAACGGTATTGGGATACCGACGGTTCCTTCTCTCGAGCACCTCAAGGTCGTCGAAGCCGGGCCAGAGAACGCTTATCACGAGCTCGTCCTAGAGGCCGGCGAGACGGATGGCACGAGTGTCGTTCCCCACAGCTGGACCCATTCTGTCAGGGACCTCGAAGAGCGGGAGAGCCCGCTTGTGATTGCGGTCTCAGGGATCGCTGCTCCCATGGCTCATGCGCTACTCGATCGTGATCGTCCGGTTATCCTCAGCTTGGAGAGCGGTACTTCCACCCTTTCTGATGTTGCGGACACTACCAGACGCCTGGAGAGCCTTGGCGTTACAGTTGCGGGAATCGTCTTGACTCGTCCTTGATGGTGGCCATTCAAGCTTTCGATCTTCGTACACATCAGGGGGCGAGCGGAGGGGTCCGAATCGTGAGCCTGCTCTCCTTCTCGCTGGTCGCGATGGTGGTGGGTCAACTCGGGCGCATCCCGCTCCTGAGTGCCGGTGCGAAGCAGGCTCCTCTTCTTGCCAACGATGTAGCTGTGGCTGTGGCTGTCGGGGCCGGACTGTGGCTGGGGTTGAGGAATCGAGCCCTTCGCCTCGACGCGGTCGCTCTTCTTGCGTTGGGGTTCGCGGGGGTAGGAGGGCTTTCGGCGTTGATGTCCGTCCCGCGCTTTGGCCTCTCGGGATTCGAGTTGATGTTCTCGCTCGCGTACCTGCTGCGCTGGGTCCTCTATATGGGGATCTACGTCGTGGTGATCGACGCGCTCACCCCACGGGAAGGCCGACAGCTGCTCAAGGTATTCGAGGGGGCCGTTCTGGCGTTCGCCTGCTTCGGCATCCTTCAGTCGATCTTCCTGCCGGGGTTCGCTCAGATCGTATTCCCCGACGCCGCGCTATACACGCAGTGGGACCCACAGGGAAGGCGCCTGGTGTCGACGTTTCTCGACCCGAATCTGGCCGGCGGACTGATCGTGGTTGCGCTCTTGCTCGCCTGCGCCCGACTCGCGGCGGGTGATTCCGTGTCACTTTGGAGACCTGGCGTGCTCGTAACGGCGCTGGTGATGACCGTGTCCAGAAGCTCCTTGCTGGCCTTTGTGGTGGGGTTGGCCGTTTTGGTCTTTTTGGTTCGCCGAGTCACGTGGAAGGCTATCATAGGGGCTCTTCTGGCAACTGCGGCGTGTCTCCTGGCGGCTCCTTGGGTGTGGCGCGCGGCAGACTCGTTCAACAAGCTTTCGTTGGACGATCCTTCGCTCCTCGCGCGTTTCGTGGCCTGGAGCCGGGCGCTAACCGTACTCGTCGACCACCCCATCGTCGGTGTGGGTTTCAACACATACGGCTTCGTTCAGCTTCGCTACGGATTTGCCGATCTGTCCCAGAGTGCTTTCGGCCTGGACGGGGGCCTGCTATTCATCGCTGTAATGACAGGCTTTGTTGGCGTTACGCTGTATGGTATCTTGCTGTTATCGGTGCTACGGGCTTGCGGGCGACTATGGAGTAGTGAGCGTTCATCTGTAGTCGATGGCGCGATCGGGCTTGGGGTTGCCGCTGCAACTGTGGCGCTCCTCATCCATAGCTTGTTCGTAAACAGCATACTTTATCCGCCGATACTACATTCGACATGGATTCTTTGGGGAATCGTGTTTGTTCTAAATCGCGATTCGGAGCCGGGTGAGCTTCCCACATGAAAATTCTATTAGACGTGCGGATGCTGAACTCGGGGGGTATCGGTCGCTTCATCCGTGAGGTCAGTAAGCGCTGGCTCAAGGATTCGCGCGTCAGCGAAATCCACTTTTTGGGATCTCGTTCTGAGATCTCGGGGTGGCTACCCAAGTTCGACACTCGGGGGATCGGGAAGGTCGTTCGGTGGCCCGGCTCGGTCTATTCCGTCGCCCGGCAGATCGCTTGGCCCCGTGTCTTCCACAAGCTGAGCAAGAGGGTAGACGCGTGCGTCTTCCCCCATTATGACGTTCCGATGGTCGGTCACCCCGCCCGCTCGGTGGTCATGGTGCACGATCTAATCCACTTCCGCTTCCCATCCGGGTTCCCCATGGGCGTGAGAGTGCCCGGACGTGTCCTGATGAACTCAGCGCTTCACAAGGCCAGTCGACTTGTCACGGTCTCGCAGTATAGCCGCAACGACATCATCCGCTGGAATCCAAGTATGGCGGATAAGCTCTCGGTTATCATGCCCGGAGTTTGTGACGTTTTCCGCCCACTGGAGGAGTCAGAGCGAGAGGACGCTCGCCACCGATGGGGGGCGCTGCAACCCTTCCTGCTCACCGTCGGACCGGCAAAAGCGCACAAGAACTTGGAGTTGGCCGTTGAAGTGCTGGCCGAAGCAAGGCGGACCCAGCCTGACCTGAGGCTCCTCATGGTCGGGGCGGTGGGACGGGGACTCCGAGATCTTCACCGGAGGGCAGCAGCCCTGGGTGTGGAGGACGCAGTGGTCGGCCTCGGGTTCCTGAGGGACGAGTATCTCCGCGAGCTGTACGGGACCGCCGACGCGCTGCTGTTTCCCTCCAAGTACGAGGGGTTTGGTATTCCGCCGATCGAGGCGCTCGCGTGCGGTTGTCCGGTGGTCGCTTCGAGCCGGACCGCCATACCCGAATCGGTGGGTGACGCGGGCTGGCTCGTGGATCCCGGGGACAAAGAAGGGTGGGTGCGGGTGGTAAGCGAGGTCGTCGCTCGCGCGCGAGTGAAGAATCCTACAGCTGGCCGCCTTTGGGCATCGGGATTTTCTTGGGATCAGACCGCTGATAAATTGCTCAAAATAGTTGAGACGGCGGCGTGAGCTGTACGATCACAGCTGCATTCTAACAAGGAAGGTGGGTCGGAGGTTCCACTGGTCTGACTCGAAATTCCGATTCAGGTTCCAGGTCACCGTAAGACCGGCTGTCCACTCCCAACGTCCTCTGAACCATAGAGCTTCACCTCCGAGGCTGTACATCATGTCTTGGCTCGGGCCATCGGGCGTAGATACACCGCAAGCTCCGGTCGTACATGGGGATAAACCCTCGTCCCTGGCCTCGCGAAGCAGGGAGGCTCTCCATCTCCCCCACGAGCTATACGAATCGAGAGCCAGAAATAATCCTGATCCCGCGTAGGCGGCAGGGGACCCGAGCATCTGACCTCGGTTGGTGTGGCCCTGACCGACCGTACTCGTGCTATGCCAATAAAGGTCGTTCTGGTGCCGTAACTCACGGATCTGACCTCTTCGTGCATTGAGAATTTCAGCGGTGAGCCGCATGACGCGACCGTCAACAGGCCGCCACGCCTTCTGGAAACCCAGCACATAGCCGGCAGCGTGTTCGGGTTCACCCATCAGGTCCACAAGGTTGTCCGCAAAATCGTCTCGAACGTATTCGAAATAGATCTCGAGCTTGCTGGCTTGAAGGGTCCAGCGACCAAAAATGGAGGCCAGTTGGTTCTCGGCGCCCTCGGGTGGGCCCCTGTCCCCGAAAGTGTTCCTTGAGGATCCAGGGGGCTCGAAGATACGCATCAGGTCCTCTGAGTTGGGGCCGCCCTCTCTCCATAAGGTATGGAAGAACCTGGACACTCCTAATTCCAATCCGGTGGCACCCCGCGGCCTGAACGACAATACGAACCCTGTACCGTATCGACTTTTGGCTGCCCCACTTCTCAGTGTGTAGTCTGATTCCTCCAGCCGTCCCCAAATCGCACGTGCGTGGAGGCGACCGACCCCGATTGAGAGAGGGTTTGCGGATCCTAGAAAGACGTGGTAGAAGCCGGGAGCGTTTGCACCCATCAACAAAGGGAACTGAACGGCGGGTCCCCATTGCTGGGTAGCCGTGGATGCTCCAAGAGTCACTCCAGACATTTCGATCTGCAGTGTCGATTCACCCAAATCGACTCTCTCGTAATCTCCATCACCGAACCGTTGCGGATTGTCGATATGCTTAGGGTTGCGAGGATCCGCGAACTCCAAGGGTCCACTCAGGCCCGTGTCCCTCAGATCGAACGAATCGTTCTGAGAATGAAACGCGATCGGCGACACGGTCAACGAGACGGGCCCCCACCATGCGGCCACGCCAGCCTGAAACACGTTAGTTAGACCTTTCCCGGCCCAGATTACTCCGTCGTTCGTGCCGTACGGAAATGTCGAATTGAAGACTACCGAACGTGTCGGGCGAATTGCTGCCCATCCCATCTTCTGATCGTCTACTGCTTCGAATCGAAAACGCCCTGCCCATGGGTGAGAGCCATTTGGTGGAGCCAATCCCTCGACCTGCTTACGAGAAAATGACCTGATTGACCATGGATACCAACTACTTTGTCCCGTCAGTTGCATGAGACGCAGATAGCTGTCTGACTCACTATTAACAAAAACTTCCGACCGAGCGTCGATCGGGTCACGTTCCTGTGCGGTCAAGTGGGGTGCCGAAATCACTTGAGTGGCTGCCCACACCACGAACCCAGCGACGGTTTGTGTGCCTAATGGTTTCACGCTTCACCTCTCGGCCAGTGCTTGCTGACATAGAGGTCCAGGGTCTTGTTCCAAATGTTGATGGTCCGAAAGCCTCCAGGGTTAGCGCGCCCCTGCTGGAACAGATAATTGAAGCGCCTCGCGACCGTCCATTCTCCGTGAATCTCCAGGGTTCCAAGAGTGAAAGAGCCTCGGACACCGGCCATGAGAGAAAAGTCATGCCTGAAGAAATTCACGTGCTTCTGGCGAAATAGGGCGTCGTTATCCCAGCGTGTACGTGAGAGGAATCCACCTGCGCTCCTCCCTTTTCGGAAGTAATCGATAGCCAGCCACTCGCTGGAACCACCAGGGCCGATGGCTGCCCCAAGCACCTGGCCTCGTTGAGTCAGGCCCTGCGGGGTTGCTCGGCCTGAATAATAATCAGGGGGTTCGGGCCGGTCGAAGCGAACGCGGTTCTGGTCGAGCCCCGTAAGCTCCAGTTGGGTGCGAAGGTATGAGTCGTCCGAATCATTGCCACCCACCCACTGGAGGCCGATCGTATAGCCTTGGGTGTGATGGGGGGTGGTCAGCCATTCCCGCACAGAGCCAGGCATCTCGGTCCGGGACCATTCAGCGTACATCTCAAAGCCGCTTTCGGGGAAAATCCATCGACCGAAGACCGCCGTCAGGTGGTCGGATCGAGGATCGCAGCCCTCTCCCACCACGTGCGGAGGCCTGACACATACAAGCTCATCCCACTGTGTCAACAAGTCCGTGGCACGCCCCGGGAGGCTAGTGAGTGCTTCCACAGGACGAACGACTAAGCGTTCGATCCCGAACGTCAGATTAGGGTCGAAGGGCATGGTGAGGGTGACCACACCTCCACTCACTGATCGTTTATCGTTGTTGAGGACTTTGTCGAAAAGGAGAGATTCCGTGAGTGTCCCAACGATGATCCTCCCCTCCAGTGTACCCAAGGATGTATCGATAGGACGATTCGTCCTGACAAACACGTGGGGGATTCCCTGGGCATGGTTGCTGAGCACCAAGGCGTTCCGAACACCTGGGCCCCACCACATGCTCTCGTTGGATAAGCCACCACTCAGGCCGCGGTAGGCAACGGTCACTGAACTCTGACCGAAATTGAACGCGGTCAGACGCTGGTCTCCAAAGCGCAGTGGAAGGTCAGCCGAGTTTCTCCCCACATACCAGGGTGAAGAGAATCTACTTCGATCCGGGTCCGCACCCTCGAAAATCGGGAAGGGCCGGTTCTGGCTGTGAGTCAATTCTGGAGCGAAAATGATTTGGAGCGCTTTGTATGTTGTCCGGAATCCAACACGGTGGAGCGTATTGACGCCGCGTCCGGCCCAGAGAGCTCCATCATTCTTTGAGAAAGGGATATCAGAATTCCAGACCACATGCGTTTCGACGGGTAGCACGTCAAAGCGCCAGCGGACACCTTGGTCAATAGGTGCTTGCATGGAATCAAGAGGGGTGGAGAGGACGCTTGCCGTGCGAAGCAGGTATCCCTCGGTCGTTTCCTGTCCCATCACCTGACGGGTGCGGAGCCGGTCCTCAGTGGAGCTACCAAGGGAGATCCACTGAGTGGTCTGACCAAGAGCAGAGTACGGGAGAAACCAGAGGGTTAGCACGACCAGGAAGCTTGCTGGTTGAATCGACATTCGCAGGGTTCTGGGGTATCGTCGGCAGACACAGAGCCGGGTACTCGAGTGCTCTGCGTATTCGGGGATAGGATTTTTTGAAATTAGATGCCTACGGAGTTACTGACGTGACCAACCGTTTCGCTGGGCTGCCCAACCGAATCCTGGCTCCTCTCGGCTACAGGCTCCAGAGGAAGCCTCCCTTTATTCGACCCGCCCATAAGTTCAGAATTGCTTCCTCTCCCAACCGTGTTCTCGGCCCGGCACTGCGGGAGCAAGATCATCTGGTCTTGAGCTGGTCGAACAAGACGACCAGCGTAACGAAGCCGGTGATACGAGCAAGAAGTTGGTCCGCGTTGAAGCTACTTCCTTCCCCCGGTTCCTTAAATGGCACCGAGATCGTACTTCCGGGCTCGACGCTGGGGTCACTCCTAAAGATGAGGAACTTCCTGGAACGCTGCCTCTCCTGGTTGGCGTACGTCACGACGGCGCGATTTCGGTCCCCATTCTCGACGACTCCCCCCGCCTGATCGAGGTAATCGCCCAAGCTCATCCCCTCCTGCCAACGAGTCCGAGACTGGAACTCCACGGCGCCGAGGATCTGAACCGTCCCGTCGAATTGGGGTACCTCGAGCGAGTCCCCGGGCAGCAAGAGGAGGTCTGCTGCACTCCCCGGCGAGGCCAAAGCATTTTCAAGGTCGAGCCCCAAGGGCAAGCCGCTACGAACCAACCGACCGCCGGCACGGTACGCGTCCGGGGTCAATCCTCCCGAGCGTTGGAGGAGGCTGGAAACAGTCTCACCGCGGTACTCGAGTGCATAGGGCCCAGGATAAAGCATCTCGCCCAAAAGCACGACATCGCCTTCATCCCGTAGCCCCTGAAGACGGCGGACGAACACCCGATCTCCAGCTTGGAGCTCAATCGCCCTCGCCGGCTCACCCCGCTCGACTCCGGTCTCGGGGCCCGGGCCGTCGAAGATCAGGTCGAGAGCCGACGGGATCGACGGATCGAATACGATGTCTAAACTGACCGCCACCCTGTCCCCGAGCAGCGAGCCATTCTGACGGCGGACCAGTTCAGCCGTTAAAGGGTCCGCCCCTTCCGTAAAGCCTCCGGCGGCGAGAAGCAGATCCTCCGCCGTCATGCCAACGTTGAGTGGAAACACGCCCGGATCCTTGACCTCACCACCGATGGAAACGAACGTCGCGGTCCTCAACTCGGACCGTCCGTAGATAACCACCCGGTCCATCTCGCGGAGCACCACGTCGGGCTCCGGCTGTCCACCCGCTTCCAAAGAGACCCTCTCGAGTACGTACGTGCTGTCGGCTTCTTCCAGGCGAATCAAGTGTGCCACTACATCGAAAGCATCAGGCAGGAGCCCGCCCGCACGTGTAATAACGTCGCCGAGCGTCATGTTCGGAGCCAACTCGTAAAGCCCAGGCTTCTCGACATGCCCTTCAACCACCACTTGATTGTCTCGTCGGTCTCCGATACCCAAGACCGTGACGCGGTCCCCGTCGATCAGTGCAAAGTCCTCGTCACTGGGCATCGTCTCAAGATCGACATCGAGGAGCATACGCTCGCGCCCCGGCGTCCGTTCCGCCGGGGGCAGAATGCGATCGATCTGGATTCGCCGCAGATACGCCGCCGGCTGCGGTCCCCCGGCGAATCTGATCAAGTCCCGCAGTTGCTCTCCCGGCTTGAGCTCGTAGATAGCAGGTCTGCGAATGAACCCGTCGATCGAGATTTGGGAGCCTACGATGGGCACGAATAGCCGGTCGCCCTGCTCGAGACGAATATCTTCCGAGGCGTCTCCCTCAATGAGGTAGTCGTAGAGATCCACTTCGCCCGCGAGGCGCCCGCCACGACGGACCTCAATCGAGCGCATCGATCCCTGCTCTCCCGGACCACCCGCGTTGTAGAGAGCGTTGAACACGCTGGCCACGGAGCTCACCTGATACGCCCCGGGGAGCGACACATCACCCATGAGGAACACTTGGTTACTCCTCAGGCGGCCCAACGCAACGTGAAAAGTCGTCGTCGCATCGCCCCCCCGGCGAACGCCCGAATACACGGCCCCCAATCTCGCATAAAGCCGATCCGTCAGATCTCCGAGAGTCAGACCGTTTACGAAAATCTGTCCCACATCGGGAATCACGATGAAGCCCTCTCGGGTGACGTCCAACGGTAACGCAAGCTCGACGTCGCCCGTAAGGATGAGTTGCAACTGGTCTCCCGGCCCCAGTTGATAGTCCGGATCGACGGGTCCGGTCACATCGGGCCGGAATTCAGTGGTGACGCCGCCGAAGATGCTTCGTCCAAAGACCGTAAGGACCGAATCCGGTATGGCCTCGAGTGTACGGGCCAGGCTATCCCGCTGTGCACTCATCGTATCGCTGGGGAGGAGGCCGGACGGATCGTTGAAGGCGCCTAGCACAGCAAGCGCTTGGAGGAAGTCCGCGCTCTGATCGAGGGGACTGCCGGCGGAACCGTCCAGTCGATCGAAGTACGCATCGGCGATAGACGGATCCATGCCCATGGAAGTCAGCTGCGCCCTCACTTCGGCCCGGGAGAGCCCGGACGCGGCAAGCTGGCTGAGGATTTCCTCCTGGGAGACCTGCTGACCCGTGAGGCGGCTAACTTCTTGTTGCGCGCGCGTTTGGGCGCGGGCCGGGTGGGGTGAAAGGCTCACCAGAGCATGGAGCGTCATGAGAAAAGGGACGCTCAGGGCCAATCGCCTCATCCAACTCTTCATCCGGCCGATCACCTCGACGATCGGCGAAAGAGCCGGGTCACATCATTCACCGCTTCGCTCCATAAAGCAGACAACCCGGCCAATTGCGGATCTTCCTTCATGAGATCTTCCTCACGGTGGTTCCGGACAAACGCCAGAAACACGCCGAAGATCGCCCCTGTAACGAGGCCCACCGCGACGGTCCTGACACGTCCCCTCGGATCTCGAAGCGCCGGCACCCGAGGAGACTCGATCAAAGTGATCACCGGTGTATTGCGAACCTCTTCGATGCGCGCACTCTCGTGTGCCTGCGCAAGCGAGATCACGAGTGCCTCCCGCCTCGCTACCGCACGCTGAAGTCGCTCGAACTCTAGCTGGAGCGGCGGTGAATTACCGAAAAGTCGGTTCTCCAGGGAGAAGTTCATGAGGCTGTCCTCGACCTCTCGAAGCTCACCGGTCAATTGGGTCAGCCGCTCCCCAGAAAACAGTCGCTCCGCACTCGCCTGGGACCGACGAGTCGTGAGATCGAAGTCGTTTACCAGTTCGAGAACGAGCGCCGCCATTCCCCTGGAGAGCACGGGATCGGACGTCGTAACGGAAAACCTTACGATCCCCGTGTCACGGTCAGTCGTCACGGACAGATCACGACTCAGGGCATAAATGGCTCGCTCGATTCGCTCTTCCTCCGTCGCCCCAACAACCTCGTAATGGGTAAAGAGGTCGACCTCGTCGGAGCCCTCCTCAGTAGGAGTCCGGGGAAAGCTACGCGTTACAACCTGTCGGAGAATTTCGCCCGAGGTCACGAGGTCGGCGTAGAACTGAGGAGAGCGCTCCCCCCCCCCGCCCCCTACCGAAAACCCGAACTGCTGAGCAAGCGCCACCGCGCCCGAAGGGGCGCCTCCCGAACCCTCCGGCAGGAACGAGGCTGACGAGGTATAGAGGGAGGACGTCGTGAGTGCCAAGACCAAGCCAATACCAGTAAACAGAACCACAGTGCGGAGAATGATCACTCGTTGGCGCAACAAGACGCTCATTATCTGGACGAGCGAGACCTCGTCGTCCAGATCGGAGAGGTCGGGTACCCTTTCCGCGCCTTCCACATGGGGGTGAGACGCGAAATCTTCCTGCTCTGGTAGCTCTTGGTCCACCATGCCTTCGAGTGCCGATGATTAGATTGGACGGGGGAGAGGCGCCTAAACTAGACCCGGGGTCGTTTTGTGTAAAGCGGAATGGGTTTTGATGGGATGGCCCCGGCGAACAGCTCGCGTGGAGCGATTATCGTCCGCGTGCATCAGCTTCGGGCGCGTCTCACCGCGACATAGGATTGGGGTAGCACCCAGAGAAGTCGCTCCGTCAAAATTTCACAGTCCGGAAAGAGACTCAGCACCTCGCTACGGGTCAGTAGGCGGATCTCGTCGACCATCCGTTCCAATTCTTCACGGGTGGGCCTCTGGAGCCATCCCCAGGGGGTCAACCACCTCACGACGAACCTGCGAACGGAGCGGGGCAACCAGTGCACCGCTGGAGCCAGAAAGTGGGGCTCTATCGGACACTCGTAGGCTGGAGTCTGCACCCACAGAGCGCCTCCCACTCGTCGCAACTCGGCGGCAAACTCCTGCTGCTTTTCCCATGATCCCACGTGTTCGATGACAGAATTGGAGAACACGATGTCATACGAACCGTCGTCGAATTCCAGTGCGCATCCATCGCCCACGAGCGTGCTGATAGCGTGGTCCGGGTATTCATCCGAGTCGAAGCCGATCTCGTGGATGTTCAGGATATCGATCCTTTGCACCGGTTGAGGGCGCTCTATCCAGGACCCGGGGTAACCTCCCACATCCAACATCGTCTCTGAGCCGGAGGGACGTATGAGATCCACGAAGAGCGCGAGCCGCCGACGCCTCCAGAATTTTAACAGGACGTGATAGATGTCATAGATGCTGATCATACTCATTCAGTCGCGCCCGGATCGTCGTCCGTCCCCACCCGCAAGGAAAGGCAAACTCGGCTTTGGTGTGCAACCTAGCCGGGCACCGACGCTCCGGCTTCAGCCGTCGCGGCCAATTCGGGAGTGCGCTGCTTGAGGACCTGACTCTCGATCCATCCGTAGGTCTTGGTGATGCCATCGATCAGCGGAGCCACCGGTCTCCAATTGAGCCGCTCCTGGATGAGCTTGTTGTCCGAATTGCGGCCCCTAACGCCGAGCGGACCGGGAATATGCTCGATGGTGATCACTTTTCCCGCGACCTGGGCAGTCATCATCGCAAGCCGGTTGATCGAC